>Ga0247780_1001470_pt1 | contig 13335 bp, 7 predicted proteins | sample UWRJL079202R5_FD_179927 | JGI IMG/M metagenome (GOLD analysis project Ga0247780, IMG submission 179927) | Plant litter microbial communities from Arlington Agricultural Research Station in Wisconsin, United States - UWRJ-L079-202R-5 | ecosystem: Environmental > Terrestrial > Plant litter >... | reverse complement strand
AAAAAATAAAGCTTTAAAAAGTAAGATTTATTTTTAATTATGTTTTTATCTCTTTAAATAGATATATTGGCCTCCGGACAGGTTTCTGTCGCTTTGTTCGCTGCACTTATTTAAATAAGCTTAATACCCCAAGCCAAAATTGCCAGGAGTGAAAGTGAGGAATGGAGCGCCCCGTAGCGTAGCGAAGGGCCGTCGCGGAATGACGAACGAAGCGACGCCAGCAATTTTATTTAAAAGTTAAATTATTTAAGGTTTAGAGTAACCTTTAAAAAGCTCGAAATGTAACTAAAAAAGACAGAAGTAATTAAGAACTAACCTACTTTAAAAAACTAAATAAAGTTATAACCTTTTATTAACTTTATAAACTTTTACTAATATTTTATTAAATACTTTACAAAGATTATAAAACTATTATATAAACTTATAAAGATAAGTAAACCGTTTAAATAGACTAATAAGTAGTAAAGGCATTTAAAGACCTTAAACACACCTTTATTACAATACTAATCTTAACTCTCCCTAACTTCTTAAAACTGTTTTAAGTCAAGACAGACTCCTCAGAATTCACAATTAGTAAAAAACTCAGCTAAGTCCAGGACAATAAGAAACACTACCTAGTTACTTTTTTATTAAAAAGGATTTATAACCTAGCCTTACAGTACTTAATTTATAATAAGGAATTAATAACGATTATTTAATGTTTTACTAAGTAGGCACTGTACCTAAACGGTATAAAAGAACCAGTCCAGGTCTTCTTAAACTATAATAACTTTTAATACTTCTTAATAAAGGAGCTTAACTTATAGTAAATACAGTAGGTAGAATTAATAACCCTATTCCACTTCCAGATTCACTACATTAAAGGAAAAGATAATAAATAAATTAATACCTTTAATTAAAGACAGGATTATAAGGATGTTAATCTAATCTTAATCCCTATTACTATATTTAATAAAGTAAAGAATAGTATATTAAAGTATACGTTATAAGTATTAAATAACTAAATATTAGAATAAACTATTAATATTTATATAAACTTATAAATAGAGTATAATATCTATTAGTAATAATAAGACTTTTAAGTAAGAAGGTTAGTAGAAGGTACCTGTAAGTATAAGTGTCCCTTAAGAGATTTTTTAAGGCACATATAAGATTATAGAAAAAAGTACTTAATACATTTAAATTACGGTAAAACTAGTTATTAGCTGGAACAGCTACTAAAAAGCGTAAATAGCACACCTAAACTAAAAGTAAGGCTTTAATATTAAGAGAAATTATATATTTATAACTTAAGTAAATAAAAGGAATACGTTTAATAAGTTTATAAGTCTTAACTTAAGGGATATATAAGTTAAGTTAAGACTTTTATATAAGCCTAATAAACGTACGCCTTCCCAGGAATAAAAAAGCTGGTTAAGGAAGTGGTTAATAACTGTAATATCTGTTACTGAAAGTAAAATCGGTATTATAAACCTTATAAGTTTCTTAAACCACTCCCTATACCATAGGCTTTATAAAACTTTATCTCACTTGACTTTATTATTAGGATTTTAAAGTTTAAAGACCCTGTTATAAGAGTTACTTATAATTAAATCTTTATAATAGTTAACAGATTAATAAAATAGGTTTACTTTTTACTAACCTTAAAGGATATAACTGTAAAGTAACTCGTTTATATCTTTAAGAAAGAGGTAGTTTTATAACACCTTTAACTAAATAATATCATTACAGATTAAGATAAGCTAATCGTGTTAAATTTCTAATAAAGGCTAATGTAAAGAATAAGCGTAAAGAGTAAGCTTTTAACAGCCTTTTACTTACAGACAGATAGCTAAACAGAGCAAGTTAATTAGATACTTATAATGTATCTTTAAATTTACGTTAACTTTAAATAAGATAATTAGCTTAAACTGTTATTAATAGTATAAATAGTATATAATATAACGCTAGTTAAATTAATAAGTATATTACTATTCTTTACTAATTACAGTAAGGAGCCTAAGCTCTATTAAAGCCTGCTTACCAGCACCCCTTAAGCTGTAATCTACGTAAATTAGATATAAGAATTATATAACTACCTATAAGCTAAACTTAAGTTTACATATAAACGAATAAGGAAGTTTACTAATAAATATTAAATTAAGTAATTAGTATTTAAGAAAGGACTTTACTATAATAACGAATAAGTTAAAGGATTAACTCTTTAGGAAAGGGATTACGTTTACCTTTTTTTATAAAACCTATATTTAAAATAACTTAGTAAGAAGCTTAACTTTAAAAGGTATAGATTATTTTAAATTAAGAAAAAGGTCACCACCTTTAATTACAAACTAAACCTACCTACTAGCATAAAAGTACAGATTAAGGTTTTTCACGTCTTACTTTTAAAACCTACTCTAAAAGGAGTTCTATTAGAAAAGAAGATTAAGATTAACACTAATAAGGATAAGTATAACATTAAAGAAGTTATAAATTTATAAAAGGGAAAGAACACGTTTGAATATCTTATTAAGTAGTTAAATTACAATCTTAAAGGTAACTCTTAGGAATTAGTTAAAAATCTTAAATACTTAAACTTAATTATAAAGTTCTACTGAAAGAATCCAGACTAATTAAAGCTAATAATAAAAACTAGAAATAAGATAAGATTTAATATTTAAATTACTATACTAAAAAGTAAAACTATTATAAGACTTAAAGCTTAAAAAGCGGTAAGAAACTCCTTAATAAATATAAGAAGACATTTATTAAAACCTTTAACCAGGGTTATAAAGACCTTAAACTTAATAATGAGGCTAAGCATTTAAAGCTTCTAATAAGCTCTATATGAATCACACACATAGTAATATAAAAAACTAAAACGTTACAGACTAGTAGCCTGTAAGACGACTTACCCCTTATAACTAAAGCACTTGCGTTTCGCTACAGGCTTAAGAAAGGAGTTAGAGGGTAAAAAGCGATCCAGTATACCTTAAAGTCTCTTAAACCAGTTATATAACGGTACGTGGCAGAAAAGCATATCTATAAGAACAAACGTTACTAAGAAAGGAAATTAGTAAAAAAAAAATAAATAAAAAAAAAGTCATATTAGACCCTCCAGCCCTAAGGGGCAAGGATCTAAAGTGATAGAAGACTCTTATAAGAGTTAAACCTATAACCTCTTACTTTAAAAAGTAAGCACGTTACTACTGCATTAAAGAGCTATTTTCATTTATTAAAGAAGGGGAGTTATAAATTAAGTTAAAAAGACACTACAGGCTAAAGCGACCCCTTAAAAAAAGAACAGGCAGGTATTCTTACTAAGAAACCTCCCCAGTTAAAAGACTTGTTAACTTTAAAAGGGGCAGTTAAATAAGCCTCCTCTTACTCCTAAAAGTAAAGGACCTCTACCTCCTAGCTAAATACAGAAAAAACCTGCTCTTCTATCTTACAGCGTTAGACTTTAATCCAGTTAAGGTAAGTAGCAGTTTTATAAAGCTCTTAGGTTTTCAGCTCCAGGTTCCGTACGGTAACGTTATACTTAGCATTAAAGTAGCGCTTTTTAAAAAGGAGCTATTAAAGGAAGGCGTTATTATAACTAAACGTGTCATACGAAGATAAAGCCCCTATTAATAAGTATTTAAAGTAACTGTCTAATTGTGTAGTAATAAGATAGGAAAGTGATTTTAAAGAATAACAGCTATAAAATAACATTTATAATTTAAAAGTTAAAATAAAGTCTATAAGGTTATAGTGATGTAAGGTGCTGTTTTTTAAAGCGCGCTTTTACACACGGTTAACCAGTATAGTTATGTTAGGAAAGAAGGAACGCTTTTACTAGGATTCTTTATAGGAAAAGAATGTTAAAGAGGAGGAATTATGTAACGACCTTATAAGCTGTCACTTAAGTTAGGGCGGCCTAATAGATCCCCTACAGGAGGAACAGTATAGGAAGATAGTACGCACAGTACTGCACATTAAGCTAGGGGTATAAAGACCTAAAGCCCTTATAACTAACTAGCAGTTACTTAGTCTTAATAAGAGTGCTTACTTACTAAGTAACTGTAAGACCTTTAAGCAGGAGGTACTTAGCGGTAAGGTGCTCAGTCCTCCACTAAGCACCAGGCTCTTAAGCAAGGTACAAAGTACCTTTTAGTTAATTAGTATAAATAGTTATAATTATACCTATAACTACCGTAAAGGACTCTAGTTCTTTACGTTAGTATTTAATTATTCATTTATGTCTTACTATTTAGACTTACCTCTATACATTATAGTAACAGCGACCTATAATAACATTAAACTCCTATCTAGGAGTGCTAGCTTAATAAGCTGTCTTTAAAACGCCCCTTACCTGTTAACGTCCTGCTATACGTTCTGTCTTAACCCACACCAGTCCTCTTAAGGCCTGTGTTAGGTGCAGGTTGTAATATAATCTTAATAAAGCGATTAAGGTAGTAAAACATATATTTAACTATAAGTTAGCGGAAAGGGAATAGCTTCGTTAGTAAAACAAACTTTCCCTTTTATTAACCGTTTTCTAAACACTAAAAGGACCGTTCTTAGCTCCTATCATACCTTAATTTACCCTAAGCGGCTTCATTTTCTGTTAGCCGTTCTTAATTAACGCATTACTCAGCTACCTATAACAAAGCTTAGCTCTTTCCAACCGTAACGTGGGATACAGCTTAATTAGTACCGCAGTTACCATATATACCGGCATTACTGTTTCTACAGGTATATACTGGCGTGCGCACTAACGGGCACTTTACAGGTTAAAAGTATACCTTATTGTAATAGTTTACGGGAAGCTGGTTTCGAAAAGGGTATATAATAAGAAAAATACATCGGCAATAACACTTATAAACTCCGATATTATAGGAATTTAGAGCGGGTTTTAAGCTTTACATAAGGTATAGGTCAGCTTTATCAAAACTGCCGTTACGAGTTGGTTATTATACCGTTAACTTAGCCCCACGTTTATAGTCCTTATCATTATCGTCCTTATCTGCACTAGCTTAACGCTTATTATAAGAAAGTATACCGGCAAACATTTCCAAGTTTCGATGGAGATTTTACAACAGAGAATCGGGTTTTCATCCGCTGCTATCCTAAATCTCGTTTCTATTAAGGCGTCTGCGATAGCTAATACAGTAGGGAGGCTGATCTAGGGTTATCGCATCTAACAGATCGATACCATAAAGTAATTCCGGATTCTGACGACTATTTAGACAATTCTTACCTTTACACCAATCTTAGTGTTACTTATCTTCACGTTTTCGATCAGCATGGCAGATATAACTATCGTAAAGGTGTTTACCTCTCTTACTTAGATTTATCTTCTTTGTCAGCCAATGATTCAGTTGCTTCAGTCTGTGCCTCAGATTCTGGCAGCTGTTGCTTCTATTGGTAGAGTCCAAGAGTTTCTTGAATCAGAGTCTCATGTGGACGTGAGAATGGAAATCGAAGAGCGAAAGCAAGACGTCGACCTATCATGTTCCGCAGCGACCACGGAGAAGGAAGCCGATTCCTCCAAACCAAAGCACGAGGATGTGATTCGCGCAAGAGACTGCAACATGGGATGGAAAGCTGATGACTGGGCCCTCGAAAACATCAACCTATCTTTGCCACGATCGACCTTCACGCTCCTATTGGGACCGGTGGCCTCGGGCAAGTCAACGCTGTGCAAAGCTCTCCTCGGAGAAATTACTTTCCTCACTGGCGCTCTCGAAACCGCGCAGCCAAGACAGAGAACGGCTTACTGTGACCAAGATTCGGTTCTGTTTAACGCTACTATACGAAAGAACATCATCGGATCCAACGCTCTCCATAGTCCTTGGTATGAGGAGGTAGTTCAGGTTTGTCAGCTAGCTGAGGACTTTGCCGCTCTTCCGGAAGGGGATCACACACAGGTTGGCAGCAAGGGTAGCGCGCTCAGTGGTGGGCAGAAGAGGAGGGTTGCTCTAGCTCGAGCCATCTACGCCCGCCCAGAGTTCGTTATTCTCGATGACCCCCTTGGGGGGCTTGACCCCAAAACAGAGAGCCGATTAGCGCACAATGTCTTTGGCCCGACTGGAGTATTCAGAAGACAAAAGGCCACTGTTTTCGTCGTAGGTCGTGTTGCCCAACACGCGCAGTTCATGGACCAAGTCCTGGTCCTGCGAAACAAAGGCATTATTTTCCAAGGGACTTCCGACGAACTCAGGTCATCGAATGACGAAACACTCTCGGAGCTCTGCCGCATCTCAGACACCCCAAGCCAAGAGCGTACCAGCACCGCAACCCCTCAGCTTTACCGCGCAGCCAGCCGAGGAAAAGGAAGGCACCAAGGCTACGTTTCCAGAGGGTGGACTAGCCAACTACCGATACTACTTCTCTTCGTTTGGCATACCTTTTTTGGTACTCTATCTCGTGTTCAATTCTTGCTTTTCTTTTCTGTACAGCTTTTCCGCCGTCTGGCTCAACTTCTGGTCCGAGTCAAACCAGAAGGGCGAGCAACGCACCGCTTTCTACCTGGGTATCTACTTCATGCTCCAGATCGTCTGCCTCGGCCTCCTCGCTCTTGATGTCTGGTGGCTCGGCAATGTCGTGGGTCCCAAGGCTGGCATCGAGTTGCACCTCCGAACGTTACGCACTCTCATCAGAGCGCCGCTTCGGTATTACACTGCTGTGGACAATTCAGTCACGACTGGTTATTTCTCGCAAGATATGAGCATCCTAGACAGCGAGCTGAACAATAGTTTCGGGAACACGATTAGGACAGCCCTCGTGGTCGTTGGACAAGCGGCGGTCATAGCTGTGGCCTCGCCGTACTTGCTCATCGGATACCCTGTCCTTCTTGCTGTTTTCTACTGTGTTCAAAAGGTCTACCTGCGAACGTCGACGCAACTTCGTCATCTTGTCCTCGAGAACAAGACCCCACTCTAGTAAGTGTTCACTTGTTGAATTGCGTGACCCCCGAATTCAAGGCAGCTGCTAATCAAATTTGTGGTCAAAGTAAGCACTTTATCGAGACAGTCGACGGTCTCCTCACTATTCGCGCTTTCGGCTGGGTGGAATCTCACACCCAACTGAACGGCAATCTCATTGACGAATCCCAGCGTCCATCGTACCTCCTCGACATGTTGCAGCAATGGCTGAGCTTGATACTCAACATGTGCGCTGCTTGTGTAGCGGTACTTGTCACCGCCCTTGCTACGCAGCTCCGCACCAGCGCAGGCTTCACCGGTGTCGCCCTGGTGAGCTTGATGTCTTTTGGGGATATGGCGGGTCACGGCATCAGACGTTATACTGAGCTGCAGACCTCAACGGCTGCGCTGAGTAGGTTGAGGTGGTTCGAGAGAGATGTCTCTGGCGAATATGAGCAAGAGGGGCTAGCTGTCGGAACAAGCGGTGTCCCGGGAGAATGGTTGGACTCAGGGAGGGTTGATCTCGAACGTGTCTCGGCCACTTATGCAAGCCCGGAGGGGCAATCTGAAGGGGAAGGGAAGTATTTAGTTGTGCAAGCATTGCGCGAGCTTACACTTTCGGTCTCACCCGGTGAGCGGGTGCTCGTTTGTGGAAGGACGGGAAGGTGAGTCTTGCAGTCTCGGCCGCCCCAGCGCCTTATACGAGCATTTGCTAACTGACATACAGCGGAAAATCATCTTTCCTTCTCCTCCTCCAAGGCTTCCTTCTCCCATCATCAGGCGAGATTCGCATTGACAACGTTGCACTTCACACAATCCCTCGAAACCTCCTCCGGAACCGCATCATCTCGCTGCCGCAAACTCCCTTCTTCATCCCAAATAACCACACCTTCCGCGAGAACCTAGAGTTCCACGATGACGATAGCTTTCTAAACGGCAAGAAAGGGGACGCAGCAAGTCTTGAACAGCAGAAGCAAGATACAGAGTGCGAGCACGCCTTGCGTGCAGTGGGTCTATGGGACCTGGTCGTCTCGCAGGGTGGGCTTGGCGCTGATCTGCGCGAAGAGATGTTAAGTCGAGGACAGAAGCAACTCTTTAGCTTGGCTAGAGCTATCGTGCGAAGAAAGTTGCGCAGTCAAACCAATTCCGAGGAAAATGGAGGGCGCACAGGGGGGCTGCTTCTGCTGGATGAGTACAATGCCGGCTTGGACGATGAGACCGACAAGACCATGTGGGGGGCGATTCTGAGAGAGTTTCAGGGGTACACGATCTTTTGTGTCGCGCATCGGGCGCAGTTTATCAAGGGGTTCGACAAGGTCGTTTTGATGGGCGGTGGGGAGATATTGGAGGTTGGATCGCCAGAAGAGTTGCTACGGAGAGAGGGAGGTCAGTTCCTGGGACTGTTTGGTAATCCGCTGGACATTTTGTTGGACTAGTCCTTTTTAGAATGTGGCTTGCATATATCTGTCGCGTTCCACTTTAGCAGTGCCCAGCGACATGACAACAACAAAATGACAGAACTGGAAGTTCACCAACTTTCCACAGACAGGGCTGATCTCCGCCGTGGTGCGCCTGCCGCACCCGCCCAAAAGGTCTACGTAACCATGGCTGCCAAAAAGTTACACTGGTTAACATGAGCTTTAGGGGACGGGAAGGGGTGGTGGCGGTTTGCAAGTCTAGAGATGATTCAGTATAGTTCTGGTCGTGATCTACACGGGAAAAAAATATCCTACCGTGAGGTGCGCGGCTTGGAGTTTTACCTGCCTAAGAAAGGAGGCCAGAGAAAGGGCTCTGGCGAAGAGCCCCCTATTGATGGTGGATACACTGATATTTAGCTCCATGATCGTTCTGAGGAGGGAATGGAGGCGGAGAACTTGAAGTTATTAGTTACCTAGCTAGGCAGGTTGGAGGCGACTGGGGAGATGCAGTTCCTCGACACTGTGTTGTCAGTTTTAAAGAGGGAGGGGTAAAGGAATATATGCCTACCTCCAGGCGTTGTCTTTCCACCCAATGCCGGTCTTGAGGTCTAGTCAAACTTGGAAGGAATCTTCAGCTTACATCCATTCTTTACCTGGCTTCCATCTTTACCTTGCCTCCAGCAATTCATTCAAATCCCGCGGGTCCAAAATTTGGTGGTAGAAGGTTAAGGCGGGTGGGCTAGTTAACATTTCCATAGCGCCTGAGTTCAATTCTACCTATCATACATGACTATGGCCACGGCCCGTATCATTCATGCCCAAGGCTCGCAGTATCGGAATTTGCCCCCCAGGTCCTGCGTCAAGCACAATCTCAAAGGAGGCGCGGAGTAGCCGTCGCGAATCGAACCGCCGAGAGTCATGATATACACCATGAGGCAAGTCTTGCCACTAAAGGGCTGGCCTGCCTATTACTGGGAGGAGATCAAGATTGGTAACTGCAATATGGTCAGCCGCTACTGAGTTTACTTAGGGTAGAACATGTCAGTATAATATTGGAATGTGAGGTATATATATATTTCTTTTGACCGGATCTCCGACGTTGTCGGATATAGTTCCAAATGATGAGAAATAGCGATAATAGAGCCGTAATAAAGGCGAGAATGGCGATCATGACTTCGAGGCTTATATCTATGGTGGTGAAGGGTGGAAGTTAAGCGGGCGAAACAAGACAGGTGTTGCGGCAGAAACATGCGGGAACCGTCACAAGGAGTGTGATTGGTTCGAGATGACGGGCCTAAGAGAAAGCGCCCTCCCGCGTTGCACAGGCTGCGAGGTGTGATCGCGGCGGGTATAGGGCAGCGTAGTGGTGCGAGAATGAGAACGGTGAAAGAGGCGGAAGAAATACGACTCGTGAGTGTTGGTCGATTAATAGTGATCTGACCGTTGAATGTAAGATTCTATTGTAACTCGTATAATCGGGACATGCCCTAGGGGGGGGGGGGCGATGTTCGACGCGGAAAGTTGCTGGAGGCCAAGTCAGCTGGGTGTCTAGGGTGTTAGTTTCAACCGAGAGACTGGGGCGGACGGCCTTCTTGCCGCGTATCTCCGTGGCACAGGGGGCCAAGGTAAAAGGAATATACCTAAGTAGATGAATTGATATCACCAACGCTACCTATAACTTCAATTGGCTTAACGTCAGTTAACTTTCGCTTCCTCTGCCGACCCTCGGTCTTCCGCCCGCACTGCTTACTTGAGGCTCTGGCTCCCTAAACATAGGGCTGAGTTGCGGGTGATGTTTAGCCTAAAGAAGCTCTGCCCAAACTCGATGCGGGGTGAAGGACCCTCGTGAAGGTCGAGCATTGGAATATGGATGATGCCAAGGTGATGTTAATAGAATGGCCGAGAAAATCTTATGAATATCTGGTTTATGACCTTGATTTATAGGACAAGGGGGACATGAGAGGAAAGTGTTGAACCATGTAGTGATATTTCCAGGCCATTCAAGATCATGAGTGATGAGCACTGGGGATTTTATGTAGTGCTAATGTTGGCTGAGGTAGGAGGCTCCGTAGAGCGCCGTTGCACCTTGGCCAGCGCGGCCTAACCAATGGGGGGCTGTGATGGAGGGGATGAAAAGGGTGTGGGGTGTGGGAAGGGGGCGTGGGGCTCAAATGGCTAATCCCTGCAGAGCGGCCTCGGAGCTTCCCTATGAATAGAATAAACAGTACACAAATGCTTTCTGACACGAACCTCGCGGTCAAAACATAAGAAAAAAAATTAACTAAATTTAAAAGGAGGCTTAAATGTAACCACGCATCTTCTACGGATTTTTACTACTAGAACGAAACCCGTTTAAGTTGAGCTTGCTTAATTTCGAATCCTCTTTCTCACAATTTGGTTCGAGTTAGAACTTTGTGTGTACAGGTTACGGAGTTATTATTTTGTACTGGGTGAGGAGTGTCATGCACGCCCTTGTTGCCCCTTATATAGTCGAGCTGGTCCTGTGGATTGAAAGCAAGCATAATCTTTCGCGCTTTGAGCAATCAAAACCTTGCGTGTCTCTAATCCAAGCCTCGTAACAACCTGTGCTGAACATATGAGGGGCGGCCATTGGCCCAGCATCCTGGTGCTGTCAGCGAAGCCAAAATCGCCCGCATGCTCGACCAGCCAATCTACGCCTTCTATACACCAGATTCCAAAAATCCCATGCCCCTGTTGGAGCCCTGCCCTGCGAGGGGTGCCCACCCTGAGCCACCTTGAACATTATTATAAGACTAACGCCCACGATAACCGAGGAATTTCGCTTCCCTTCCTCCTTCGTCACCTTTGCTCCAGCAGCCTGCTAAAGATTCTTTGTCACTGACGAAACGCAGGTTTCCGCCACTTTACCAATTCGAAGACTTGACCTTGTGACCCTCATCCCGGTACCTGAAGAGGTGATTCCCCTGTTTATGTTCAGGTACTGGTGGGGTCCCGCGTTACGACATAAAGGCAATCCTGATTTCTCTTTCTACCGACCACAGACTAAGATGATAGGTATCATCTTCTCCCGCGTCACGACATAGACACGATTAGCGCGCTGTTTCGTCGAACAGAGAGCTGCCAAAAAGGAAAGAAAAAAAAACTCTATCCCCTACAACGGGCACCTATAGCGAGGCAAACGCCAGATGGCGTACTCCGCGATAGGGGTTCGTACATTATATCGTTAGGGTCTGGAAGATAGGAAGCCTAAAGCCGGGCAGTCCCATATATTTCCAGTTCTTATCGTCTATTTTCTTAGTGCTCTGCAGCCACACTGGACACCGGCACACACAGCGACTTCGACGCCGATACGCCTCCCTGTCCATCGCCGACACCGTCGCCTTAAGGACCGACTTTTTACGATTTGAGCCCATAGGGGTCAAGGATCTTGCAGAGTGGAGTTCCATCAACTTTGTTAAGCGCTTAACCTTGAACTTATTTCAAGAATGCCGTCTTTGATATTCTTGAATGCTGCAAGAACTTCCCGACTTCGGGAAAGCAAAACCTGACGGTAATGCCCCCAGCAGCGTCGATGTCCTGTTCCTAAGGTCTTTCCACATTCCATTCCAGAGAAGTTGTCCCAGTGCCTGACGGCTGGAATCCGTACCTACCTTTATAGTCTCACCCGAGAATAGTTTCCAGTTAAGTCCGTATTAGTTGTAAAACCTGAGCAGGGGTAAGGTATACTTAAGCGCCGCCTGAGCCGAAGTGAGTTTAAGGAGTTTGCCTCGGCTATAGTTGCCGTAACCTAAAATGGGCTGGTGTGGCTGCGAGGATTCCTGGGCCCAGATCTAGGATATGGCATCGTTCTCCCTCACCAGGTATCTACCGTTTTCTCTTATCTACGCAAAACGGTCGTCGTTAGTAGATCTGTTAAAATTACTTACTTAATGTAGCTTTAAAGTTTAAATTATCTGCTTTTAGTAAACAGCCTGCTACAGATACTACGTTTGCAGAGGTAAACGAACTATATTATAGGAAAAGGTTATATAAGGAATGGGATTAGAAAGAGAAATACAGTAGTGCAGAAGTATCTAGACCTTATTATGTCGCAGATGGCTAAGTTAGATTAACCGTTAAGGAACTTATAGAATAAGGGTTTATAGAATCTCCGGCATGGCCGGATACAATTAATTCATTTATAGTAAGATTACGATTAAATTCTCCGTAAAGCGCACTTATGTATAATGTTAGATAGACACTTACGTATAATGCCGTGGATTAATAGCCGATACATTTCAAAGCTTTAGTCCCCTAATACCAGCATCCCTATAGACAAAAGGAAGGATCAGGAGCACCTAGCCTCTTCACTAACGTCCCATAACTAATATAGCTTTATAAAAGCCTCCCTGTCGGACCAGTGGAGCTGTACTTAAAGCTGCCTTACCCTCCTGACACGTTCCGTCTGGAATATTATATATAGATATAAGAATTACTATAGTCGGTAAACGGAACCAGCACTATCGGTAGCGGGAAGCCGGAGCTATGGCATTAGATTTACTAAGCCTTATATATATAATTCTAGTAATCTAGGTGCTGAAGAAGCTGGGCATTTATGTATCTAGTAAACGACTAATCTCAAATCCCAAACAAATACAAGATCGCGCGGAGGCTTAGGATAATACGGTTATATAAAATGTACGCATTACGGATAAAGCCTCGGTGCTTAGCTAAGGGATAAGTTAGATCTCTTAGTTCTTAAACGGCCGCTATAGGGATTCTCCTTAACTAAAAGGCGTGAATATGGAAAGAGCGAGCTGGTTTTATTAAAAGGGGCTGGGTTTGCGAGTATAGCCATTTAAGCTAAACTAACGAGGTTAGTTTATGTTGAAATGCAAAAGAGGTCAAGGCATTGGAAAGCAGTGTGTGTTGAAGGTGATTGATTATTTCTATCTTCAAGAGCGGAAGCCGTGTTATTATAGCCGTGAGGGTGGCCAGTGCACGGAGTGCATTGGCCACACTCGCTTCTGCGAAGCGAGGTTGGCTGACTGAATACGAGGTTGGCAGTG
>Ga0247780_1001469_pt1 | contig 13341 bp, 7 predicted proteins | sample UWRJL079202R5_FD_179927 | JGI IMG/M metagenome (GOLD analysis project Ga0247780, IMG submission 179927) | Plant litter microbial communities from Arlington Agricultural Research Station in Wisconsin, United States - UWRJ-L079-202R-5 | ecosystem: Environmental > Terrestrial > Plant litter >... | reverse complement strand
CCTGCAGGCCGTCACTTGGGCCGGGGCGGCCCGACGAATCCCCCGCAGAAGGAACAGTGCAGAAAGGCAGTACGCACGGTACTGCGCACTGGGCCAGGGGTGCAAAGACCCGAAGCCCCTACGACCAGTCGTTGAGTGATCACTCTGATCTCGCTAAGAGCACGGTGATCACAGTGATCAGGAGCATTCTAATCACTATAATCACTCCTCGTGTTAAGTAAGCACAGTGATTAAGGTACGAAGTACCCCTTAGCTAGTTAGTATAGGTAGCCATGGTTGTGCCCTCAACCACCGTGAGGGACTCTGGTTCCTCACGCTAGTATTCAATTGTTCATTTGTGTCCTACTGTTCAGACTTAACTCTGTGCATTATAGTGACAGCGACCTACAGTAACATTAAACCCCCCGTCTAGGAGTGCTAGCTCAACGAGCCGTCTTCGGAACGCCCCTTACCTGTTAGCGTCCTGCCATACGTTCTGTCTTAACCCGCGCCAGTCCTCTCGAGGCCTGTGTCAGGTGCAGGTCGTAATAAAATCTCTAAAGATTTAACCCTATTTAAAAGATTAATAAGATATTTATTTCTCTAACAAATTCTATATATCCTTTAGGGTATCTGGGTATATTTAGATATTAAAAAAACCCAGCGAATAGTATTTCCCTAAATGTATTATAGAAAGGCTTAAGAAAGAGGAAGATAAACACACAGCCTATATCTAAAGAGCGGTTAGATATGATTTTAAGATGGAAATCTGTTTGAATATTAGATACTAATTAATTTTAATGGGAAGATAATATTACAACTTGCACCCGACATAGGCCTTAAGAGGACTGGTGCGGGTTAAGACAGAACGTATGGCAGGACGCTAATAGGTAGGGGGCGTTCCGAAGACGGCTTGTTAAGCTAGCACTCCTAGACGGGGGTTTAATGTTACTGTAGGTCGTTATCACTATAATGTATAGAGGTAAGTCTAAACAGTAAGATATAAATAAATAATTAAATACTAGCGTGAGGAACTAGAGTCCCTCACAGTAGTTATAGGCATAACTATAGCTATCTATACTAACTAACTGGGAGGTACTTCGTACCTTACTTATAATGTCGTAAGTACTTGTTATATAAGCACTTTACACTACGTAAGCGTTCTACTTGTAAGGTTTCTCCTACTTATAATGTGAGCACTTAGCATGCTGCAAGCAGCACCTTATTAATCGTAAGGGCTTCGGGTCTTTACACCCCTGGCCCAGTGCGCCTGGACAGTGTGCACTGTCTTTCCACACTGTTCCTTTTACAGGGGATTTATCAGGCCACCCCGGCTTAAGTAACGGCCTACAGGGTCGTCACACGATTCCCCTTCTTTAACGTTCTTTTCCCATAAAGAACTTAAGAGGTAAGCTTCTCCTTTCACCATTTCACCATATAACAAATGTCCGGCTCCTAAATCTTAAAACGGGAATAGAGTAAAAACACTAACTACTATTTAAACCTCGTAACTTATATATACGTATTTAGTAGCGAAATGTCCTTTTATTCTTTTTATAAGTCTACCAACCTTCCGCTTATCTGTTAGGTTTTAAACCGGTCTGATAATTATAACTACTGTTTAAAAAGGTACCGGCCTTCCCAGTATAACGCTTTTAATGTTAGTAAGGTAAAGTTAAAAGCTCTTCTTGTTAAAAAATAAAGTCTTAACTCGCAAGTCGAGTCTACTACTTAGCAGCTCCACAAAGCCACTGCTAAGCTCTAAAAGGCGTTAGTGCGCTTAACGCGCCTTTATAAGCAGCGGTCCCGTCTTAAAGACTGGGCTGTGAAAACGTTTAATCGTAAAGTGGAGTTATTAAAGTTCTAGGAAAGTAAGGAGGCTAGGCTAAACGCCCCTCCTAACGACGTGGAGTCTTTTAACTAGGGGAACTTTCTAACAGGGTCTTTACAGCAGGCGGTTACTTTATAACTTAGTTTATAACTACCTTTTTCAGTAAGGGGTTGTAAGTTTAACTTCCCACGAGAGTTTTAACGATTTTTTTCTTTTACTAACTTCTTTTTCTGTTAGCACTTATTTTTATATAAAGCTTATCAGGAGCTCCAGAGGCCTAGCCTCCTTATTAGGTCTAAGGTCTTTATAACCCTAGTTAAGGGTTTTAATAAATGTCCTCCTGTACCTATTAAGGAGTTTCCTACCGCTTTCTAGGCTCTAAATCCCATAATAGTCTTACTCTTCAGTATGGTAATTTAGATGTCAGATCTTATTTTGTTTCTAGTTCTTATCGTTAGTTTTAATTAATCTGGATTTTTTCAGTAAAACTCCGTAACTAGGTTTAGGTACTTAAGATTTCTAACTAGCTTTTATAAGTTACTTTCAGGGCTGTAATCTAACTACTTAATAAGATACTTAAACGTATTCTTTCCCTTTTATAAATTTATAACTTCCTCGACGTTGTATTTATCCTTATTAGTGTTGATCTTAATCTTCTTTTCTAAAGGAACTCCTTTTAAGGCAGGTTTTAAAAGTAAAATATAAAAAACCTTAATCCACACCTTTATATTAGCAAATAGGTCTAATTTGTAATTAGAGGTAGTGATCTTTTTCTTAATTTAGAACAGTCTGTACTTTTTAAAGTTAAGCTTCTTATTAAGTTGTTTTAAATGTAGGTTTTATAAAAAAAGGTAAACGTAATCCCCTTCCTAAAAAGTCGGTCCCTTAACTTATTCGCTACTGTAATAAAGTCCTTTCTTAAGCGTTAATTACTTAATTTGGTATTTATTAGCAAACTTCTTTATTCGTTCACATATGAACTTAAGTTTAGCTTACAGGTAGTTATACAGTTCCTATATCTGGTTTACATAGACTGTAGCTCGGGAGGTGCTAGTAGGCAGACTTTAACAGAGCTTAAACTCCTTACTGTAGTTAGTAAAGAATAGTAACATACCTATCAACTTAATTAATATTATATTATAAGCTATTTATACTGTTAGTAACAGTTTAAGCTAATTATCTTATTTAAAGTTAATGTAAGTTTAAAGATACGTTATAAGTATTTAGTTAACTTACTCCGTTTAGCTATCCGTCTGTAGGTAGAATGTTATTAAAAGCTTACTTTTCATACCTATTCTTTACATTAGTCTTTACTAAAACTTTAATATAATTAGCTTATCTTAATTTGTAACGATATTATTTAACTAAAAGTGTTATAAAACTACCTCTTTCTTAAAAATATAAATAAGTTACTTTACTATTATATCCTTTAAAGTTAGTAGAAAGTAGGCCTATTTTGTCAATCTGTTAACTATTATAAAGATTTAGTTATAAGTAACTCTTATAACAGGGTCCTTAAACTCTGGAATCCTAGTAATAAAGTTAAGTAAAATAGAGCTTTATAGTACTTATAGTATAGGAAGTAGTTTAAGAAGCCTATAAAGCTTATAACGTTAGTTCTACTTCTTATAGTAGATATTATAGTTATCGACCACTTCCTTAACTAACTTCTTTATTCCCGGGAAGGCGTACGCTTATTAAGCCTGTGTGAGAGTCTTAACTCGGCCTATATATCCTCTAAGTTAAGACTTATAAACCTGCTAGACGTACTCTTTTTACTTATCTAAGTTATAAATATACAGTTTCTCTTAATACTAGAGCTTTACTCTTAGTTTAGGTATACTGTCTACACCTTTTAATAACTGTTCCAGCTAATAATTAGTTTTATTATAATTTAAATACTTTAAGCACTCTTTACTATAACCTTACACGTGTCTTAAAAAGTCTCCTAAAGGGCATTTATACTTATAAGTCCCTTCTGCTAACCTTCTTACTTAAAAGTCTTATTATTATTAATAAATATTATACTTTATTTATAAGTTTATATAGATATTAATAGTTTATTCTAATATTTAGTTATTTAACACTTATAACGTATATTTTAACGTACTGTTCTTAGTTTTATTAAATATAGTAATAAAGACTAGGACTGGATTAATATCTTTATAGTCCTATCTCTAACTAAGAGTATCGGCTTACTTATTATCTTTTCCTTTAACGTAATGGATTTAAAAGTAAAACAGGGCTATTAACTCTACCTACTGTACTTACCGTAAGCTAAGTTCCTTAGTTAGGAAGTACTGGAAGTTATTATAGTCTAAGAAGACTTAAACCGGTTCCTTTATACCACTTAGATATAGTACCCACTTAGTAAAGTATTAAATAATCACTATCAGTTCCTTATTATAGATCGGGTATTACAGGGCTAGGCCGTGGATTCCTTTTAACAAAAAGGCAACTAAGTAGCGTTTCCCATCATCTTAGACTTAACTAAGCTCTCTGCCGATTACGAATTCTAAGGAGTCTGTTTCGACTTAGAAAGGCTTTAAGAAATTGGGAAAAGCTAAGACTAATACTGTAATAAAGGTATACTTAAGGTTCTTAAACGCCTTTTACTGTCTATTAATCTACTTAAACGGCTTTCCCTTACCTGTAAGTTTATAAAGTAGTTTTGTGATTTTTATAAAGTACTTAATAAAATAGCGATAAAAGTTTACAAAGCTAATAAAGGCTTACAACTCTTTTTAATTCTTTAGAGTAAACTAGTCCCTAACTACCTCTATCTTCTCTAATTATATTTCAAGCCTTTTAAAGGTTACTTTAAACCTTAAGTAATTTAGTTCCTAAATATAAAAGTAGCTCTTCTCTAAATTTACTATTAATTTTACTTTCTTAAAAGCTATCAGAACCTGTCGTATATACTTTCGGTATTCTTTTAAAGTTTCGGAATAAATTAGAATATCGTCTAAATATATAAAGATAAACTTATTAAGGAAAGGGTGGAGAACATTATTAATAAGGCTTTAGAAAGTTATAGGGGTATTTATTAATCTTATCGGCATAACTTAATACTAATAATACCCGTTACGAGTTTAAAAAGCTGTTTTATACTTATTCTCCTCCTTTATTCTAACGTAATTAAACCTTATAGGGAAATTAAGGCTAGAGAACCAGTTTACTTTAATAATCCGTTCTTATATCTCTGTAATAAGTAGTAATAAGTAGTAATTCTTAATCGTATTTTTATTTAACGTTTAATAGTTAATAACTATACGTAACTTACCGTCTCCCTTCTTTAAGACGAATAGCATTAGGTACCCTGCCGGGAATTAGGACTTTACGATAAACTTATTTCTTAGGTTTTCTTCTACATATTCCCACAGGGCCTTAACTTACTAAGGGTTTAAATAGTAAGGCTGGAAGCTGCGGAGCTTTACTCCCAGTTTTAACTTAATTTCGTAATCCCACAGTTTATAATCTAGTAATTATAATATCTTTTTTCAAAACAGGGTAAACTTCTTATATTTAATAAGTACCTTAGATAAGTTAACTTCTTCACTTATCTGTAAATCGGCTTCTTACTTCTTTCTACCTTTTAAATCGTTATTTAGGTAATACAGTAAACCTTTTAATCCTTTAACCATCTTAGTAAACCTAACCTAAACTGTGCTTAATTTTAAGGGTTTAGTGTACTTTTAAATGCTTTATATATCTTTAGAACAGTTTAATACCTTCTTAACTTTCTTTAAATAATAATTACAGTTAGGGGACTTACCGAAGGTAAGGTAGCCACTCCTCTAATTAATCACAGGGTTATACTTTTCCAGCTAAGGTAGACTTAAGATTATATTATAACTTATAATTAGTGTAACGTTAAAGTCCACTTATTATTTATCCTTATTTACTTTAATTAGGAGTAATAAGTAATAAGTGACTTTACTATTATTATACTAATATAAGCCTCCTTCTCTATTTTAAATAGGAATAGTCTTTTTATACTCTTTATTAGGGAGTTTCCTTCAGTTAACTAATAAGGGGTGTATTAGGTTAGAAACACTCCCGCTATTAATCACTACTCTTACCTTAAACGGCCTCCCTTTTCTATCTGTTATATTAACACTAACAGAATAATACTTATACTTTTTTAACATTTAAATTATAGTAATTATCTGTCCTTAAGGTCTTATCTAACTTAACCTTTAAGTACCTCTCCTTCTTCTTAAGGTTTTTACTAATTAGCAAACTATTAGTTTCCAGCCCTTTTAAAGGGCCTGTAGCCTTTTCCCAATTCCTTTTAGAAAAACAGGCAGCTTTAATAAACCTAGTAATTAACCTTCTTTAAGTTTTCACACCTTAGTGTCCAGTTAACTTTAAACAGTACGATATTCTTAAAGTCCTTAATAAGTTAATAATACACTCTGTAGGCTTAAATCGCAGTAATGTCTTTTTATTCTTAGATCCGTTAGTAATCTTCCTGCTTCTGCCATTCTCTAGCTTTTCCGTTAAGATATAATAAGTACATTATAACTAGGCAGTTATTAAGTACTCCTCCTTATTAACACGTAATGGGGGCCTGGTTAACTACGGTAACCTTCCACTTACTACCGGATTCTCTTATTAAGGAGTAGGAGACTTGGTAATAGGCTAGTTTTAACTCCACTCTCGTAACAGTGTAATCCTATCTTTATATATTAAGGAAGTGGTTATAAAGAGCCTTAAGTCCATAATACCAGTTAAAAACACAGTCGTTATACACGTAATCAATCCATAATATATCTCTATAATTAAGGTAGTTGATATTAACTGCGGGCACTACAGTTATAGAGTATAGAATGGGGGAAATAGCGCCTTATTCTTTTTCTTCTTCTACTTACCTTTATATACGTTATTTCTCCCAGACCTCTTCCCAGAACTTAGGTAGTAATAACCTAGCTTATTCTTCTATAAAATGGTTTTCTTTAATAAGTTAATATTTAAGTTAATTAACAAAACGAACTTTATTATAAAATTATAATCTGATCTTTACTACTCTATCCTTAAACATTACAGTAAGACCCTTAAATTACAGGTCCTCTATTTTGTCTACTAACTCTTAATATTTTTCCTTTAACTCCTAAACCCTCTATTAATATACTTACTTCATACCTTCTTAAGGGACCTTTAAGGTACCAGTCCAAAGTATACCGTCCTTAATATAGGGCAGCTATCTAAACTGTTCTTCTTTTAAGGAGGTGAGGGTGCTAATCTACTTAATATACTTAAAGTGTTTAAAAGTCTTAAGAAGCATTATCAAGAAGAATTTCCGTTTCTCCAGTTCGATTCTTTTAATTTACTCTCTTTCACCTTCCAGGGCTTACTTTATTACTTATATAACTTAAAAGACTAGTTCTTCAACTCCTTTAACTATCTTAATAAAGTCTAAATCAGGGTCCTTTTTAGACTTCCTTAGTTCCTAAACTTATAAGGTAAGGTTTTTAAGGCTTATAACTACTAACTGGAATATCTTTTCCTAAAGTCGGTCTTCTATAACCTATACCTTTAGTAGTTTTAAGTTTTTACCTTAAAGTTAATCTTTTACAACCTACACCTCCGTAGCTAACTCTTCTAAGACACCCTTAAAGACTAAGTATACTACGTCCTGGAGTTCTTCCTCTCTTTCCTCATCTCCTAAGTTACACTTATCTATCTAAGTACAGTCTTCTTCATTACTTACTATCTTAATATAGACATCTCCTATATTAAACCTAATATGTTTTCCTCCTTCTAAAACGGGTTTCTAACTAACTTACTTTAATAACGGATACTGCCGTACTATATATCCTTTCTTATTACAGTTAAAGCACTAAACCTGCAACAGGTCCTTAAACTGCTTCTACTATTATTATCACTAAGGTTTATCGTAATTAAGTCAGTTCTAGCGGTTCACTATACTAATATTTATTAACCTAAGGTAATAACCTATTACAGTTAACTAATTTCCCTTTCTAAGCTTATTTAACTGGTAAAGGGTCTGTTCCTTCTAGAAGTTCTTCTAGTAATAATAATTATAATATTAATTATCAGCCTTAATAACTATCTTAACCAGTTCTTATAAACAGTCTAGTTAGTCTTCTTAATAAAGGTCTCTAATAACGTACTCCTTTAAACTACTTTAAAACAGCATTACTAAGGCCTCTTAGCCAAGTTTAATCTTTACTACTTCTAACTTAAAACGAGTAAAGAACTTAAGAACTGAAGATGTTTACCTTAAGGCCATAAGGCGTTACTCAGCTTACCTAAGGGCGTCCAGTTCTCTAAACTCAGTTTAAAGTTAATTAATAAAAATATTAAAGTCATCGAAAAGGGCCTAAGTCTTAGGAGCCTCTTTATATACTCTATTTATAAAAAGGTTATTAATTATCTTCACGTAAGGTTTATATTAATAAGCGGCTACTCTATCTAGTAAAACTCTAGCAAACCTGACCTTTCCTTCTTCCTTAAAGAACTGCTTATTATAATAAGTAACATAGCTCTAGAGCTAAGCTATCCAGGACTCCAGCTACGCTAAGTCTCCCTTAAAGCGCGATAACAGGGGAAGCTTCACTCGTTTCTTTTACAAACCCCTAAGGTCGTTATTTTCTAACTCGACAGCGTTAAGTTAAGCTTAAAGTTTTTCAATAAGACTAATATAGCTCTTAATGTCTCCAGGGAAAGCTTCGTTAAGTTCCTTAACCAGTCCTTACTAATTAAAGTTTAAGTCTTCAAAATATGTAGCCAACTTATTAATAATAGGAAATTAAGGTTAGGCTTACACCTCCTCAATCTCCTTACCTTTTCCAGAAGTTAATATATTAGTAGGAAAAAGGTAATATCTAGGAATTTAACAAATAACGTTTAAAACTGAGACGCTAATATCGTATTACAACCTGTACCTAACACAGGCCTTAAAAGGACTAATACAAGTTAAGACAGAACATATAACAAGACGCCAATAAGTAGGGGGCGTTCTGAAGACAGCTTATTAAGCTAACACTCTTAAACAGGGGTTTAATATCACTATAAGTTATTATTATTATAATACACAGAGGTAAGTCTAAACAGTAAGACATAAATAAACAATTAAATACTAACATAAGGAATCAGAGTCCCTTACAGTGGTTGTAGGCATAATTATGGCTATCTATACTAACTAACTAGGAGGTACTTTATACCTTACTCGTAATATCGCAAGTGCTCGTTATGCAAGCACTTTACACTGCGTAAACGTTCTGCTTATAAGGTTTCTCCTGCTCGTAACGTAAGCACTTAGCATGCCGCGAGCAGCACCTCATTAGTCGTAAGGGCTTCGGGTCTTTACACCCCTGGCCCAGTGCGCCTGGACGGTGTGTACCGTCTTTCTGCACTGTTCCTTCTGCAGGGGATTCGTTGGGCCGCCCTGGCCTAAGTGACGGCCTGCAGGGTCGTCACAGATAACTTAATAATTCTATTATGATAATATCCTTTAGAGAATTATTAAGCTGTAGATAGAAGAAATATCTGATAGATTAAGAGATTTATTTATTTTAAAGAAAGATATAGATTCCAGCTATAGATTAAAGGGTTAAAATATTATAAAGACATAAAAGGAGAAAACGAGCTTAAAACACTATTTTAACTGCCTTAGAAGTCCAGATTAGCCTCCGATTAAGAAGTGTTAGCGAAAACCAAGTTAATGGTAAAAAGCTACATGTGTTTAACCTATAAAGATTTGGTAGAGGCTGTGCAAGATAGCTGGCACGAACCGGATCAAAAATCCATTAATAATTGGGTTGATGAAATCCCAGAGATCTTAAAGAGTACGATTAAGCTAGAAGGAAAGATGTCAGAGGCTTAAGGGTTGTTTTTTATATGTATTTGCCATAGAAATCTTGATCTAGAGCCCGTGATAGTTTTTGGTGGTGTTGGAATATTTTGTAGGATCTGGCTGTGTGGACCTCTTTTTTGTCACCCACTTAAGTGGTTTAGGGAGAAGCAAAACCGAGGGACGCGATGGTATTTACCTCTTACGTGCCTCCGAGATAAGGATATCCATGATGCAGGAGGCGCATCTCGTTTCTTGGCATGATTGGACGCCTCATCAGCCCCATAGGCACTAACACTGCAAAGAGTCAAGCATAATCTCCACAAATTGGTCATTGAACAGGGGTTCCAACAACCAAGCTTTACCAAGCTTTTGCCAAAATCGCGGGGAAAGGGATGGGAAAGCCAATGGCTTGCACCAAGGAATACAAAGGTGCGATGTGAGGCAACAACAAACGCACAACCCCTGAGCTTCCACACAACCATCAACCCCATTCAACCCCCCTCCAGCCAAAGAACGGGCAACCCCCCCCAAACAAGCCAACCCCGCCAACCCCGCCCACGGAACGGAACCAGCACCGGCCCCATCCCCATCGAGTTCAAGACACACACGCGCAGACTGTGCGGACGTCAGCCGAGTATACGTCAACTGGGTACATCAAATGACTGGCAGTAAACGGTGCCGGGGCAGAGTCTTCTCGGCGGTTATCAGTACGGATTACCGCTTTTATTTTCCTCCTTCCTTTCTCGTCACGTTGGAAACCCCGCTCCCAGCTCTGGGGGAGGCACAGGGCATTCTTTGCAGGCAGCATCCATAAGTCTCGTGCCAGCCTTACATTGGGCCGTATCATACTCGGAGCTAGCACTTCTGCGCCATTGGGGGAGTTCTGGCTTGGCCTTACTCAGGCTGACTTCCGCTCAACGGTCGCATTACGTGCCGTTGTGCCACGGTATGGTGACCAAAGTATAGCTGAATTTTTACATGCAATGCTATCTTTGGCGTGGAGCCTGAACTAACAGACCCAAACAAACAGTGCCGCCCAAGTTTGTGGCTCGGCTGGGTGTGCATTCTCATACTCGCGCGAAGTTGGCCCTCTTCCAATTTGACATGTCTTGTACAAACATATCCAAACGGAAAGTTCATCTCCCCACCTGAACACCTCCTTTTATCTTACCACCCGATTCAAGTTAATAATCACCGCCGTCAACTTGCACAAACTGGTGGCAAATTAATCATCCAAGAATAGCTAACGATGCACTCAATACGTACTCCTAAAATCCAATAGCCGCTTGTTAGAATACCTGCCCGGTTTCAGAACTTATGCGTCACAGGAAAGGATTAAATAGCCTACGATATCTGGGCCACTATCTGGGCCCGACCCAGTTGGCTTCGCCGATGCTAGACCAAGTGCGAGCAGGAATGTACATAGCATGCGTATGGTCATCGTCGTTGGTGTTTCGTCGAGCATTTTCGACATTTTGAGCATGCTGAATATTGGCAGAAAGGGGTAGTTGTATGAAGTAGCTGCCTGGAAAGGGTCAAAAGTCATGCCGTCAGGAACTTATGAATTGCAACAACAGGTTGGTTCGTTCATGGCGTACTATATACATTTAATAGAGCGATTATGTAACATGCTTGTACTGGGGTGCTGTAGGGATCAACCGATTAGGCCCCTGACTGTCCACTGGACGTCCGGAGGTGGCTTGGCGCATATATGCAAAACACTCTCGGATCACAATCCCGCCGACGCCACAATGTGAGCGTTATAAATACCTAGGTGAAGGTAAGCTCGTGGTGGTGAGATAACAGACGCACAACACGTATTGACGAAAAGAATCCACCCTTAAAGCCATACATACCCTTCCGACTTACCTACCCGTTTTACCCCTGGCTCCCAAGTCCCCCACGCCTCAAAATGACTCAAAACGACCGGGAAGTTATCCGCCCATCGCGGTCCATGAGCCACACACAAACGGAACTTTCCGCAAAGAAGCCTAACGTATATGATAAGCGAGTGCCCCGGACAAGCGAATGCCCCACGCCCTACCCAAAACAACACCTCTTACATCTAACACCAGTTTTCTCCACCATTCAACATGCCGTCACCTTTAAAAGAAGCCAGGCTAATATTGGCCATCCAGGCTCTCGAAAAAGATGCGAATCTTAGTGTTCGAGGCGCTGCTAAGATCTATGAAATCGACCCCAAGACTCTTAGGCGCCGACGTGCCGGTTAACCTTCACGACGCGATATTCTAGCTAACTCACGTAAACTTACGGATTTAGAAGAGTAAACGATTGTACGATATATAATTAAGCTCTGTATATGTGCATTTTATCCTTAGCTTTGTTACGTAGAAGATATAGCCAACCGATTGCTACGCGAACGCGACGCGCCCCTTGTCGGTAAACGTTGGGCTTACAACTTCGTCAAACGTTAGCTAGACCTTCGGACGCGTTTTACGCGTAAATACAATTACTAAAGAGCTAAATGTGAAGATCTAAAGATTATTAGCGAGTGGTTTGCCTTTGTACATAATTTCAAGGTTAAATACGGCATCCTTAATGACGATATATATAACTTCGATAAGATTAGCTTTATAATAGGCATTATCATGGCAATTATAGTAGTTACTACCTCTGATAGCCGTGGCAGAGCTAAACAGGCCTAGCCTAGCAATCGAGAGTAGGTTACAGTCATCTAAGGAGTAAATGCTCTAGGCTAGGTTATTCTACCATTTATTATCTTAGCTACGTAATATCACCTTACTAATTGGTATTAAGAATGTAACCTTCCAGCCACCTGGCGTATTGTAACAACCGACAATGGCTAGACTACGAATGAGAAAGGCATAGATTAGATTTGGCATTTCGATTTGCATATATCGGCTCGTATAAAGGGTAAATATCGGCTTCTGATCCTTAACAGCCACAAGAGCCACCACTCCGATAAATTCGAGGCTTATTACTAGGCACATAACATTATTACGCTCTATATACCTCCACACGCCTTACACCTACTTCAGCCTTTAGATATTAGTTATTTTAGGCCGTTAAAGAAGGCGTATAGCCGTCAGATTAAGCAGTTAATATGGATAAGCATTACATACATTAGTAAGCTGGAATTTCTCTGTTCGTTTAAAGAAGCGTTTTTTGCTTCGATTACGGAAAAGAACATCTAAGGGGGCTTTTCCAGCGCTAGCCTTATGCCGTACAACCCAGAGAGGGTAATATCTAAGCTAGATATACGTATTCGAACACTAACACCTCTAGCCCTAGGCCTAACCACTACACTACCTTGGGTCTCCTAAACGCCACATAACCCTTAAGAAGCCACCGCACAGTCAGGACTTATTAAAACTCAGATTTCTAACTATCAGGGCAGCTCTCTAACCTTAATGCTAACGGCTGTGGATCGACTAGCTAAAGGTATAATGGCTGTAATGTATAAGGTAGCTCTTCTCCGTACAGAGGTCTCCGCATTACGAAAGGCTAATGAGGAGCTTAGTAAGCGACGGAGGGCTAAAAAAACACGTGTACGGCTTGGAGGGTTCCTTACTGTACAGGAGGCATAGGAGTTACTAGACTAGAAGGCTGTGGGGGAGCAGTTAGCTCAGGAAACACGACAAAGTGGTGGTCGTGCAGGGGGCTCTCGTACGAAGATTCAGTGTTGTGGCGTGTGTGGCAAGCCCGGCCATAATGCGCGCACTTGCAA
>Ga0247780_1001468_pt1 | contig 13371 bp, 1 predicted proteins | sample UWRJL079202R5_FD_179927 | JGI IMG/M metagenome (GOLD analysis project Ga0247780, IMG submission 179927) | Plant litter microbial communities from Arlington Agricultural Research Station in Wisconsin, United States - UWRJ-L079-202R-5 | ecosystem: Environmental > Terrestrial > Plant litter >... | reverse complement strand
CGTAATATTAATTAAAGAGGTTCCCAGTTCGAATTGCATTTGTGAAAGTGAAAAAAAAACTGTAAATTGTAAATTGTAAATTGTAAAATAAAGCCTGTAAACCCTGTAGAATAAAGCCTGTAAACTCCGTAAAAGAAAGCCTGTAAACTATATAAAATAAAGTCTTTAAATCTTAAAAAATAAAGCTTTAAAAAGTAAGACTTATTTTTAATTATGTTTTTATCTCTTTAAATAGATATATTGGCCTCCGGACAGGTTTCTGTCGCTTTGTTCGCTGCACTTATTTAAATAAGCTTAATACCCGACGCCAAAATTGCCAGGAGCGAAAGTGAGGAATGGAGCGCCCCGTAGCGTAGCGAAGGGCCGTCGCGTAATGACGAACGAAGCGACGCCAGCAATTTTACATATATTTATAGGTTATAGTGGCTGTTAGGTTTAGTCTCTGGATTTTAACATAGAGTTTTTTTATCCGTGGAGCCGAAAAGTGGACTCTTAAAGCTGATATACGGTATAGCAAAACATATACTATATACTAAGTTATAACTGCACTAACAGCTTCATATAGTATTTATTTTAAGACATTTCGTTTAAGTGTGTGATTTTTCAGTTATTTAAAGCAAGAGTAACGTTTTAGTTTAAGGGCAGGTTATTTAACTTAATTTATCTTATTATATAAGAACGTTAATAGTGTAAATTGTTAGAAGTAGGAATATAAAGATAACTATGTAATGTAAATAACATGGAAAATATATTTCAGTCTTGTGTATAAGAGCTAGGCTTAGTTATAACCTTCCTGTTAAGTTTTTTACTATAAAATATCTTATGCGCTGCTACACTCTTTATCTTAGTACCTAGCAGAATGAACTGACGTTTAAATGTATATCTTTATTTACTAGTAAGAAGATTGTATTTAAGTGCTTTAAAGAATATTCTAGGTTTACCAGACTCTTTACATATGCTGGTTTTATCTAATAACTAAGTTCCGGAATATCTAAATTTAATTTTAATTTATAATTCCTTAGCATACTCGTGTCCTAAAAGTTGATGTTTAATAAAAGCTACAGTTGAAAAAAGCTAATGCTATATAGTTTAGCATATTATCTAAAAAATAGCGATGTAAAGAACTACTAAACAAACGACATATATTAATGTAAACTTAAGTGATAAGGGTATCATTATTTAAAGGATCTTTACTTATAATAGCAAATCTGGCATTAATATAGTAAAAGTAAGGCTGAGGGAAGGAAATTAAAGAGATAAAGATGTAGGTGGTAAAGGCGAGAAAGATTTAGTAGCGGAGGAGTATCCTAACATATTACCTAATATAAGTAACCTTTAGATTAAAGCAGATAGAAAGAAGTTGAGAAATTAAGAATAAAAGGGATAGTAATAAGTAAGAGGGTAATAAAGGAGGAGTATTGTAATATACTAACTAGTATAAATAACCTAACTTTAATATACTTAAGTTAAGGCTAATAAGAGGAAATTAAAAGGCTGGGAATGTAAATGGTAAAGGTGAGAAAAATGGCTTTAAGAGAGGGGTGGCGTACCTATATGCTGATTAGAATGGTTAACTTAGCTTTTACCTACTTAGATGAAAGAGAAAGTTACGTAAGTAAAAGAATATTAAGAGATAAGTTAATATACAGTACTCTTTAACATAGTAATATTTAGAAATGTTAAGGCTAGCTTAATAAAACTTTACACTTATTACGTAAGTGTATTAAGTTAGAGTAGTAAATTGTTAGCCCAGATTATACTTACATAATATCTAATGTTTTTATAATATAAAGTTAAGAAGCGCTGGTATAGTAGAATAAAGATAAGTAGTAGGTTATTAAATTTCTATTTATATAGGTTCTAAGATTGATATAAAGCACTGTAAATAGATAAAGGTGTTCTAGGAATGACAGTGTTCTTTCTTATATATTTATAAAGTATATTATCACTTATACATTTAATATTATAGATAAACTTAAGTAAATGTTAAAGATAACAGAAATGTCACTAATGGCCAGTGTTCTCTTTATTTAAACCTTTAGACATCTGTACCACCCAGCTCCCCTTTTGTTAATATGTAACCTACAAACCATTTTAACAATATTATAAATAAGAATTATATAAGGTTATTAGGGTAGTTGTGACTAGTTAGACAGTATAAAGTGTAGTATATTATATATTAGTATTAAAGGCTTATTTTTAGCTATATGTAGAAAAACTTTATGTTAAAACCTTAGATATTAAACCTGGTTGCCACTTTACTGTAATTTTAACTCCTTTACTTAAGAAGATAAAAGTTATTATTTAGTACTATATAAAAGCAGCTAGCTCCTTATTTTTTTATTTTTAATAGTAATTGTTTAAGTTACAGCTAGTTTTAGTAAGTATTAATGTGATATTTAACTGATAATTATAAGTATAATCCCTAATGGAGAAAGATTAATGTGACGACCCTGCAGGCCGTCACTTGGGCCGGAGTGGCCCGACGAATCCCCCGCACAAGGAACAGTGCGGGAAGACAGTACGCACAGTACTGCGCACTGGGCCAGGGGTGTAAAGACCTAAAGCCCCTACGACCAACTAGCAGCTGCTCAGTCTTAGTAAAGGTGCTTACTTACTAAGCATCCGTAAGACCTTTAAGTAAGAGGTACTTAGTAACAGGTTACTTAGTTCCTCACTAAGCAACAAGCCACTAAGTAAGGTATAAGGTACCTTTAACTAGTTAGTATAAATAGTTATGGTTATGTCCATAACTACCGTGAGGGACTCTAGTTCCTCACACTAGTATTTAATTATTCATTTATATCCTACTGTTTAGACTTACCTTTATACATTATAATAATAATAACCTACAGTGACATTAAACCCCCGTCTAGGAGTGCTAGCTTAATAAGCCGTCTTCAGAACACCCCTTACCTATTAACGTCCTGCTATACGTTTTATCTTAACCTGTGCTAGTCCTCTTAAGGCCTGTGTTAGGTATAGGTTATAATATAATATTAACGTTAAGTTTTAAACGCTATTTGTTAAATTTTTAGATATTACCTCTCTCCCACTAATATATTAACTTTTAGAAAAGGTAAGGAGATTAAGGAAATGTAAGCTTAACCTTAACTCCTTATTATTAATAAGTTAGCTGCACACCTTAAAGACTTAAACTTTAATTAATAGGGACTAGTTAAAGAACTTAACAAAGCTTTCCCTAAAGATATTAAAAGCCGTATCAGTCTTATTAAGAAACTCCAGGTATAACTTAACGCTATTAAGCTAAAGAATAATAACTTTAAAGGTTTATAAAAGAAATAAGTAAAGCTCCCTCTACCCTTATGTTTTAAAAGAGACTCTGTGTAACTAGAGTCTTAAATAGCCCAGCTTTAGAGTTATGTCACCTATTATAATAAGCAGTTCTTTAAAGAAGAAGGAAAGGTTAGGTTTACTAAAGCCTTATTAAATAAAGTAACCGCTTATTAATATAAACCTTATACGAAAATAATTAATAACCTCTCCTTAGATAAAGCATGTAAGGAGGCTCCTAAGACGTAAGCCCTTTTTAATAACTTTAACGTTTTTATTAACTAACTCTGGACTAAGTTTAAAGAACTAGACACCCCTAGGCGGGCTAAGTAACGCCTTATGGCCTTAAGACAGACGTCTTTAATCTTTAAGTTCTCTATATACTTTAAACTAAAAGTAGTAAAGATTAAGCTTAGATAAAAGGCCTTAATAATACTGTTTTAAAGCGGTTTAAAGGAGTACGTCACTGGAGACCTTTACTAAGAGGACTAACCAAACCGTCTTTAAAAGTTAGTTAAGATAGCTATTAAGGCTAATAACTGGTATTATAATTACCATTATTAAAAGAACTTTTAGAAAGAATAAACCTTTTAGTTAAGTAAACTAAAAAAGGGGAACCAGTTAACCATAACAGGTCACCATCCCAGGCTAATAGACATTAATATACTAAACTGTTAGAATTAACTTAACCGTAATAAGCTTTAATAATAATAACAGTAAAAGCAGCTTAAGGACCTGTTATAAGTTTAATACTTTAACTACGATAAGAAAAGCTATATGGCACGGTAATGCCTGTTATTAAAGTAAGTTAGTTAGAAACCCGTCTTAAAAGGAGGAAAGTATATTAGGTTTAACTTAAGAGATATTTATATTAGGATAATAGGTAATAAAGAAGACTGCACTTAAATAGACGAGTGTAACTTAAGAGATAAAGAAAAAGAAGAGGAAGAACCTTAAGACGTGGTGTACCTAATCCTTAAGGGTGTTTTAGAAGAGTTAGCTATAAAGGTATAAGTTGTAAAAGACCAACTTTAAGGTGGAAACTTAGAACTACTAAAAGTGTAGGTTATAAAAGACTAACTTTAAGAAAAGATATTCTAGTTAGTTATTACAGGCTTTAAAAACCTTACCCTGTAAGCTTAAAAATTAAGGAAGTCCAGGAAAGACCCTAACTTAAAAATCACTAGGATGGTGGAAGGAGTTAAAGAACTAGCCCTTTAAGCCACTTAAATAGTAAAATAAGCCTTAACAGGTAAAAGAGAATAAACTAAGAGAATTAAACTGGAGAAATGGAAGTTCTTCTTAACAGTACCTTTTAAAACTTTTAAACACTTTAAACACATTAAGTAAATCAGCACCCTTACCTCCTTAGAAGAAGGATAGCTTAGATAGCTACCCTGTATTAAAGCCGGTGTGCCTTAAACTGGTACCTTAAAGGTCCCCCGAGAAGGTATAAAGTAAGTATATTAACAAAGAGTTTAGGAGCTGAAGGAAAAACATTAAGAGTTAGTGGACAAAGTGGAGGACCTACAGGTTAAAGGCCTTATAGTGATATTTAAGGACAGAGTAGTAAAGATTAGGTTATAACTCTGTAATAAAGTTTACTTTACTAACTAACTTAAACATTAACTTATTAAAGAAGGACATTTTATAAAGGAATAAGCTGGGTTACTGCTATTTAAGTTTTAAGAAGAGGTTTAGGAGAAATAACGTATATAAAGGTAAGTGGAAAAAGAGAAAGAATAAGGCACCACTTCTCCCGTTCTATACTTTATAACTGTAACACCTGCAGTTAACATTAACCACCCTAATTACAGAGATATACTATAGATTAATTACGTGTAGAATAACTGTGCTTTTAACTTGTATTATAGACTTAAGGCCTTATATAACCACTTCCTTAACACATAAAGACGGAATTACACTGTTATAAGAGTAAAGTTAGAACTAACTTATTATTAAGTCTCTTACTCCCTAATAAGAGGATTTAATAATAAGTGGAAGGTTATTATAATTAACTAGGCTCCCACTACGTGCTAGTAAGGAGGGGTACTTAATAACTACCTAGTTATAACATACTTATTACACCTTAATGAAAAAGCTAGAGAATAGTAAAAGTGGGAAGATTATTAACGGATTTAAGAGTAAAAAGACATTATTATAATTTAAGCCCGTAAAGTATATTATTAACTTATTAAGGACTTTAAAAACATTATACTGTTTAAAGTTAATTGGACGTTAAGGTATAAAAACTTAAGAAAGGTTAATTACCAGGTTTACTAAAGCTACCTGTTTTTCTAAAAGGAATTGGGAAAAGGTTACAGGCCTTTTAAAAGGGCTGGAAACCAGTAATTTACTAGTTAGTAAAAACCCTGAGAAGAAGAAAAGGCATTTAAAGGTTAGGCTAGATAAGACTTTAAGGATAGGTGATTATTATAACTTAAATGTTAAAGGAGTATAAGTATTATTCTGTTAATGTTAATATAATAAACGGAAGAGGGAGGTTATTTAAGGTAAGAGTAGTAATTAATAGTAAGAGTGCTTTTAACCTAATACACCCTTTATTAGTTAATTAAAGGAAACTCCCTAATTAAAAGTATAAAAAGGCCATTCTTATATAAAATAAAGAAGGAGGCCTATATTAGTATAATAACAGTAAAGTCACCTATTACTTACTACTCTTAATTAAAGTAGATAAGGATAAATAATAAGTGGACTTTAATATTACACCAGTTACAGGCTATAATATAATCTTAAGTTTACCCTAACTGGAAAAGTATAACCTTATAATTAATTAAAAAAGTGGCCACCTTACCTTTAATAAGTCCCCTAATTATAATTATTATTTAGAGAAAGCTAAAAAGGTATTAAACCGCTTTAAAGACGTATAAAGTACTTAAAGGTACGCTAAACCTTTAAAATTAAGTATAATTTAGGTTAGGTTTATTAAAACGGTTAAAAGATTAAAAGGTCTACTGTATTACTTAAATAACAATTTAGAAAGTAAAAAGAAGTAAAAAGCTAATTTATAAATAAGTGAAGAAGTTAACTTATTTAAGGTACCTGTAAAATATAAGAAGTTTACCCTGTTTTAAAAAAAGATACTGTAACTATTAAATTATAAACTGTAAGATTATAAAATTAAACTAAAGCTAGGAGTAAAACTTTATAACTTCTAACCTTACTATTTAAACCCCTAGTAGGCTAAAGCTTTATGGGAGTATGTTAATAAGAACCTGAAAAACGGGTTTATTATAAAGTCCCAGTCCCTAGCGGGGTACCTAATATTATTTATCTTAAAAAAGGGAGATGGTAAGTTACATATAGTTATTAATTACTAAATATTAAATAAAAATACAATTAAAAACTATTACTTATTACCATTTATTACAGAAATGTAAGAACAGATTGTTAAGGTAAACTAGTTCTCTAGTCTTAACTTCCCTATAGGGTTTAATTATATTAAAGTAAAGGAAGAAAATAAGTATAAAACGGCCTTTCAGACTTATAACAGGCATTACTAATACTATATTATACTAATAAGATTAATAAACGCCCCTACAACCTTTTAAAGCCTTATTAACAGTATTCTCTACCCCTTCCTTAATAAGTTTATCTTTATATATTTAAATGACATTTTAATTTATTTTAAAACTTTAAAAGAATATTAAAAGTATATATAATAGGTTTTAACAGCTTTTAAAAAGGTGAAGCTAATAGTGAATTTAAAGAAGAGCCACTTTTACGTTTAGGAACTAAACTATTTAAGGTTTAAAGTAACCCTTAAAAGGCTTAAAATGTAATTAGAGAAGATAAAAGTAATTAGGGATTAGCCCACTTTAAAGAACTAAAAAGAGTTATAAACCTTTATTAACTTTATAAACTTTTATTAATGTTTTATTAGGTATTTTATAAAAGTTATAAGATTACTTTATAAACTTACAGGTAAGGGAAAACTATTTAAGTGGACTAATAAATAGTAAAAGGCGTTTAAAAACCTTAAGTATACCTTTATTACAGTATTAGTCTTAACATTCCCTAATTTCTTAAAACCCTTCTAAGTTAAAATAAACTCCTTAGAATTTATAATTAGTGGAGAACTTAACTAAGTCCAGGACGATAGGAAACGCCACCTAATTACCTTCTTATTAAAAGGGATTTACAGCCCAGCCCTGTAATATTTAATCTACAATAAGGAACTAATAGTGATTATTTAATACTTTATAAAATGGGTATTATATCTAAATGGTACAGAAGAACTAATCTAAGTCTTTTCAGATTATAATAACCTTTAATACTTCTTAATAAAGGAATTTAACTTACAGTAAGTACAGTGGGTAGAATTAATAACCCCGTTCCACTTTTAGATTTACTATATTAAAGGAAAAGATAATAAGTAAGTTAATACTTTTAATTAAAGACAGGACTATAAGGATGTTAATCTGGTTTTAATCCCTGTTATTATATTTAATAAAGTAAAGAACGGCATATTAGAATATATGTTATAAATATTAAACGACTAAACGCCAAAATAAACTATTAACATCTGTATAAACTTATAAATAAAATATAACATTTATTAGTAATAACAGGACTTTTAAGTAAGAAGGTTAGCGGAAGGAACCTGTAAGCATAAGTGCCTTTTAAAAGACTTTTTAGGGCACGTATAAGACTGTGGTAAGGAGTGCCTAAAGTATTTAAATTATAACAAAACTAGTTATTAATTAGAATAGCTATTAGAAGGTGTAAATAGTATGCTTAAATTAAAAGTAAGGCTTTAATATTAAAAGAAACTGTATATTCACAACTTAGAAAAATAAAAGGAGTACGTTTAGCAGGTTTATAAGTCTTAACTTAAAGGATATATAAGCTAAGCTAAGACTTTTATATAAGTTTAATAAGTGTACGCCTTCTTAAGAATAAAGAAGTTAGTTAAAGAAGTGGTTAATAACTATAACGTTTATTACTATAAGTAAAATTAGTAGTATAAACTTTATAGACTTTTTAAACTACTCCTTATACTACAGGCGTTATAAAGCTCCATCTTACTTAACTTCGTCATTAAGATCCCAGAGTTTAAGGACCCTATTACAGGAGTTACTTATAACTAGATCTTTATAATAGTTAACAGATTAATAAAGTAAGCTTACTTTTTACTAACCTTAAAGGATATAACAGCGGAGTAACTTACTTATATCTTTAAGAAAAAAGTAGTTTTATAACACCTTTAACCAGATAATATCGTTATAAATTAAAATAAACTAATTATATTAAAGTTTTAATAAGGACTGATATAAAGAATAGGTGTGAAGAGTAAACTTTTAATAACATTCCACTTATAAATAGATAGTTAAATAAAGTAAGTTAACTAGATACTTATAATATATCTTTAAGCTTATATTAACTTTAAATAAGATAATTAACTTAAACTATTACTAACAACACAGATAGCTTATAATATAATATTAGTTAAGTTAATAAGTATATTACTGTTCTTCACTAATTATAATAAGGAGTTTAAGCTCTGTTAAAGCCTACCTACTAATACCCCCTAAACTACAGTCTATGTAAACTGGATGTAAGAACTGTACGACTACCTGTAAGCTGAATTTAAGTTTACATGCGAATAAATAAAGAAGTTTACTAATAAATATTAAACTAAGTAATTAATATTTAAATAAAGATTTTATTATAATAGTAAATAAGTTCAGGGACTGACTTTTTAAAAGGGGGACCACGTTTACCTTTTTTCACGAAATTTACATTTAAAACGGCTTAATAAAAAGTTTAACTTTAAAAGGTACAGACTGTTCTAAGTTAAGAAAAAGGTTACTACCTTTAATTATAAATTAAATCTACCTATTAGTATAAAGGTGTGGATTAAGGTCTTTCACATCTTACTTCTGGAACTTGCCTTAAAAGGAGTTCCCCTGGAAAAAAAGATTAAGATTAATGCTGATAAGGATAAATACGACGTTAAAGAAGTTATAGATTTATAAAAGGGAAAGAACACGTTTGAATATCTTGTTAAGTGGTTAGACTACAGCCTTAAAGGTAACTTATAGGAGCTAGTTAAAAATCTTAAATACCCAGACCTGATTACAGAGTTCTACTGGAAGAATTTAAACTAATTAAAACTAATAATAAGAATTAGAAATAAGATAAGATTTAATATCTAAATTATTATATTAAAGAGTAAGACCACTATAAGACTTAAAGCCTAAGAAGTGGTAGGAAACTCCTTAATAGATATGGAAGGATATTTATTAAAGCCTTAACTATAGGTTATAAGGACTTTAAACTTAATAAGGAGGCTGGGCCTCTGGAGCTCCCAATAAGCTCCATATAAGAATAAGTATTATTAAGAAAAAGAAGTTAGTAAAAGAAGATAAGTAAAGTATATTATCATTACGTTAAAGAACTGTTTTATTTATTAAAAGAAAAGGAAGTTATAAATTAAGTTAAGAAGAGGTTATTAATAGGGGCGACCCCTTAGAAAAAGAACTAGCAGGTGTTCCTGTTAAAAAGCCTCTCTAATTAAAAGATTTGCTAGTTTTAAAAGGAGCAGCTAGGTGGGCCTCCTCCTACTTTTAAAAGTGAAGGATCTCTACCTCCTAGTTAAATGTAAAGAAAACTCGCTCTTTTATCTAATAGTGCTAGACTTTAATCCATTTAAGTTAAATAGTAGTTTTACAGAGCTTTTAAGTTTTCAGCTTTAAGTTCCGCGTAACAGCGTCGTGCTTAGTGTTAAGGTGGCGTTTTTTAAAATGGAGCCGTTGAAGGAAAAGGTTATTATAACTAAATATATTACATAAAGATAAAGCCTTTATTAATAAATATTTAAAGTAACTGTTTAATTATGTAATAACGAGACAGGAAAGTGATTTTAAAAAATAACGATTATAAAGTAACATTTATAATTTAAAAGTTAAAGTAAAGTCTATAAGGTTACAGTAATAAAAGGTGCTGTTTTTTAAAATACACTTTTACATACAGTTAACAGGTATAGTTACGTTAAAAAAGAAGGAACGTTTTTATTAGGATTCTTTATAGAAAAAGAATGTTAAAAAGGGGGAATTATGTAACAACCTTATAAGCTGTCACTTAAACTGGAGCGGCCTGACAAATCCCTTATATAAGGAACAGTGTGGGAAGATAGTATATACAGTACTGTGTACTAGGCTAGGGGTGTAAAAACTTAAAGCCCTTATAACTAATTAGCAGCTGCTTAGTTTTAATAAAGGTGCTCACCTATTAAGTATCTGTAAGACCTTTAAGTAAAAGGTGCTTAGTAACAGGTTATTTAATTCCTCACTAAGTAACAAGCCATTAAGCAAGGTATAAGGTACCTCTGGCTAGTTAATATAAATAGTTATACTTATATCTATAACTACTATAAGGGACTTTAATTCCTTACACTAATATTTAATTATTTATTTATATCTTACTATTTAGACTTACCTTTATATATTATAGTAATAACAACCTATAGTAATATTAAATCCCTGTTTAGGAGTATTAGTTTAATAAGCCGTCTTCGGAACGCCCCTTACCTGTTAGCGTCTTACCATACGTTCTGTCTTAACCTGCACCAGTCCTCTTAAGGCCTGTGTCAGGTATAGGTTGTAATAATTAAATATCGAATTTTTTATACACTAATTTTAGTTTTTATAATATTATTATATTTAAGATAAAAACCTTTAAATTATATAAGCTTTATAAGAGTTACATTACAGAGGCTTTCCTCTTATTACAACCTACACCCGACACAGGCCTTAAGAGGACTAGCGCAGGTTAAGACAGAACATATAACAGGACGCTAACAGGTAAAGGGTGTTTTAAAAACGGCTTATTAAGCTAGCACTCCTAAATAGGAGTTTAATGTCATTATAAGTCGTTATCACTATAATGTATAAAGGTAAGTTTAAACAGTAAGATATAAATAAATAATTAAATATTAATATAAGGAATTAAAATCCCTTATAACAGTTATAAGTATAACTATAACTATCTATACTAACTAGCTAAAGGTACCTTATTCCTTACTTAATAACCTGTTATTTAATAAGGAACTAAGTAACCTATTACTAAACACCTCTTACTTAAAGGTCCCACAGACACTTAATAAGTAAGCACCTTTATTAAGACTAAGTAACTGTTATTTAATTATAAGGGCTTTAGGTCTTTACACCCTTAGCCTAATATACAGTACTATACATACTGTCTTCTTACACTATTCCTTATATAGGGGATTTATTAAGCTGCTTTAATTTAAGTAACAGCTTATAGGGTCGTCACATAATTCCCCCTCTTTAACATTCTTTTTCCATAAAGAATCCTAATATAAGCGTTCCTTCTTTTTTAACGTAATTATACCTACTAACTATATGTAAAAGCACACTTTAAAAAACAGCACCTTTTATCGCTATAACCATACAGACTTCACTTTAATTTTTAAATCGTAAATGTCACCTTATAGTCATTATTCTTTAAAATCGCTTTCCTATCTTATTACTACATAATCAGACAGTTATTCTAAATACTTACTAATAAGGGTTTTGTTTTTATATAACACGTTTAGTTATAATAACGCTTTCCTTTAACAGCTCCTTTTTAAAAAGCGCCGTCTTAACACTAAATATAACGTTATTACATAAAACTTAAAGCTGAAAACTTAAAAGCTCTGTAAAACCGTTATTTAACTTAAACGGATTAAAATCTAACATTATAAGACGGAAGATTAAGCTTTTTCTACGTTTAGCTAAGAGGTAGAGATCCTTCGTTTCTAAGAGTAAGAGAAGGCCCGTCTGGCTACTCCTCCTAAGGCTAACGAATCCTTTAACTGGGGAGGCTTTTTAACAGGAACACCTGCTGGTTCTTTTTCCAGGGGGTTATTATAACTAATAACCTTTTTTTAACTTAATTTATAACTTCCTTTTCTTATAAATGAAAACGGCCCTTTAATGTAATAATGGTGTATTTACTTATTTTCTTTTTACTAACTTCTTTTTTCTTAACAGTATTTATTCTTATATGGAGCTTATTAAGAGCTCCAGAGGCCCAGCCTCCTTATTAAGTCTAAAGTCCTTATAACTTATAACTTTAATTTTAATAAATATCCTTTTATACCTATTAAGGAGTTTCCTGCCACTTCTTAAGCTTTAAGTCCTATAGTAATCTTACTTTTTAATATAATAGTTTAAATATTAAATCTTATCTTATTTCTAATTTTTATTATTAGTTTCAGTTAATCTGGATTTTTTTAATAGAACTCTATAATTAAGTCTAAGTATTTAAAGTTTTTAACTAATTCCTATAAGTTACTTTTAAGGCCGTAATCTAACCACTTAATAAGATATTTAAATGTGTTTTTTCCCTTTTATAAATCTATAACTTCCTTAATGTCGTACTTATCCTTATTAGCGTTAATCTTAATTTTCTTTTCCAGGGGAACTCCTTTTAAAGCGGGTTTTAAAAATAAAATGTGAAAAACCTTAATCCACACCTTTATATTAATAAGTAAGTTTAATTTATAATTAAAGGTAATAACCTTTTTCTTAACTTGGAATAGTCTGTACCTTTTAAAGTTAAGCTTTTTACTAGGTCGTTTTAAATGTAAGTTTTGTGAAAAAAGGTAAACATAATCCCCCTTTTAAAAAGTCAGTCCTTTAACTTATTCACCATTATAATAAAGTCCTTTTTTAAATATTAATTACTTAGTTTAATATTTATCAGTAAACTTCTTTATTTATTCACATATAAACTTAAATTCGGCTTACAGGTGGTTATACAGTTCTTACATTTAATTTACGTAAACTGTGGCTTAAGGGGTGCTAATAAGCAGGCCTTAACGGAGCTTAAGCTTTTTACTGTAATTAGTGAAAAATAATAACACACCTGTTAACTTAACTAATATTATAAAATTGCTGGCGTCGCTTCGTTCGTCATTCCGCGATAGCCCTTCGCTACGCTACGGGGCGCTCCATTCCTCACTTTCGCTCCTGGCAATTTTGGCGTCGGGTATTAAGCTTATTTAAATAAGTGCAGCGAACAAAGCGACAGAAACCTGTCCGGAGG
>Ga0247780_1001467_pt1 | contig 13372 bp, 14 predicted proteins | sample UWRJL079202R5_FD_179927 | JGI IMG/M metagenome (GOLD analysis project Ga0247780, IMG submission 179927) | Plant litter microbial communities from Arlington Agricultural Research Station in Wisconsin, United States - UWRJ-L079-202R-5 | ecosystem: Environmental > Terrestrial > Plant litter >... | reverse complement strand
GTAGCTGACGCCCTGTACAACCCTCTCTACAGCCCCATCCACAAGCTTCCCGACGAACTGCTCATCCACATCATGGCACACCTCAGCCCACCGACCTCCAATGCCTCCGCCGAACCAGCCGCGTCTTCTCCCGCCTCGTCAGCGACTCGCGCTTTGCCCACCACCACACCCCTTCCCTCTCCCTACCAGGAGAAACCCCCCTCTCCAACCTCCTAGCCCAAGACACAATCAACAGCATCTGCACCGCCTGCGCCGAAAACAAAACCGCTCGCCAGGCACACAACCGCACCCTTTACATCCGCCGGACGGCAGACACGCTGATGCGGCGGTGCAAGCCTTGCGGGGTGGATCACCCGCCTGCATATTTCTCGCGTGTGGGGCGGTGCATCGGCCGGGTAGGACACGTGCGGCTTTGCGAGCATTGCGTCATTGACTGGGACACGGTTATCAAATATGGGAGGCGCATTGCGGATCTGCACTTGCCGGAGCCAGGGAGGGTGAGGCTCGTTTTGTATAGGGATCAGAGCCATCTTCTGGAGCATCTTCGTGGTCAGCCTGAGAGAGTTGGGGGTGGTGAGGCTGATGAGGCGGGGTATTATCCGTCTGTTACGATGGTGGAGAGCAAGCAGACGGCAGTTAGGTTGGTGATGGAGTAGACGGGGGAGGTGTTGCTGCTGGAGCAGGGTGACCCTGGAAAGAAGCGTACCCCGGCCAAAATGACGCGTCTCCTGAAGCGTTTCCGGCGTGGCGCGCCAGCGGAGTTCATCGTTCCGCAGTCGGCGCCGGGCGCTCTCCCTGAGATGAGGTGCTTCGATCTAACTCGGTCTCGATGTCTTCACTACGCGGGGGCAGAGGACATGAAGGGACGTTGGCAGCGGGAAGAGGGGGGAGCTGGTACTTCGGACTTCCCAGGTGTGGATTTGTGTGTGAGGATGGTGGCGATATGGGTGCGCCGATGACTGCCACCCACACAACGCGGTGTGTCGTCGGCCGTGACTCTGAGACGCGCATCGATATAAACCCATGCACTGCTCATGCTCGACGTCAACGTCAAGACGAAGGTCGCCTATCCCAAGGTCTCAGGATGACCTACCGACGGTCCATCCTTGTCGCTGCCCAAGGGGTTGAGTGCCGCGCCGTGACGCAATCTTGGTATGAGGCTCTTGATCCCGGCTCATATACTGGGTTGATCCTGGTCGGTGACCAGGGAACGAGACCGTTTGACGTTCTGGCTTGTCCCTGTGACGATCCGGCGTGCACAAACTACTGCCGCTATTTGTGTGGCTTTGGCTGTTTACATTTTTCGTAATAACTCTTCCTAACACTCTCTCACCACCTCTCGCTCCCATAACAACCAGCCTATCTCTCTTCCCCAAAGTCCCTAATTAACTACCACGCTGTACCACCATTGTTGCCACCACGTAAGACAATAATAAGAGCCTCTGTGGCGAAGCTAGAGAACCGAGGAGCGAGACATTCAACCAGTTACGACCCCATTGAAATCTGCAGTTTCCAGTGTGCACCGTTTCTGGCAATTACAAATGTAGTACTTCTTAAGACAGATTGGAGCTAAATGCGGTTAAGTCGGGTGACCGGCTTTTAGACCAACCCCCTTTTAGACCACGCAGATTGACTTATCTTCGCCACCCTCGCCACCCAACTCTCCTATTTCAATCGCCTATAACTCCACCAATTTAATTCCAATCTGTTTTCTTCCTTTTTTTAATGGATTTAGAATTGGCAAATAAAGCCATATAATGAGTTAGATTTGCAGAACACCCTCGCGGTATGTGCTGAAACTGGAAAACTCCGCGATGCGGCCAAAAACCACGGCATCCCTCACAACACTTTATATTATCGGTCCCAAGGCACTAATCCAGCCCCCTACGCCTAAAAGAACAATCAGAAGCTTTCTCCAGCTCTGGAAGAACGTCTTGCCGAATGGATTCTCTTCTAGGGGGCTATTAGCAATCCTTTACGCCACGAGCAAATCTGGAAATTGGGTAAAAGAATACTCACTACCTCCAGAAAGCTAACCCACCTTAGAAAACATTAATACCGCCGTTTTTAAAGTGTAATCCTTCCATTTCTATTTAAAGACCACGGAGAATCTATGTAAACCATACTAACCAAGCATATAAGGCTGTTATTCAGCTCTAGTTTAACTACTTAAAGGTTCTAGGAGTTAAGGCCGTTTTATTAAAGAACAGGTATAATATAGATAAAACTAATATAATTAATAGTATTAAAGATTGTTAATTTTCTAGCTACTAAGTACCCTGTAGTGTAGTTGCGTACCCTGAAACCACTAGCCGAATGTTCTGGAACCTCAGAGGGTTTTAGAAGATTCCAACCCACTCCAGGGCCCCTTGGGGCCCCTGGAGCACTCCGAACCTTCTGGAATTCAAGGGGGTTCCACCCCTTGAATCCAGTGGGGCTACTGCCCTACAGAATCAACTAGAACATCACAGTGGCCACGTCAGCCACTACGTTAACAGAACCACGTAGAATTGTTCAGAACAGTACTATTCCATTATTGTATTAGTTAGTTCCACATTACAGAAGGCTCTGGAAGAATTCCAGAGCCTCCCACAGCCTATAACAGGCTCTCTCCTCTCCTATATCTAATTCTGCAAAAGCAAGCAACTCTCCTCAATTCTAGTCATTGTATAAGGCACTGCCTTCCGGATCCTCTTGTTTCCAGCGTTAATATTCGCTGTGATACATTTATTTACAGTGGCACTGCCCTGTAATTCAGGCCTTTATTTGCTTCCTACAGTGCCGTAGGCACTGTAGTACGGCTTGGACCAGTACGCACTTCTTCATCTGAGCCATAGCTGCTGTATTACAACCCTATGGGTTCCTGAAGTTTAACAATAATAATCTCTTAATACTTTATCTATAGGTTCTTTATAGAATTTAAAGCTGTTTATCTCCTTTATGTAATTTTTTAAGTCTTTTTCCTTTCTCCAGCAAAAGAACTCCTTAAGGCTCTTTTTTCCAATATTGTAATAAGTGGTATAATGTGATGTTATTAAAAAGAAGATAAAAGGGGGAATAAGATGTAAAAAGTAAGTAAGAAGGGAGATGTAATTAATATAATATAGGAAGTAAGGATATAGAAAAAAGAGATGGAAAAGTTATACAGTAAGTAATAGGAAGCGCTGGCCTGTATCTTTATAATAAGGCGAAAAGCTGTTATGTAATAAGTAAGTATAATTACTATAACGTAGAATCTTAAAACAATAAGTGAAAACATTAGCCACTAAGCTTATTTCTTAGCTTTTATTTTAAAGGGAGGGTTTATTTTATTAGAGAATAGGGATAGGAGTCTGATTTATAAGACCTCCCTCTCTTAATACTTTTCATTAAAGGTAAGGCCTAAAATCAGTCTCATATCGCGTAAAATTGCTAACTTTTATAACAGGGTAAGTATTAAGTAAGCCGTAGTGAGCTGAAGATAAGCTGGAAGTGAAGCGAGCCCGATTTCAGGCTAACTATACTTAAACGGGACCTACTTATTTTAGTTTAAAATTACCTTAGAAGTCTCAAACTGAAAATAAGTAAATATTATCTGAAAATAGTTAGATAGAAATAAAGTTAGCGTTACCTGAAGCTTAGCTTCGGCTTATTATTACTTAATTAATACTTACCCTGTTATAAAATTAGTAAGTTTATACAATATAGGACTGATTTTAGGCCTCGCCTTTAAGTCCCAGAAATAGGAGTTATAAACCCCTTCTTTAACAAAACAAAACCCACCCTGAAGACCAAGGCTAAGAAGTGGGCTTAGTAGCTAACGTATTTACTCTTCGTTTTGAGATTCTAGGTTGTAAGTAATCATGCCCGCTTACCGCACGACTTTTCTCTCTCTTATCCCCATATCCTTGTGTTACAGCCCGCACCTAGCTGACAGGTTAAGACGAGTCGCAGGTATTCTGTCACGTCAAGGCAAGCTAAGACGTAAGGTAACACTACTTAGTATGGACAGAAGGGCTGTAGCTTGGAGGCAAGCTCTCTCTGATGGGGTAATTACACTTGTCAATATAAGCCCTTGCTTTATAATGCACAGGTTAAGCTGAACAGTAGAGCATAAATGAATAATATAATTACTTACGTAATGAATCTAAAGAATCCTCATACAGATTGTAGCTACGATGATGGTATTTATACTAAGGTATCTAGAGGTAACTTATACCTTGCTTAGTGATTACTGCTCAGTGGTGAACTGAGCGATTCGGACTGAGCACCTTCCTACCGGTTGGCACAGTGTCTTTTCGTTCATACACTGTCCTCCGCACAGTGTGACTCCCCCTGGTTATTCCGGCCCTCTTCGCAGGTATCTACCTACTGGGGCTTCCGTTTTTTTCCCCGGCGTGAGTCATTTGCCGTGCGCTAGGGACGAACCCCATTTTTTGACGTCGCTGGCCTTTGTCCGCCTTTAAGGATATAAAGCGGGGCTCCAGACATATCGACATCGCAATAACCTCGGAGGCCTGACCTCCACGAAGGGGGGCGAATTTGCGGAGAACTTTTACTTGAGCTGTAAGCTGCTGCTATTAAAATATAAGCCACATACAAGACGACACCGCCCGGGCGATAGCGGAGACACACAGTTGAACAGGACTCTCGTGAAAATGTGAGCTGGTGGGCCCGAACATGCAACCCGCTGTTAGATGCAGGGGACAAAAAGTCATATAATCTGCAGCCTTGACCCAGGGGGAGAGGGGGGGCCAAAGCTGCTTGGCTTTCCTTAATCACCTGTCGGGGTGTCTTATCCGCAGAGTATGGTATGGTAACATATGCATCCATGATATGATAGTTGAGTCAAAGAATTCAATTTACAACTGTAGAGGCATGTCCTAACGAATAACACATTCAAACCATCTGCGACGTCCCATGACAGTTGGAAAGTTTTTAAGCATCATAGCCCTCGCTAGCCTGGATCTTTGTCATATCTCCCTTACCCTATATCCGGAGTGCCAGAGGTGATTTTCCAGGGCGTCCAAACGCGCTTTTTCCCGCTTAATCTCGTCGGATCGGCATAGTGGAAGACGCTCTTGATGATGGACTTATGGATCCCGGCGGCGAAGTTGGGGCTTCGGCTTCAGTCGTAGCTGAGGGGGTCGCGATTGCTTCTAGTGGCTGTTAGTCCCGGTCACCGCCAATCAGACGTATGGTTAAACTCACCACTGCTGATTTTGAGACCGACAAATCGCTTGCACGTATGAAGGCCTTCTGCGAGGATATCTCTTTCCTTGGTTAGGAGCTCCCGCCGATCGCGCCGGTCTTCAGATTCGCCTGCAATTCGAGTGATCTGCTCTGGGGACATCTCATGGATCAAAAGGGGAGTCAAGATGTCGAGTTCGGCAACAAGCTTGGCTTCGATAACCTGGACCGACATGTCGTCAATGAACCTCTTCAATGCGACCTTGGATGGGGGATGTCAGCAGTGACACGGGTATTTGGGGGAAGGGGTAGATTAATTACCTCGTAATACGCTTCCAGGCAGTCTAGCGCTTCCATCGCGGCATAGCGTTTCATATTTAGTGACACCCTTGCATCAGCCAAGCTTTCGACAAGGTCTCGAAGATCCCATTTTCCGTCGAGTTCATTGGATCGACTGAGTTTTCGGATGTCGAAGAAGTCGCTCACAATATCATCTGCCTCATCCACAAATCGTTTGCGGCGAGCCTTTTTAAGTGCTTCGGAGAATCCGGTGTTGTACGTGATAGGATGGCCGTGCTGATGAGGATCGAGAAGCTTGGTAGTCTCGCGATTTAACGCATCGAGCATTCTCTTCATTTTCGGCTCGAAGATCTCCTGCTGCAGCATCTTGGAGGTCGAGTCGTCTGCAATGTGATCCGTGACAAGGTCAAGAAATCGGAGGGCGGCATTCCAGACGCGCTCCACATGACGGCGAGAGATCCCTTCCCATGGCTGTGATTGTTCAAGAAACAGATCAGTTACAATCATCGGGTTGAATGTCCCGGGAAGTTCCCGCCCTCTCGTATCGCGCATGAGAGACTCGATGTGGCTAAGGAACTCTCCTCGGTATATTGTCACGATATTCTCCTTGGCGGCCACGGACTCTTCGTCGTCGTCGTCGTCGTCGTCGTCCTTGTCGTCGACAATCCGCTGATGCAAGCCATTTGCCGAGATCTCAGAAGCAAACTCTTCGTTCAAGTTCTGGATAGCTGCCCGAATGCGTTGTTGACGGCCTGTCTTCGACTTGGCGCTTATGAAGAAGGAGTGGCTATATGTTCCGTCCACCGCAGATTTGATCAAAATCTGAAAGGTTTGGCTGAGACGGAAGAGGTAGCTGCGCTGGTCGCTCAGGCTGGCACGAGGGTCCCCCAGTTTATCCAACTGTTCTTGGCGGATCTGGAACTTGGCCTCAATCTCCTGCATCACACTAGGAAGTTCCGTGACAATCTGAGTGAGGAGGATGTCGCTTAGCCTGTCGCGTAGGGTGCTCACACCTAGGCTTGAGAGAGGTAGCTTGTTCCAGTTTCCTTGCTGGAAGAACTCGGACTCCTTTTGATCACGCTCCTTCATTGTCCCAGGCTCCACCTCCGAATCCAAATTTCTGAGAACATGCCATCCAAGGCGAAGTTCCACCTCTTGATTCCTCGCTAACGACAAGAACTCCCTCTCGCTATTAGACTCCGGCGTTAGCCGGTCGGGCTTGGTAATAACACCTAATGTCCGGGTGCCAGAGGGGTCGGCCGAACGGGCAAGTTTCAAGACAATCTGGTTCGCAACATCGTTTTTAGCCGAGACAACAGCAAGGATAATACACCTAGGCTGTCCCATATAGCCTCGAACAACATCTTGAATCAACTCGACGTCGGAAGACGATTGGTTTTTCGTTTCAGAGTGGATAAGTCCCGGAAGGTCAACGATCGTAAGGTGTGGTCGGGAGGGGCCAGAGATCTCGACACGGAGGATATCCTTGGAGAAGGCCTTTCCGTACTTGGAGACACCCATTGCTTGCGTAGCCTTCTCTGTGACGCCAGGCAAGTCCCCAAAACCAGCAAGCTCTTCCTTGAAGCTGCGCAAGGCTCGGACTTCCTCCTCAGGGCGAGACTCGTGAGGTACGATCGATACGCAGGCGCCGGCTTCCGCAGCTCTCCGCAAAACCAATTCTGTTGGGAAGCGGGTACAGAGGCTGCTTTTCACGGGAAAGGGAACCCCGGAAATAGCCTCCAGCACCGAACTCTTTCCAGATGATTGGTCGCCGCAAACAATAATCTGCGGAAGAGAGACGTAGTTGCTGATGCCTTGCGAGCGAAGACGGTCAATGGCATTTAAGAGGCTGAGTTGATCCTCCGAGCGAAGTTTGTTCATCGTCTCGATCTGAAGCGACACCATGTTTGCGGATGCCATGAGCGGGTCGGTGGATAAGAGTTGTTGAACTTTGCAGCCCACAGGGCTGCGAAATATAGGGTAAAGATTTGGCAACGTAAAAGAATATGTCTTTTGTCGGAGATCGGCCACCGGGATCTTAGACCAAGACGACGCAGGTAGTACTGGTTAACTTCTGATAAAGCAATAGCCGTCAGCAAACACAATCGCAGGTATCCGACCGAGCGGCAACAGTGCAGTAGCTCAACGTTTGCGGCACCTGCAGTAGAGCCTGCAATGCCGGCAGAGGAGTACAAGGCCGCCGAAGAAGCTAAGATTGAATGATTCGCGTAGCGTCCAAGAGCAGATGGGAATAAAATCTTCGGTGCGCTCTCCTGCAACTTATGCGCCATTTTATTTGCTTGCGCGTGGGCAATAGGCGCCGAGGGGTCGCCGCGGCCCTTTGACGGCCACGTCTATGTAGGCCTCTTTGCATGTGTGACCGCTTCACACACGAATGGCGACCTTGTGCGGACCCTCTGAAGCGGGGAGAACAAAAACAGACTTCCAGAGGCTGCAGATAAGCCAATCAGCCGTGGCCTCTGGCGCTTTGAGGGGGTTCGAACACCTTGGATTGGTGGGAAAAACGGCACTGAGGCCTACCAGCGAAGCCCTAGCTTTGCTGCAGACGGGGGACGGGGTTTGATTAGGGAATGTATCTAGCGAGGCGGGTGTTGCCAGAATTCGCTCCACTGTTCTTGAAAACACCACATCTCAGACCCACTTTTGGCACTAGTGGGCGTGTTACACGCGTTTGAAGCTAAAGTTGACGTCGGAGGTAGTTGGAATGGCTTCAATCCGCATTCTACTGCCGGGGTAGAAATGCGCGCAGCTGCTCTTTTGTATTTGGAATGGCCTGGAACTTCCGCTTTGAATGGTGTAGTTTGCTGCGCTGCATTCCAGATGTGCGTTGAAAGGTTGGTGGACCTGTCTGTTCTGGACTGTTTCTTCAAAGTTTTCACTGAGGAAACCACTTATTAAACCACACCTTAACAACCCAGCTATGCACGTAATTGATTTTCTACATCTGAGGTGGCCTGTATTCTACGCTTTAAAAGGTGTGGCTTTCTTTGTTACATTCCAGATATGTGTTAAGGGCCGAGGGTAGCTGTTTCCAGCTCTCTGCTTCAATCATGTATTCTACTATACACTAATAACACAGCAATGCGCGCAGTTGAGCTTTTGTATCTAGAATTGCTTAAATTCTCCACTTCAAATGGTGTAATTCACTGCGCTGCATTCCACATACGCGTTAAAAGGCTGATGGATCTGTAGATTTGAAGGCCAACCTCTATTGTGAAAACCACAGATTCCAGGATTTCTCAACAACGCAGTAATGCGCGCGACTGATCTTCTGCATCTGAAATGGCCTGAAACTCCAGATTGAATGCAGCTTTTTCTTCTATTTCATTCCATATACGCGTTGAGGGTTGATGGTAGCCGTTTTCCAGCCCTTTACACTTTTTTCCAAAGTGAAAATCACTTATTCTAGGATTTCTCAACAACGCAACAACACACATAGCTGCTATTTTACATTCAAAATGGCATGTATCATACGCTTTAAATGGCGTAGTTTACTACGTTACATTCTTACCGTATGTAGCACTGTTAATATATATGCTTAGTTTCTAAGCCCGTGATATAAAACCATCAACCCCCACACGCGTATCTAGCATGCAGCGTAGCAAATTACATCATTTGAAGCGGACACCCAGGCCATTCCACATATAAAGAATCGGCTGCGCGCATCGCTGCGCCGGCCGTAGAATGCGGATTGAAGCCATCGCTTTCCACGGCTACGTCAAGCAAATTTTCGCTGTTCAAAACACGTGTGCAAGCCCACTACCGCCGAAAGCGAGTCTAAGACGTGATGTTTTCAAGGCACAGCAGAGTTGGCAACTTTGTTATCCAGACTCGGAAGTAGATTTTGGGAAGCTCGTACTTAAGCTGTAATATATAAGACTGTTTGCCGCCGAACCTGATTATATAATATACCTCCTTCCTCTCTCATTGCGAGACTAACTTAGAATTTCCCCCTCAACTCCATCTACCCGTCTAAGTAGAAAGAAAGGAATGGAAAGGTATCGACATATCTAATCGCTGTAGACACGACTGCCTGCGTGCTGAGTACTGAGAGCGGCACAGCGCCCGCCAACCTAGGGTTTCAAGCCATTCGCTACCGTGAGAGAGCCACGCGCTCCTGTGCCAAGCCCGTCTCGCGTGAAGCATCCGGCATTGACCATTCCATCACATCGCCGAGCTACTAATCCCTACGCAGGGCGTACGAGTTAGCATCTGTCCATTGGTCATCAGCACGATCAAGTCAAGGCGATGAACCGATGTAAGGAATAAAATTGTGCTTACATTAGTCTATTACTGCCCGTCTGGAACATCTGTATTGCCGAAGAACTGAAGCGGGTTACCTAGCTGCACACAGGAAGCCTCCTCGTCGGGCGGTGTAAGTGGGGCCATAATGCTGTAGCTAAGTATTACGACCTGCACCTGGCACAGACCCGAAGGACTAGTCAGGTTAAGACAGAACGTATGGCAGGACGCCAAAGACTGAGTGGGCGTTCCGAAGACGGCTTGTTGAGCTAGCACTCCTAGACGGGGGTTCAATGTCACTGTAGGTCGCTGTCACTATAATGCACAGAGGTGAGTCTGAACAGTAGGACACAAATGAACAATTGAATACTAACGTGAGGATCAGGAATCCTCACACTCACTCTGTCGTGGGCACGACAATAACTATCTATACTAAACTATCTAAAGGTACTTCGTACCTTGACCACCTGTCCATGTAGTCCGGATCTCTATTAACCTCAGAGCGGAACGCTACAGAGACCACCTTCTCTGTGACCCCACGGGTCTCTGTTAACAGAGACAAGTCATAGCACAGAGACACTTCTTACTAGTTGTAGGGGCTTCGGTTCTTCGCACCCCTGGCCCAGTGCGTAGTACCGTGCGTACTGTCTTGCTGCAAAATACTATAGATAAAGTGGCTTATAAATACTAGGTTAGTAATAAGAGATTTTACTATTTTAAAGAATATAAAGCCAGTAAACAATTATAAATCGACATTAATGTTTAATTTAGTATCTATTACTTTTAAGCTTTAATATTAATCATCATAGATTTATTATTACTAAATAACTTCTAAAACGCTCTGCTTTAGCTATTAAAGTAAGGTATTTTACTAAACTTTAATTTAGCTCTTATTACTAGTGTTAACAAATGCTTAATACTCCTTAAACCTTACAGTAGATAATCTTAACTATTAAACTATACGCAGTTATAGGGCCTTATAAGCCTTTTAATCTTCCAGTTTAGAGGGTTATAAGCAGTACAGGGACTACTACTCTAGTAAGTACCCTTTAGTATAATTTATGCAACCCTGTTACAAGCTATAAGCTTATAGAGCCCTACAGGCCTACTAAGCCTATAGGGCCCTGTAAGCCTTTGCAAGCTTAGCCATTAGAACTATAAGCCTTAAAGGCCCAGAGGCTTCTATAGCTAGAGGTCCTTACAGGTCTCCATTCCAAGCCTTACAAGCTAGAGCATTTCGGATTACAGCACTCTTGCGTACCCTATACCTTGACTCTGCGTACCCTGTAACGGACAGTGATATTACAGCCTAAAAAAGAACGACAGGGTCGGCCTGAACAGGCGCCCCGAGTCAATATATATTAATGGCTTAGTTGCAGACCGTATATAGTTCCCTTTCAGAGATCTCAGCTGAATTGGCAGCTGTAAGCTATTAATATACCATCTTACAGAACTGCTTGTGGGGCGGCCCCGAACTGAACTTTAAGAAGATTTGGGTCTGGTATCATAAGAGTGGTTGGGGGGCGAATAAGTCCTAGGTACCAGGGTACTCTTGAAGTCGCTGTAGTTGAAGAGAGGCCGTGGGATCGGAGCTTTTCCCAGAGTTTGGAAGATCTCGCTTTGTCTCACTGTATTATCTACCTACCTCACGTTATCTCACTTCCCTTTTCGTCGCGGTCTTGACTCCAGTCGGCAGAGCAGGGCGCGGGCTATGTACAGTTGCCTGGGCGCCCCTTGTTTCAGGCGGACCCGTGGGTGCATACTCAGACGCCGAAAGGCGTTCTAAGTGGTAATGGCAGCTCGGGTTTTCATTGATTGCCCTATCGGCTTTTCCTTATAAGCGGTGAGCGTGGTTTTCTATTTTAATGACACGAGATTTTGGAGTGGCCGAGCCCCCAGCTATTTGGAGTGCCAAGCCTTGGCACATTCATCAACCAGTGCTGTAGTTACGTTGTTGCCTCCTCTGAGAAACAACACCGTCAGAGCTCCGGCGATTACTTCCATTGAGTCGTCCCTTGAGTTGAACCTGCTCAGAACCCATATTAACCCAACTCCTCCGGTCTCCTTTCTTCTTCCAAATTAAAGAGAAGTTCAAACCGCAGGGTGGTGCTCTGCCACGATAGCCTCACCCCCCGGAGGAACGGGACGAGCCTCGACCGTTTCCATTCTCCACTCGTTCTGGGGCGTTGCCTCGAGCTTCCATCTTCCCGACTTCTGCAGTTTCTCAAAACCTGCACTTCTTGTCCGGCGCAGGATCATGTGAAGAAGTTTCAAGCCATATAGAATGATTATGTTCATAGCAAAGGTGAACCCAAATCCGGCCAGCACGTCAACAATTTGACCTGTTCGTGGTTAGCTCCTGAATCTGACGCATGCGATGTGCAGTGGTATCTGCACTGATGACTAGGGAGGTACGAACCCAACTCTTGCTCCTCGGGTTCGATCTGGGAATGGGAGACTCGAATAGCCATCCAGACCAACGACATTATTACTGATTCCGGGTTATTAGGAAATGCCGGTCATGCGCAAAGTCTCGCGTTGATCCAGTCTTACCTGGCAAAGGCTCCAGTAAGAATCATGCTTAAAGCCTAGGCCCGGTAAAGCCCAGTAAACTACCAACAACCGTGTAAACGACCCACCTCAGGCCCATTGGCCTATAACCAGCAGTTGAAAGTGCAGGCGACTCCTCAGGATGAGGCGCAGGTTCTCCTACAGCGACAAAGGAACTGGGCGGAATACCGCCGCACTCAGGTACGGCGTTTCCTTTGCATCCTTTCACAACACTGCGTAGAATGTTGCTCACCGCCATGTAACGTTCAGAGTCAACGCCCATGATGCACGGAAATAGAACCTCAAATTCTGATCCGAGTCGAGCTTAGACGCCAAGCTAGACAAGATATATTAAATAGCATCAACATCTCCCCAAAAATCCAACACACCTCCTCATCAAACTAAATAACAACAGCAACAAGCACCACTCTCTCGCTGTCCTCCCAGTCCCAACGGACCGCCACTACTACTAATATGCTAATCCTAATCTCCCCAACCCTCAAATGCTTACCAAAACCACCACCCTCCTTGTCCTCCTTGCTCTCACGGCCGCCGCCCTTCCAACCTCCAAACCGCCAAAGCTTCCCGCCTCGTCGTCAACGTCACCGACCCCTCTTCGGACTTCACCCCTCTATCCACGGCCAAAAAATCTTTACCTAACCCATGGCCACCGGCCTGCCCCGCGCCGGTAACCTCTTCTACTAATTCGTCGACCCCACCACCACCGTCTAAAACGGCCACGACATACAGATCCTCACCAAAGGTCTCCGCGGCCTAGAGCACGTCATGGGCTTGTGGGGAGCCAGTATACTGCCTGGCACGTGGTCCTAGTAGCTGGTGATGAATCTCGATGAGGAGAGGCTAGGCGAGACAGGGCTGCAGGTTGCTATGGGGAAGGGTATTCCGCAGGTGGTTGGAGGTGGCGTGGCGTTTACGTTTACGGTGTGTAATTACCACGGTGCCAAATCTGGGGCAGCCGGCGGTGGAGAGCTGGTTTTTGGGGCTGGTGTGGTTGTTTCAGTTTGAGAAGGGGGCCCCGGAGGGGTGTGTTGGGGTTACGTTGGTGCTGGAGTGTGCGGTTTTGTATGAG
>Ga0247780_1001466_pt1 | contig 13374 bp, 17 predicted proteins | sample UWRJL079202R5_FD_179927 | JGI IMG/M metagenome (GOLD analysis project Ga0247780, IMG submission 179927) | Plant litter microbial communities from Arlington Agricultural Research Station in Wisconsin, United States - UWRJ-L079-202R-5 | ecosystem: Environmental > Terrestrial > Plant litter >... | reverse complement strand
CGGTGGGCTTCTGGACGACGCAGCCATTCGCACAAAGTGTGTGCCGACAAGCTCCAGCGGCTGACAATACAACAGCCTGTTGCCCAGCTCTCTCGGGACCGAGCGGGTACAACCTCGGAGGCTCTTCGAAGGCGGAGGCAGGTCAGCAAATCCGAACGACTGGAGGGCTGCCAAGGCTGCATGCTATTGGCCGGACCAAGGGGCAGCCGTTCAACAATCCTGAATCTGAGCCATCTCTGACAAGAAGGGATTGGGGAATGTCCGACGCACCAATCCGCGGGCTGTCAGATTTCCGACCGGCACAAGAGCCTCGAGCCCTTTCATCTGCTCGCTGCTGCACCTGCCACACGTCAATGCCTGCATCCCTGGGGTGGAAAACCGGGAGCCTGCTGGACTCTTTGGTCCTCTCACTTAAACACATCCTTCACTCGATGAGGCTGAGAGAACCTGATACTTGATACACGATTAATTGCTTATCATAATTAATTGGTTCCCCTGCGCCCGAAGGAAAATAGGCGCGGCTGGGCCGCTACGGCTAATGATCAAAGTAGGGCTGAGGAGCGGAGTCTCCCGCGGAGAAAAAACTGGACTGCGCCGACCTGTGGCTGAACGACTGCCCAAAAATACCCGTGTTTCAGGGTGCTCCCAGCCAGCACACGGCCGCATGCTCCGCCCACTCAAATTTAAAGTCATGTGGGCGCCAATAGGATTAGAGGATCTAATCTAATCTCGATTTCCCCCCTTCCCCACTAACACCAGATCACCACTTCCATTGACTGCCGAATGAATCCTCCGACACACTGAATGCTCGGACGCTGCGGTTCTGGTTTGTAATGCTCTACACTACCGAGTATATCACTGCCTTCGTACGGCGACCAGCGCTTGCGACGACGATCCCTCGCTTCGGACGCGAAGAGCCGTTTTCCCCTCCCCTCGGCCACCCACATCGTCACTGTAACACACCATCACCACTAGTTCCATGTATCGGCGTTTTCAATCACCGATACTGCCGCAGATGATGACGACGACAACGAAAGCTGAGCCCGATAGACCGTGAAATCGCCGTCCGATCAGCAATACCAAGGGACGTTTACCAACAGTCCCGACTTTCGCAGCATCCATGCTCATGCCGCATGGTGTTTAGTCACAGCTGCAGCTGGCGCCTGCACATCTGATGTGTCCGGCCCGTTCGTGCAGCATCGACCACAACAGCACCTATTTTTTTTTTCTGTTACCAGTTTCGATACTCCTTCCCAACGGCCCCCAAGCCAACCGAACCTGATGATCATATGATCTTGTACCGTCGGCATTCTTGTGCCCTGCGCCGTGTCTCGATTGACGCGTCTCTTATCACCCCATGGGCATAGAAAAGTTTGGAAGTATTTCGCGTGTTTAATTTCATTGCTGATGTCATCCCAAGAAACGGAATTACATCACACTCCGTGCAATTCCTTCTAGAGTACACCAGCGCCACGGACACCCGGTCCTAACTCTAATGTCTTCGCACATCCCCACAGTTGCCACACTCTCTCCTCTTTTTGAACAAACAGTAAAGCGTTGAAATATCCCGAGGGAGATGCACAACACACGGGGGGGGGGAAAGAGAGTCAGTAAAAGAGACAGAAAAAAAGCAATGCCCAGTACTGTGTAACACAACAGACCAAAAAACTCAGAAAGAGAAGCATTATCTCCTCATCGACCCCCCCATGTTGTCCATCGTCGCTTCTTTAGTATCGAAATGCGTTCCATCATGGCAGCAACTCAAACTCCCTGCGTGCATCTGTCCGCACTTGCATCTGCTGTGCCTGTACCCCGATATTCTGCACCTCTGACCACTGCGATCTCGGCATCTTCTGCCGCACCGGCAAGAGGCTCGGCCTCTTACTTCGTTGCTGATATTCCGACACGCGCAAAGCCCTTGGTCGCCGGCTGCCACCCTACAACATCGTCCCAAACGTGTTATCTTCCGTCGCGAACGGGATCGGCTTCCGCGGGCTCGAGCCGTCCTCGCCTGCCGGCTTGCGATGACGAAATGTGAACCCAACGAAGAGCCCCTTGCTCATCTCTTCGTCGCGATCGGCCATAGTCTCGAGCGCCAATTGCTTGTCGTGCACCTCTTTGTACTTGGCCATGTCAGCTTCGTTGCTGAAATCATCGAAATAACCCGCGTCCGTCTCCGAGTCCAGCTCAGGAACAAACGGAGCTTTCGTTTCACGAAGCATCCGCCAGTCCACCTCAGCAAAGTATTGGTGGTCGTAGATGTCTTTGATGTTGGAGAAGCGCTTCGAGCGCGAGTTGATGCATCTGACATGCAAGGTTAGCTCTGCCACCACGGCCTCGACTTGAGAGAAACGACTTACGTTGTGATGAAGTTCCACGTCCTGTTGCTGAGGAAGTAGCTCGGGTCTTCCCAGACCGGGCGCTTCAGCACCTCACGCCAGTGCTTCAGGTTGCGCCACGTCTCATCGGCATTGGAGCCCGCAAACGGTGGGAATCCAGTCAGTGCTTCAAATAGCATACAGCCCAGACTCCAGTAGTCAACAGTATAGTCGTACTCCTCGCCTCGCAGCACCTCGGGAGCCATATAGTCAGGTGAGCCTACGATTGACTTGGCGTAGTTAACATCCTTTTCTCGCATCGACCGGTATCCCTCACGACGCTCCGCCACCGTCCGCTGCTCCATCGGCTTGCCGAAGGGCACCGATGTTTCCGATGCCTTCTCCAGCCGCATACGCATCGACTCAATCTTAGCCGGAGCTAGGAAGCCAGCCGCCAAGCCGAAGTCGGTGAGCTTGACGTGGCCAGTTGAGTCAACCAAAAAGTTCTCAGGCTTCAGATCGCGGTGGATATACCCAAGCTGATGGAGGGCGTCGACGGAGCAAAACATCTCGGCAATGTAGAATCGCGCGTGGCGGTTTGACAGAACGCCCGTATTGTTGAGCAGTGTCCGGAAATCACCGCCAGGTACGTATTCCATGGCAAGATAGATACTCTTGTCGTCTTGGAATGAGTACAGCAGTCGGACGAGCCATTCGGACTTGGCCGTAGTGAGGATATCGCGCTCCGTGAGGACATGGCGAATCTCGTCCAGCTTGAACAGCAGTTTCTTGCTCATGACCTTGAGTGCGCACACCTCCTTTGTATCTTTCTTCTGGGCAAGGAATACCTGGCCATAACCACCCTGGCCGACCTGCGTCAGGATCTGGAAATCTCCCTGTCGCAGTCTGACCCGCCGCTTGCGCAGGTTGGCACGCTCCCGGCCTGCATATTTGGACCACATCTGATTGTACGTCTCCTGGTCTGTGTCTGGCGGCGCGGGGTACTCGGCCTGGAAGGCAGCGAGGCGGTTTTGTCTCGAGCCTACATATGTGAGCAGGTCAAAATAGTAGTCGAGGAAGTCTAAGTCAGAGTTAGAAGAGCGGCCACAGTTTTCCTGTCTCCAATGCAAGAACTTACAAAGCTGTGTAACATTGACCATGCGCTTGATATTCGGCTTTTGCAGGATTTCCAACTCTTCTGGGGTGAGGCCGCGCTGCGTGTTGAAGCGTTTAACAGTCGGCGCGGGTCGCTCTCGCATCTGATAGAGCCCCTGTCTGGAGGAGGCAGCATGGCTGGGCTGGTAGATTGGTGCTGGTTGGGCGGGCGCGTCGCGGGGGTGGATGGGCGGTGTGTTCTCCTGACCCTGGTTCCTAAGGGGGCTTCCTGTAGACGATGTGCCTTTGTGGATGATGCTGTTGTCGACCGAAGGCGATCCCTCGTCAATGTTTTGGAGGTTGCTTTTCCCGGGAGACAGAGGGGCAGCAGCGCCCTGTGGCAGGCTCAGCTTGACGGGACTGTCCAGCACGCTGGCCGGACCGAGCTTCATGCTCTCAATGGCCACTGGAAGCTCGTTCGCGCCTGGCGGGACGGTCCTCTTGCTCGGGCTCCCCTGTGGAGTGCTCACGGGGGTGACAAAGTTGTTGGAGTTGCTCCCCTTGGTTGGTGTTGTGGGCCGGGCGTCGCTCTTCTCCTGCTGCTTCCCGCCGGGGAAGAAACTCGACATGAAGCTTGCCATCTTTATGATCGGCGCCGTCAATGTCCCGTACGGTGGAGCAGTGCCAAGACCAATCTTGTGGTGTGGATGTCGTTGATCTGTTCAGTTCGCCTGCAGCCTGCAAGCAGGCAAGGACGGAGTGAGGGGGTTGTTGATTGCGGCTGTGATGGATTGCACTTGAGTCGGTTCCTGGTTCGCAGTTTGGCCGTGCCAGTGCGGGCGCAAAATAAATGCAGGGGATCAATGCTGCTGCTGTGAATGTCTGAGTGGAGATGGCGAGGAGTGCACAGCGCGACAACGTGATGTATGCAGGTTGAGCTTAAATGTTGCGACCCAACTTGACGCTCTTGCCCCTTGCTTGATTGGGTGTGATGACGAGGCGGGGTGCAATCAACAAAGTTGTTGCAGCAACCCGAATCGGAATCGCGGGGCGGTCTTGGCGTATGACGCCCGAGCCACACAGTCAATGGCCCAGAATTTCGTCCAGCGCAAACCTTCGTGCGACGACATGGAATATGCCCATTAATCTTCGCCTGTGTTGAAATTTCGTCACCGGAAGTAACCCAGCTACATGAAACACCACGCAATCACATAGAAGACTTCTCCAACCGGCAAGAAGTTCGTGACTACCTGTCTCTAGCTACGCAAATTAATGTAGTCCCTTCTCGCTGCGAAACCTCGACAGCAACACAACACAATATCGGAACCCCACGATCGCCGAAACCATCGAGTCTGCGTAGTTTAAAATGCCGAAAGAGCGCAATTACAATCCAGTGCAGGAGCAGCGAAAAGCAGATAAGGCCAAGGCCATAAAAAGAGGTACCCAGCATCATGACCGCACACGTAAACGCATCCAGAAGCTAACCCTCACCCATAGGCAAAGCAGATCTCCAAGCCAAGCGCAACGAGAAGCTCGCTACCCGGAATCCAGAACGCATTCAGAAACAGATCGACGACCTCAAAGCAATCAAAGATGGCGCTGGTAAACTCACATCACACGAAGAACAAGCCCTCGAGGCGCTCGAGAAAGATCTAAAGGCCGTGAAGAAGGCTAGGGAGTCGCTAGGTGACAAGGCACCCGCCTTCAAAAGCTACCACGGCCCCAGGTTAGGAGGGCACGACGGGCAAGGTGTTCTGGGCAAGCGGCGGCGGGACGACGACGACGCGTCTAGCAGCGGTAGCGATGTACCCGAGGAGGTGAAGAGGATACCGATGCCACGCGATACGCCTCCTCCGATTCCAAAGGAGGTTCTAGATGAATGGTATTCCAAGCGCAGGGCGAGGCACGCAGCTCAGGCGACCAATGCAAACCGGGAGCCGCTTACAGAGGGTAAGGAGAGAGACCTTGGGCAAGGACAGCGGCAGAGGCAGGAGCCGGTTGCGCCGGTTGCGCCGGTGGAGGCCAAGACCGTGTACGAGGCGAAGCCGGTTGTCAGAGACCTCAAAAAGGAGGCTGTCAGCGCCTTCATGCCGACGGTAGTCAGGATGAAGATTGATAAGGTTAAAGGTCAAGGGGGGTTGCTGGAGCCTGAGGAAGCCGACCAATTAGAGAGGGAGGGCTACCTGAAAGCGGTCTCAGCTGTCGATCACAGGGAGATGGACGTCGATCAGCAAGAGGCTGTTCCCCCGAGGAGAGTTATGATCGAGGATGTCGAGGACGAAGAGGACTGACGAGGCAGCTGGGCACTTGACATGGCTGCTCCTAGCACACAGCAAATCCGCCCTGGCTACCCACGCCGTTTTCGGCTGCGGCTGGCTGCTTCCCCCCTGACGGCATCTTAACCCTTTGCCGAGATCGCGCGGGCAAAGACGTCCATCGTCCCATTCAGACGTGACAGCATTGGTCGTTTCGTCACCCGAAAGGTCACACTTCGACTCATAACTATAGGACCGCGAACGAACTATTTACCTAGCCTTCGATTCGAAGCTCCGCTGTAAGGACTATGTGTGACGTACGGAGGAAGAGAGGAAACATCAAGGCTAGCGTCAACTATTCGTTCAACGGTGCTCGAGACCCTTTCTGGTGAGTCACGGTTGGTCTACAGAAGCACGGCATACCTTTTCGAAACTCCCTGCAGCGAACTGTCAGGTTCGAGGTGGCATATCATTACGTTGTATATTCACCTTGGCTTCACATGTAGCTCAGGTCTTCAGCTCAGCCATATTGGGACACATGAACTGAAGAGTTATGATCGACACAGAATGCTTCCCGCCGCCTCACTCACATAAGGGTCACTTGTGCAATTATAGATGCCCGCATGGCATGTTTCTCTCCGTTCCCAATAGTGCCGCTGCTCCTCACCCGAAGATAAGAATCAGCCAACCCTGACCCGCCTTGCAATGCCGAAGTGGGCTACGCGGCGAACCTGCGATGCAACTCGGCGTCGGAACGAATAAGCTGGCTTCATTGGGTTCTATTTCTCATAACAGAACAGAATATGCCCTGCGCCAAGCAGTCGGAAGGAAGGACGGGAAATATCTCGCCTGGCCTCTGCGATAGTAGGACGACATCGTGGCCAAGCGGGATGGGTTGAGGGAGTTCAGGGACCCCTTGGCGGTAACGTCTTGGCTTCGGCATTGCTTGCATTGGGATGGAGACAAGCATCCCAGGGTCTTAACCGCCTCCCGCTTCATCGTCAGTCTCGATTCGCCCACGGACGGATTCCGGAATGCACTGACACTGTGGTTGGGAAACCCGAGCCCTGGCGATCTGTCTTCGATTGGGGCGGATGAGGCTTGCTGAACGAGCAACAGTTGGCGAATTCGTTTGTCCCGACCCTGGCCGTGTCAGATCGTCTGGGTGTGCACAGATGCGTTGTCTCAGGCAGTTGCACTCCCACGACTCCCCGCATTGTGGAGATAAACAGGGCCACTGTAACACAGCGTTGGCCATCGTTTACGGAGCTGTCGTGTGGAAAATGAAATCGCTGGCCGCTTCGAAGCGTCTGGCAGAGCGTCTCGCTGCTATATCCCGGTATCCTGTGCTCGCCTGGCGGGAATGATCGGACTGTGATCTCCAACCAAGCGGGACAACCTCGAAGAAAGGGAGAGGGTGTGGAGGCTTGCGTTCCTGAAGTTGCTCCAATGGGGTGGCTGCCATGTTGGCTTCCAGGATTTTAGCCGTTTGCTTGCTAGGTTGTGAGCACAACGCCACCAATAATGATGCCATCCAGAATGGTGGTGCGCCTTATTTGAGTGAGGGGCCGGGTCGACTTCTTTTCCCTTATTAATCTGTAGGTACCTGTCGACTGTGGATATTGAAGTGCGGGATGCCCGAAAAGGCGGGGAGATTGAGTGCAGTCTGGCCCGTTCAGAGCCAGAGCCTAGAAGAGCCTATAAGGGGAACTTGCGGAAAGAAGCACACACTAACAACCAACACGTGCGTGCATCCGGCGCGGTCCCCTTCCCCTTGTAACTATTTGGTCCCTCATGCCAAACGCAGTATGAGATGTGTAATGGCCAAACTAATGTCGGTAAGTGGCCCTAGCCGAAAGCCATCTGGGAAAGGAACGGGGCATGGCTACCTGCTAGGTGCATTCCTGTCCCCATTCTTCGCATTGACTAAACTTTCACCGATCCCACATCTATCGAGCTCTTGCTCTTTTCTTTCTTTTTATTGTCACCAACTCCTTTGCGCCCTTTAAATGACAGCTCGTTCTTCCCCCCGTATTCATACGGCATGAGCTGTACTGTCCTCGCCGGGACACGGGTTCAGCGGAAACCCCTCCAGGCCCTAAAATGGACGAAAAATGGGCTTTAGACCCGGATGTGAGCTCAACTGGCGGGCAACAAGACGGCGCCAAGACGGCCCCACGACCGGGGCATCCGGTCACAACCTCAGACCTTGACACCGATCTGACAGCCGTAGACATCAAGGCCTCCATTACCATTGTCCCCACGTCGAATTCCAAGTCAGATTCGGATGGCGAGAAGTCACCAAAGCCGGTCGTGCAGGAGGCCGAGCCCGTGTCGGCGACATCCGACGATGCGTCGGCACGGTTCGAAAGCGATGCATCTGAAGCGGTACCGCTTTCCGAGGTCGACGACAACGACTACCCCGAGGGCGGTGTCCGGGCGTGGCTAGTAGTTTTTGGCTGCTGGTTGGCGTTGTTCGCCGCACTCGGGCTCATGAACATTCTCGCTACGTTCCAGACCCATGTCTCCAGCAACCAGCTGGCTAGCTACGACCCCGGCACAATCGGCTGGATTTTCTCGCTTTACACCTTCATCAGCTTCTTTCTCGGCATCTATGTCGGCCCGCTGTTTGATAAGTATGGCCCTCGATGGCTTATACTCTCTGGAACCGCGTGTCTCGCTATCAGCCTCATGCTGCTCAGTATTAGCTACGAGTACTGGCACTTCCTGCTTGCCTTTGGAATCCTCAGCGGCATCGCCAGCTCCTTACTCTTTACACCATCCATCGCCGCTATCGGTCACTTTTTCCGTGCTCGTCGTGGCTTCGCAACGGGCATTGCCAGCACGGCCGGCTCCGTTGGTGGCATCATCTTCCCATTGATGCTGCAACGTCTGTTCACCTCGGTTGGCTGGGCATGGGGCATTCGTATCTTGGCCTTCCTCTGCTTTGCCGTCACCATTGTCGCCAACTTCCTCATCCGCTCACGTCTTCCACCCGCTCGGAACGCGAGCGTCCACCCCGACGTACGCATTTTCAAGAATAAGGCCTTCGCGCTCACGACACTCGCCGTCTTTCTGCTCGAGTTCGCCTTGTTCATTCCGCTGACGTACATTTCAAGTTATGTTCTCAGCAAGGGCTTCAGTCATGCATTCAGTTTCGACATACTCACCATTCTCAATACGGGATCCGTGTTCGGGCGCGTGCTGCCGGGGTACTGGGCCGACCGGATCGGCCCCTTCAACACCAACATGATCTCGGCCTTCGTAACCGTTATAGCTTGCTTTGGTGTTTGGTTGCCTCTAGGCCATACGAAGCCCGGCATCATTGTATTTGCACTGGTGTTCGGCTTTACGAGTGGGTGTAATATCAGCATGGTCCCTGTGGCAATTGGGAGACTATGCAGGACACAAAACTACGGGAGATACTACGCGACATGCTACACCATCGTGTCTGTAGCGGTGTTGATTGGAATCCCGATTGCTGGCAAGGTGGTCGAGGCAAACAAGGGGGATTATTGGGGCCTGATCGTACTCACGGGTATGTTTTACGTTGGATCAGTGGTGGCCTTTTTCATGGCCAAGGTATCGGCCGTGGGATGGAATATGTGGGCTGTATTCTAGGGCGAAGGAGAAAAAACAGTTCGGTTTGCTTGATCTACATCTATATTCGTCCTCCCCGAAGCAAGTCGCCGAAGGGGAGGGGGGGTTGACATTCAGAGGTCAGAATGCATCATGTTAATAGCATATAGGAGCGCCATGTATATATATCTTTGAAGAAGAGATCATCTGCATGACCAGACACGCGCTCAACTCGCTTTCCTCGCGGATAAAGGTGGGACAATAAATATGTTGATGGCTGCTCCCTTGGGCTGTCTACGCCTGACACAGTATCACCGTAAGCAGGGCTCCGCGCTCATCCAGCCGAGACTTGTGAGAACCGAATACTTGCTACAGAAAGGCATCGCCACTCCCTTTCACGGGCGAGTGCAGTAGTGCATTCACCGCCGACCTTTACACGACATGAAGAGCTTGTTGTGGCCCTAACCCCCCAGGTCCAGCAATACCGACGACACCCTCACTCCGCGATCATGCAATATTCGGACCCTCTTAAACATCAAAGAAGCCTGATTAGCACAGTGGTAATGCGTTGCACTTGTATCATCTCCCTGATGACATGCAAAGATCACTGGTTCGATTCCAGTATTAGGCATCAAATCTTCCTTTTTGCTTGTTGAGGCACTGCTCCACTGCTAGCGGGTCTCTAGTGGGTGTAGGTTTGGGGCAGCTATCTTCTTTGGGGCTGTTAGGGGGAGCGAGGGTTTGTGGGGAGGTAGGCAGATTGTTAGACAGGCGAGTAGGCAGGCAGGTATGTTGTGTGTGGTTGGAGGGAAGGTATTGATGTCTTTTGGGAAGGGTTGAAGGGTTCTTGATTTTAAAGTCTAGGTTCTGGACGTTGACCTCCGGCAGGAACTCGATGGGACATGGGCTGCGATCTCAGCGAGTTGGAATAGTAATTTTGTTTGTATGTCGAGGGCAATAATGCGTACCTTATCCTATACGATCTCATCTGGTACATACATGGATGATATCTTTTGGCTTTATGGGAGTGGGTGTAGAATAAAAGGAGACGTTAAGGCTAGTTTGTTATCTATGTTCTCCTGGAGGAATGTAATCGTTGTATTCTGAACACACCAGTACCTATGCCTGTTGTCCTTAGAAGATGGTGATCCTACTGGTCTTGCCAGTCCTCCCGTGCATGGAAACACTCACCATGTCACCATACTCTTTATCCGAGCTACATCTACAAACTGACACTATGCAGAGAGATGTTTGCAAGATACTATGCCTGAGGTGCACCTAGTGCTAGGGTAGTGTTGAGGGTTCATCCGATTGACTTTGGACGAGCGCAATGGAGCGTCTGGAGTTGACCCTGTGGCAACCACACCATTATGAGCATCCCATCAGGTGCTCCGATCTTAGGTGAGGTAGGCGGACACAGCTGGTCTCTATGAAGAACCCAAAGAAGTCATGACAAAGCTCCACCTTCCCGCAGTGTCAACAACTTCAGTCTTGCCATAGCAAGCCTCGGTTTACCCTGGGGTTGATGTGGACTAGGTATGATGCGAATATGGTTAGCTGAGGAAGGTCATGTCTCTATCGCAAGTTGACACGGTGGAAAAGAAATAAGACAGCACACACAAAATCATGACCCACGACCACACCTATTTACCTCTCGAATATAGAGCTGAACGGTATCATATTTGGTTGTTGCCATGAGATACATGTAGTAAGAGATATATAAACATGAACACATGGTGAAACCAGACATTGACGCAGAGCTCCTGAGCGTCATGGCCTGCCCAGACACCTTAGAGTTGAGAACTAGACTTTGATTCTCCTCTCACATCAGGTAAGTACAGAGTTTGCGGGATGGCACCACTTGGAGCACATAGGTAGTTCTTCCCTTCGACACTCATCTGACAGCGTATAGACAGCAGACTCATGTAGCGTGCAACAACAACACCACCAGCGCCAAATCTCGCCTTGTCTTCACCATGCGTGTTTCCACCTTCCAGAAGCATGTCGTCAGCCTTGCAGACCAGGACTCATTCGAACACTTGACAAGCCCACAGCACACCAATGACCTGTCACATGCAGCCGGTCGTGTCCTCCAGGACAAAAGACCCCCACGAACCCAAGCCCACCAGCACGTAACGACACAAGACACCCCAGAATCAAACCACTTGGCCAGATCCCGTATCCGACAACTCTCGTAACAGCCAAAGCGCCTCTTCAACGCTGCACGAAAACGTTCCACGAACTGGGCCAAGCCACGAAGGTGCCCGATAGCAAAGCGGCCAGCCAGCCAAGGAACCACCCCAGTTGAGGGTCCCCAGGCAGCCTCCCCCCCACTAACCTCAGTTAATCCAGCCTCGTCATTTGCCTCTCCCGAAGTAGGTAGTGCATATGTCCCTTATCAGCAAACCAGCATCCTTCCCGATCGCTCATGCAATGCCGTGGCTGAGAGGCCCACATGGTCGATTGCATGCAGTTGATGAAGAAGGCGCAAAAAAAGGAATTCAAGGAGAAAAGAAGCCAGCTCGAAAAGGGGTTAGGGGGCGTGGAGGCTGCGCCATGTGGCCGCCGGTGAATGAAATGTCTGAGGTGATATTGCCTACCCGCGAGATTGCTGACCGAGCACTGGGGAGGCGGGAGTACAACAAATAACAAATGTGTCTCAGGCGCTGCTGCGGCTGCAGTCCAACAGTTCACACCGCTGAAGAACAGGACGGGCATGAGGCTGAAACGCTGCCCAACCAGCTTGTCTTCAGCGCCGCGGCGTCCAGGAGGGAGTCAGGGGTACGGAGTAGCAGAACGCCACACCCGCAGAGGTTCCGATTGACTAGGACACATCACTGAGAGTCGCAAGAGAGCATATGCGAATCGTTTCCCACGATCGCCGACCCGTTTTACACAGGACTGTGTGGTATCGTCGGCAGACTCGCCCGAGCGTGTGTGAGCCGAAGGGCCAGCCAAAGTCGTGCTCTGTAGGGAGTATCCAAACACCACAAGCCAACACCCCAGTCAACCTGACAACCCTGCTCTCCTAACTTTGGGGCCTTGAAGCTTGACCGTCTTGCCAAGGCACCGGTCGCATTGACCGGAGACATAGCTCCTGGATCGTTCTCGGGTGGTCGGGGCCAGCAACATTGGTGTGTCGGAATAATAATATTGCCAATACTTCATTCCGTCTGGCCATGGCAGAATGAACAGCAGGTTGATATCGAGATGCAAGGGCAAAGAAGACAGTCGCATCGTGGGCCAAGCTTGGCCAACCATCATCACGACAAGGCCTTGGTCAGGTATATTGGACCAAGTCCCTTCTGGCGCCGTCATTGGACGTCCAACCTGCCCGGGCACGTCAATGCCGCCGACTGTTTGCTGTTGGCAATTCAGCCGGCCGAAATGCAATAAGCGCCAGCCGTTCCGACCAACCTCTGACGGCAGGCAAGGCAGCCTGAAAAGAAGTTGTGGCAATGACGGAATTCTAGAAGAGGCGCGGGAGTTTTTGCTTGCGGCGGATGCACAAAACATGTAAACAGATACGAGGCACAGGTGACGTTCGCGTGGCCAAGCCTTCGTCTGGCTGGGCTCGAGTCATACTGCAGTGACCCGGTGTCTCAGGGACCGCAGCCTCCCGGCGCCCGTGAGACGGGTGGGAGGCGAGCGAGTCGGGAGACATGTACGAGATAGATTGGCCGTTGGCTGCGCTTTCTTGAGATAGTATCTCGTGGTGGATCGCCACCCGCCGTACCGTTCCGGTCTCAAGCCTAATCCCACGCAAAACCGAGAGCTCGGTCGAGTCGGCGCGGATCAACCTGCGGGTCTGCTGGGCTGATGTGGCGGGAGGCCCCTCCCCCCGTTATTACAGCGTGGCCAGTGATAGTCTTATCCGGGGATGCGTTGACGCTGTCTCTGTGCATGCCATTGATAGTTTCCCCAGCCTGATCATGGCCGGCAGCCTCTTGTATGCATGGGGGGCGACGCCGGCAGAGGATTCATGGCCGACTTGGGAACGTAACAGTGGAGAGGCCTTCCGGATTTGCCTACAACGCCTTGCAACCTCGACCAATGGAGCGATGAGAGTGTCTTGTCCACACTTGTTGTTTGCCGCGCTCTGTTGTCAAGCCCCCCCCCCCCCGCAC
>Ga0247780_1001463_pt1 | contig 13395 bp, 8 predicted proteins | sample UWRJL079202R5_FD_179927 | JGI IMG/M metagenome (GOLD analysis project Ga0247780, IMG submission 179927) | Plant litter microbial communities from Arlington Agricultural Research Station in Wisconsin, United States - UWRJ-L079-202R-5 | ecosystem: Environmental > Terrestrial > Plant litter >... | reverse complement strand
CGGAGGAGGTCAACTTCCAAGCCTACCCCTCCCAACTACGCGTCCTGTCACGCGGTGGCAGCAGCAGCAGCTGCGAGATCCGGATGAAGGGCCTCGACAAGATCGAGCGGTGCGCGGCGCAGGCCCGGTCCGACGGGCTACCGTACTGCTGGGTGGACACGTGCTGCATCGACAAGACGAGCAGCGCTGAGCTCAGCGACGCCATCAACTCCATGTACGCGTGGTACCGCGACTCGGCCGTCTGCTACGTCTACATATCCGACGTGGATGTCTCGCTGGACGATGACCCGGGCGGGGAAGGGACAGCGGACACACCCGGCACGCTACGATACCGCACCACCCTCAACCGGTTCGGCACATCACAGTGGTTCACGCGCGGTTAGACGCTGCAAGAGCTGATCGCGCCGAGCAGGCGCATCTTTTATAACGTGAACTGGTTGCCGCTTCTGAGGATCGATAGGCCTGAGCAGCAGCAGATCGAGATGTACGGCGTTAGCCCGGAGCCGCTGTGGTCGATCTCGAACCCAGAGGTGTACAGCATCGTGGACAAGGCCACTGGCATCGGCTCAAATACGCTGGAGGACTTCTCATCCAGGTCGCGGAGCTTCTCGGTCGCGCTCAAGATGTCATGGGCGTCTAAGCGAGAGACGACCCGCGCTGAGGACATGGCGTACTGCCTGATGGGTCTCTTCGACATCAACATGCCGCTACTGTATGGCGAGGGCGGGGCAAAGGCGTTCAGACGTCTCCAGGAGGAGGTCATGAGGCAGACAGACGACCACAGCATCTTTTACTGGCGAGATCCGACCGCAAATCGGTCTACCTTTCGAGGGCTGTTGGCGAGGTCGCCCGCCGAGTTCAGAGATTCAGCTGGGGCCAAGATATCGAGGTTCTCAACCGTCACTTACACGCGAGGTCGGGGTGGTGACAACAGGCTCAAGTTTGACAGGACCTATGGCATGACAAACAGAGGTCTCCGCATCGTCCTTCCCATCGTCCAGGACCAGGGGATATTTCCCGCGCATATAGGGGCCGGCAACGATGAAGAGATTACCATACTTGACTATGTTACCCTAGAACCACCCTACGAGCTAAAGTGCTGCCTAGTGCTCGCTCGCCTCAGAGACGACGGCTATTACGCGCGCGTCAACTGCCATATTCTCCGGCCAATCAGTCCTGTTACCACGTAAAATATGCACATTTCGACGTGCAGCCCGCGTGAGATCCTGGTCAGCGAGCAGCCTGTGTTGTACCCAACTTACTCGAGCTCAAGGGTTACCAAGGTTCTATTCAGAAAGAACCCATATCTTACATTTGTCAATGTGCAGCCCGTGGAGCTCTGGGATTTCAGTGTGGGGGAAATACGAGTCGGTAAGCCGGATTTCACGAACCGCGATAACAAACGAATTGCAAGAGTCACTTTCCAGGCTTTCAGCGACAAGCCCGCAGCGGAAGCAGTAAAAGCCTTTCAATTCTCGATCTCGCTGCGGTGGGTGGGCATCACGGAGAGAGAGGTGGGCAGGTACTACTTCAAGCTGAAGGCGTGGTTCGACCGCGCCTGTGCTCCACATGGGGTGTTGACTGTCAGGCCACAGTTAATCACTTACCGGGCCGGCGAGAGCACCCTCAATATCTATTTACGGGAGGAAGCGTGTCTGGAGAATGATCAATTAGTTCACACATTGGTCTTCCGCATAGAAATAAACAAAGTATCTTGAGCCTAAGAAAGAGTTTTTGAAATGTGAGAATGATATAAGTCTTACCACAAAATATATTAATGTTCGGCCTCTTCTTGTCCTTAACGCGCTTAGTGTAACGCTAAAACTGGAGCTGGATATATTAGTTGTTCTTATAGCGCTTCTAATTATTCTTACTTCAGAAGTGCTTATTGTAGTCTTATAAAGCTCATTGGACGCTGGTGTCGGGTCTCGCCACCGTGGTGGGAAGGGGCGCCACCCTGGTAAGCCAGAGCAATGCCGGGTTTGATGCCGCGGTCGCCTTCCACGCCACCATAACCTCGAAGGTTTGGCCGGGAACTCGTTTCTGGCACATCTATCTACTTCCAATCACCCCCGGGTTCGCATGCAAGCCGGCGGTTGCCTTTTCCTGCAGCTGCATTTCTACTCTGGACTTTGCACCTGCGGATTGGCTCGCCAGGTCCGCCGCGAATACCTACTGCCCAGCCCATCTCGGCATGGCATGCAGTGTATTACACTACCCAAGCCAGTCCCAATTTGTTCTCTCGGCATACGGCGAGCTCCAGACCTGGGCGCAACGGTGGCCATATATGGTATCATAGTGCCTCTCAACGGTTCCAGCCCGGCAGGCGGTAACTCCCTTGAGCAGAATTTCAACGCATGGTACGAGGTATGATGCAGATCTCTACGACTTGACAGTGTGGCAGGAACCAATCGCGGTCATGAGATCAGGTCTGCTAACAGCACCCCCAGACCGGGCATGTTTCTTTCATGCTCACAGCCACTTGGCTGGTCTTGCTCATGATTCCGGCGCCGGATAGAATGAGCGCACCTGCAGCACCTGCGTCCACACATCTCTTGGTTGCTAACACGCGCTTTTCGCGAAGCTTTGTCAACTCGGGCCTGCTGCGTAGAAAGTCGGCCCTGCCATTGATTTCGTTGTCTGTTGCAGCTCTCGCCGTTACCAGCGTCCAGTGGTTCCTCTGAGGCTACTTGCACACGGCCGGTCCCTTCATAGGCGATGTCGCCAACCTCGGCTTTCGGGACGTCCTCCCCCCCCGGGCTATCGTCGCATCCCACCACGGCATGTTGTCGGTGTTGGCAGTGGCTATCGTCGCCGGTGCAGTCGTCGAGCGGGGCCGCATACTCCCATTACTCTTCTTCTTTCCACGATACTAAAACCGCAGTTGACTATCTAGTTTGCTTCGTCATATGCGCCCGTATAGTCCCTCCCCAGCATATTACTCTTCCAAAAGGAAAAGCGACGGTTGAGGGAAGATCTGACCTAATGCGGCACACTACCAGAAAGCATCTTGAGGCTGCATCTTTATGGGTACGCATATTTTGGGGTTGCTCGAATCCATTGGTCGCGCGGTCGACAACCTTGACAGGGGATGACGAAAATATCTAAAGCGAAGCGGAGATACCGAGACAACTCCCGATCTCGCACGACGCGCAAGTGCATTCGCGGTGAGCGACTTCGCACTACGCAGATACGCGACGCCGGAATACGACTTCGGTACTCACGCTCGCCTTTAGATTGGATTTCGATATAGGTAGGCAAGCTGCTACAAATATCCGGATAGGCAAAGTCATTTTATTACAATGTTTTGGCTAATTCCTGACCAATGGTGTTTCTCCTATGGTGGAACCCACGAGATCAAGACAAACGTAAATGATGCGCTCTGGTGAAAAAGGATATAACCGCGGTTAAACCGACTGGTGTGGATTTCAGGGTTTTAGTCCCTCGCCATTCCTACATAAAGCTTCATTCCACACACCTGGATGAATAAAATTTACGCCAGCTGCATTTTTTGTTCCTGCTGTGGTGCTTAACGACCATCAATCATGTTGTCTAATAGTATCACCGCCATTATCTTGCCTGGCCTACTCATGGCGTTGTCCTCAGCATCACCCACTCCACAAGGTCAACTAGCTCCTGCCGCATCTGTTTCTACATTGGAAGCGCGGCAAGAGGGGCTAGCCTGCCCCCTCAGGGATATCCCTGGAAGTTGGTGGACCGACGAAAATTGCACCAACCAAAGCAAAGGAATGGCCATTGGATGCTTTCATCCAAATGTCGGTTGCGTCAGTCTCCGCATAGCGGCTGGCGGGTTCCGTGCTATCTATACCCCAAGCTGGCCCCGATGTAAATGGTACTGGTATCCTGATGGGTGTGTGGAGGGTGGCCGGAAAGAGATACTTGATAAGTTTGGAGGGTATGTGTTGTCTCATAACCCACTAGGCTCGACTGACTGTAACTGCGATACGATTTTATGGCTAACATGACTTGGATCAGCTTTGAAAATAAATGCTTGGTCACCAAAGAGTTATCTTCTGGATATTCAATCGAGTGTTGAGCATGGAGTACCAGAAACATCCAGAAGTATAGCTCGTGGTGCCAAAGCGCCACCATGCCGGATAGGAAAGCTACGCCTGTCATCCTGGGGCCCTTAGTTTTGGTCGTTTATTGTGAACTCCTGAGTCAATTGGTGTCTATATGTCTTCAGTGGTTTCCCTTAGAATAGACTATTATCATTTATCTAGCAAATGGTCCCTCTACTCTTTTTGCTACCTAATGTACAGCAATTACGACGTGTGATCGCCACTCTCGCAACTCTACAGGCGTATTCTTCAGAGATTCAAGGAACTACTAGTCTCGATCACTTGGCTTAGTGACAGTTAATGAGGAATTGCGCCTTCCCAGGCGTGTGCCACAAATGAGTAAGGGGCACAAGCGGTACGATTCCACTGCTCCCGCTAAGAGTTGGTCATGTGTTTATCTAGCAGCCACCAAGCGCAAGCTCGGATGACATACGATGCTGAACCATCGCTAGAGTAGCGAGGGTATCACAAAGACAACTAAGTTGACCCTCGAAAACCACAAGAAGATGCTCCCCATTGCGGACCTGCCGAGAACTCTTGGCATGCTATTCGGCCTATAGGTTCCCTCGGGATTGCTTATATTTGGATCGACCCGCTGTACATCGCCCACAACGACCGCGAAGACTGGCTGCGCGAGGCTCTGAAAATAGTGGGCATTAACAAGCATTTCTACTTGCCCCACAAACGGGAAGCTGTACCCAGTCATTGGTTATCCTTATTCGCCTCTTCAGTCTTCCCCGAATCCCCATCTGGCACCCCCTTCTGCCCCTCCCCCGGTTTCTGCACCTCAACCTTGCCAGGCTTTCTGCCGACCTGCACCCGTCCCGCCCTAGGGTCCCCTCGCGGATCCCCAGACGATGCAGCCCCAGGCGGCGGCGCATCCTGCCTCGGAGTAGGCCGTGTTCCCGTCCACGCCGGCTTCTTATTCGCCTTCTCGACGTCTTCACTGCTCGGGCAGAATTTCAGGTCGCGGTTGAGGATGTTGTAGTCGTGGACGGGCTTTCTTGTGTGCATCTCCTGCACTGTGACAGGTGCCGAATCGCGGCTGGAAAACTGCTCAACATTGGTGTTGCTCGTCTTGAGGATGAAGTACGTCCACTTGTTGATGCTGCTGTCGAGTCGCAAGTCGGGGAATGCTAGGCCAGAGCCTTTAAACTCGGCTTTGGTTGGGTAGTGGTACACGGGTTGGGGGTTGGGCTTCAAAGTGAGATACTCCCAGTTGTCAGTGTTGGTGCGAATGCCAGGGAAGACGGTCCTGGTCGAGCCCCTGTTGACAACATACGAGGGAGGGTTCTCTGTGGTGTTGTGCGAGAAGGCGTAGTCGTGAGTGACCTGCCAGCGAATGGAGCCAATCAACACGATGCACGGTTGGTCGTAGTTGCCATCGACTGCTGGCTGCTGCTTCTTCTTCTTCACCGTGACCTCGTTGTCGGCAGTAGCCCTCCGGTACAGCCAGAACCAAATGACGAAATTGTCCTCGCCCGTGCAGCGAGTCAGCTTGAAGTCGCTGTTTTTCAATGACTCGGGAAATCCTTGGAGTGTGACTTTGTCGAGCGAGGGCGCTTTGTTCGCGAGCTTGATGCCTGGAGCATCGGGGTCGCGAGTCACCCAGCAGGGAATACCACGCTTCCCTGCCCAAATGTCGCTCACATCGTCCCGCCACGCTTCGTCGATTGAGTCCTCGTCGTGAGATACTTGGGGGGTCATCGGCCCAACAGCTGGCGGCTGCTTGCTCTTTTGCAGAGCCAAAGTGGCAAAGGACTGTAGGTTGGGGTATTCTTCATCACCACCGTCGCTGTAAAATTTATCACGGTGGAAGTCAACAATCTCGACAGGAGAGCCGGTGCGTTCGTTTTGATAGTGCCGAGCTCTCTCCTTGTCGGGATTGACAATGTAGGTCTGCGAGAACGCTGGGTACCATCTCTGCCCTCAGTGTAGGTTAGATTGGGGATGCTAGTAACAAGTTGGAAAGGGGCAAAACTGACCATCAGCTCTTGTTGATATTCCTCAGCATCTCCACCCTCGGCCATATCCACATGAAGCCAGCATCCCGTTTCGACACACCCCGGCGTTCGAATAGCATCGGCGGCGAGCTCTTCAGTGACGATCTTGGCCCACGGTTTTCTCATGAAGCGAAAGTCGATGTTGCCACCAAGACTCTGGCTGCTGAAGAAGGGGGCTTGACGTGTTCCACGCGGGGGATCCATAGCCGAGTCTGAGTGTTCAAATTGGCGAAAAGCTATGCAAAATAAAAAAGTAGAAAAAGTTTCTCAAAGAAAGACATGGAATACTAAAAAAGAAGAATGTGCCTCCCCCTTTTCTTATATCTCCCCCGTTGCTGTGTTCAAGAGGCCGCCCGCACTCGCATGTGTGGTTGTATTGTAGACTACGATCCAGCTCTGATGGAGCAAGCCACAACCCCTCAGCCGTAACTTGGCAAAAGCAGAGCTTCCACAGATTAGAGAGGAGCTGCATGCAACTCCGAAGTTGCACATAACAACTAACCAAAAACAGCATTCCGATCTTTAGCCTAATGCAAACGGCAACGAACTACTGCATAGTACGAGGGTCGGCCAAAAGAAAGGGTCCAGCTCCTCACTGGGGTTGCGTCTGTAGGTGCCTCTTTTCCATAGGACATCAAGCGCATGACTGCATTAAGTAAGGCACATACACGTTGGCCTCAGTTGCATTCTAAAAGGCCTGAATAAGATGTATGTAGTCCCCATTCACATTCGAACAGCCCTCGCATTGAACAACTGAATGACATCAAAGCAGTGGTTATTTTCATTCCAAAGGACCTTTCCTTGGCATTTCCGAACCCTGGAGCCGAATTGGAGGTGGGTGATTAGACGCTGCCAAGCACCTCCCGCAGCGGCTCGTTGAACAGGTCCTCGTCATAGTCTAGGTTACCAAGGATGTCGTTGGCCGAGTCTAGGGCCTCGCGGAAGTCGTAGCCCACTGTGTGGCCCAGCGTCACGAGGACCAGGTCGATCTCGTTGGGCCGCTGCAAGTCACCGTTGGAATAGCGCCGCTCGCTCTGCGGCATCAGGAAGCCCAAGCAGCTCATCGCGCAGCTCCTGGCCCGCGTCATCGTGGCCCTGCGGAAGCGTCTGGCGGAGGCGGCCCTGCTTGGCGGGACCAGCAAGATTTGTCGATGCCCTGCGGGATCTGCACGGCAAAGTGGAGGGCGGACTCGGCCAGCGAGTTGTACGTGGGCTTGAAGCCAATAAAGTCGTTGGCGGGGAGGGTGTCATTTTTTGTGCACTCGTAGTTCCAAGCGTCGATGTGGTTCTCCAGCAAGCGGTGGCGTTGCCAGTGGGTGTAGAATGGACCGCCGCACTGCTCATTGACAAACGAGTGGGCAATCGTGTCGGCGCCGAGGTGGCTGACCCAACCAAGGCCAGATGCCAGGAGTTGCTCGCCGTGCTCACGCTCGAGGGCACTCTCTTGTCGCATCATCTCGCGGGCGTGGAAGATGAGTCGGTTGGGAACGGCCGGGGTGTGTCGGTAGTGGACCATCTCGGAATAGTTCTTCCGACCTCGAAAGAACAAAGCGGTCCGTCACTGAAAGAAAGTTGTTGCAGCCGGGAGTGGCTGCCGCTAGCCTGTGGAACGATGATGCGATCAATGAGAAGTGAAACTGTGGAGGCCACATCCTGGCAACTGGGCCTGGAAGTCTTTTGCTCACATGGCACCGATCAACCCACAATCTGAGCCGTTTAAATCCCCACCCATCTCACGACCGCCTCGCTTTGAACTCCGACTCCTCGGCAAACATCTGCTTCACCCCCTGCCCCACCCCCCTCGCGATGCTCACCACCGTATTCGCGCGTCTCGGTCTCCGCACTGGCTGCGGCGGCAGCGGCGGCAACGGCTTCTCATCCAACTCATCCAAATCCCCTTCCTCCTCATCCTCGTCCTTCACCTTCTCAAACCCTCCACCCGCCCCTGATCCTTTACCCACCGCTGCACTGGAACTCCCTGACGTCCTCTCCGCCGCCTGCTTGGCCACGACCCCCTTCGCGGCTTTTGAAATTGACAACCACCTCCTCAACCTACCGCCCCCATCTCCCTCCTTCTCCTCCTCCGTCATAGCAGGTCCTAGGATATCCTGAAACGTCCTGTTCTTGTACCTCTTCAATCGCGCCCGGAACTTGTCGTCGGAGCTGTCGTGAAAGTCATCGTCGTCGGCGATGAAGCCGTGCGTGCGCTCGCCCGTCCGGCGCGGCTCCGTGTTGGCGCGGCGCATATGACCGTATCGCGCGCCGGGCACGCCTTCGTACATGGTGCCGCTGGCGTCGGCGTAGGTGTAGGTCTGCGTGTCGGCGTCATAGCCAACGCGGCGCATGCCGTGGGGTAAGCGCTCGTCGTCGGTGTCGAGGTACGACCAGCGGCCCATTTCGCGGCTTGAATTTGGTTTCGGATGGTTCTGTGTGTGTTGGAGCAAGTTTGTTATTTCGAGCAGCGTCGTTGTCGGAATGTTGCTTACGGGTATGTATGCGACGTCGTCGAGAAACACAGGTGTTCCAAATTCGTTTGCCAATCGGGGCAACCTCGGCCCACTCTGAGCCATTGATCAAGGCGGGCTGGGTGCTTGGCGAGTTGCTGGGCTGCATCCTTCCGCATCGCTTCCCGGGCAAGCGGTTGACAAAAAAGACCGGACTCAATACCTCGAAGTACCTCGCCATAGAGCTAATCTTTGATGGAATCTAGGTACCTGGCTGGAATCGCACTGTTAGTACCCAGCCGTCTGACCATCGCCAGCTAACGCTACCGCCCGCGTCGCAGGACTGTATCTGCCCGCACGTCCTAGCGGTGGGTGCGCATCGACATCCGTCCTAGGCGCCCTGGCAAAATCCCACGCCGTTCTCCCGGCCTGGAATTTTTCAAGCGATTATTCACGGAATAAGCTGATCCCTCAGCGTAGGATGGGTCGGCGCACCGTCGACTGCAAGGTCTGTTGTGTAGGGCGAACCCTTTAAAAAAAAAAGCGCCCTAGTTTTTCTACCCCCAGACCTATGTGCCCCTGGGCGTTAACCCCATAGGGAATCGACGTGGGACTTAAAAGCCGTTATTAATCCATGGTGGGATCTCTTTTAAACGGCACGAGATCAAATAATTCCTTCGCTGTGAACATGTAACGTAAGATTCACGGAGAATCCGAGCCAGTTAGAAAAGCGATCCAAGTCATCGTTTCCCTTGCCACGCCGTCCTTAAAACCATTGCCACGATTTTCACAGTCCATTTGCAACTTCTACGTGCCTGCCATTCTCTCCACCCCGGGAAACCTGGCATCGACCCTACAGTGCGTCGAATCGTCCTGTGTACCCCGGCTTCGCGGCGTTCGAGGTACGCGATAGGCAGTAGGTAGTATGCGCGACCGTTAATAGAGAAGAGTGACTACGACGATGATGCCAACAGCCATCCGGCCGCTGCCCCAGCTACAGCCACAACGACTCTGAGCTTTGCCATCGAAACCCCCGCTGCAGCCCCGGCTTTGGTGGTCGGAATCGGAACTGCCGTTGACGGCAAGTCGGTTGTGTAATGTACAAGCACGACCGGTGTAATCATATGAAAGGCGGGACGCGTCGAGGTAGCAATGTCAGGCTGGACCGTCGTGCGAGTGATCGACTTGGTGATGACACCGCCGGAGCCTGTACGGACGTCGGTGGTGCAGGGTGTGCTGCCCAGAACTGCCCTTGTTTCTGACTGACACAGGAAGCCACCTAAATCGTATGCGCTTTTTGTTCGGGCCGCATGTTAGAAAAAGAACAAAGTCATCCGCAGTAGGATGCGGCTACTTTTTCCTATCGCCAGCTGGGACATTCGCCGGGTAGAAGCTCACCTAGGGCAGCAAATGACCAGTGTTTCCCCGGAAACCATCCGCGTTTGCATGATATATTTGATCCTCTCTGTGATTGGCTGTGGATTTGCATATGGCCCTGGCCCCTCCTGCACCAAAGCGGTGGTCCATGCGGCTGGGCAGTGGATGCCTGGGGAGTGGAAGTAGACATCGGGTGACGCGGTAAAGGTAGTCATCGCAGGTGCTGAAAACTGCCTCTGGTCGCTCGCAGGCGGGTAACATCTCAAGTCTGATATAGATGCTGTGTAACACTCTGAAGACCAACGTTGCGGACTGAAGTCTAGAGTTGGTGCTAGAGCAGCTACTGAGAATGCCAGATCTGTTGGCTCGAGGCAGTTGCTGGGCATCGTCCACGTTGTGGTGAGAGGGCCTAAGTTGGAGACCGCCTCAAAAGTGGTATCAACGGCAAACCCAAACGTTATCACCGACTTTGAGATCGCGGTATTCACCATTTTGGCGACGACCGAAAACGGTTTCAGTCTAGGGGCTTTTTAAATCAGACGAGATAAGATAGTGAAAGGCGCTTTGCTTCCAAGACGAAAGCGTCTGATTCCACCCTTGGTAGTCGCTAGTGGGAGATCCGCCTCTCGTTATATGTCGGTCCTTAGCGTTGAGCCTGTCAAGTTGACGGCTGCGCCACTGGAAGCACGCGGGGTAGTTTTACGCCTCATACGTCAGCAATATTGCGCATTGTACGGAGAATAGGCTGAAACGTCGAACAATTTTCCGAGTGCGTAATTCGGGCTAGGGTTAGGCCGTGGGCATCGACGCTGCGAGCTCCGTGGGTGAGGTATCGTAGTTAGCCTAGGAGCCTAGGTATCATTTCAGAACTGCTTTTCTCTACATGTCCCGACGCCACCTCCCGTAATCCATTTAAGAATCAACGCGGGATGACTTTGCATTGGAAGCCGGTTGTCAGGCGGCGGCCTCCCGAATGAGACGAGGGCAGCCTGAGGCGGAACACGCTGAGACACGGGGTCGGCAATGATCCTTGGCGCGCTGGCGGGCATGGCAGGGCATGGCGGTTGCCGACCAGACAAAGCGGTTGACGGCACGCGAGTGCCTCCTACTTTCCGCGGACTCAGGAAAATCGTAAAGTACCGTCTGGTGCGCCGTCCTAGGATTTATTCGGACAACAGATAGTGGATAGAGTGGACAGGGCGGTATGGAGGAGAAGGATAGATGTGAAGCTGTTTTGGCTACATGATCTACAGATCTTGCTACTGGATGTGCTGCCTAAGGGGGTATTAACGAATGGGTTGATGACGGCGATGATGAAGAAGAGGGATGCTTTTAAAACGCCTTACGAGAAGAGTCGTAAGCTTTAAGACATAGTTAGAATAAGCTAGTATTACATTTTACGTCATTGAGAAAATTTAGCAGTCTTTTAGGGTCGGCGTCGGCCGCTTTATCTACCCCGCCGGGTACTTAAGTTAGCGAAGATGCTCTTTAAGTAGAATTAGTTCATAGTGGTAACCAGTAGCTTACTACTATTCATTACTCACTCGACCCGCTATATTATTTTAGTGTATTTGACAGGGCTAGTGCTATAGTAGCTAGCCTTAGCCTAAGCTAAGGCTCCCCACATCCACAGAAGCAGGACTTACCTATCTCTAAGCGATATTATTATTTAAGGGCTTCCTTAAAGGCTCTCCCTATATCTACTCTTATTCTCGTTATAGAAACCATAATCGACTTCTATACCAGTTATGGTCCTTACCTGACTGGTCCGTCAGAGTATTTATACTATTTATGCCCCGTTTACTATAACATTACTAGAGACAGAGCTGGTGGAGTGGACCGCATAGGTGTGCAGTTTACTATCAGATTGTTTTACAAATATCTGGCAGGAAGCTCTTACTACGAGGGGGCGGACAGCTGGTATCCGAGCTGCCGTGATCTAGGCGTCAAGGGATGCGATCGAACAGGCCCTCAACCGTCAGAGAGAGTATGATAAGTCAACTCGTTAGATTATAGTAACTATAATCAGGCTAAAAATTGCTCCCCCGAACTCACCTCGGCTCAGGGAGGTGCTCGCTGCGCCTTACCCTCGACTCAGGCTCCGCAACTAATCCGGACTCAGTTAGAAAATGTTATGGGGGATAACTAAAGAGGTATAGATAGTCAGTCTCTAAAAGGAAAACAGCCTTATCCGAGGTTGGCTAGCCTAAAATCAAGGTCGCTTCACCCTCGGCTCACCATCAGCTCACCATCGCTCACTCCCAGCCTACCATACTATAAATTTGTCAACGTTAAGCGACGAGGGACAGGTTTTGGGCCAGATGGCGCTGGTTCATTTCTAGTCCCCACCCCAGGGGGAAAAACGGCAGTCCCAAGAAATGGGATTGGTAGCCAGCGTATTTACTCTCCGTTTCAAGGTCCTGCGTTGTAGTAGTTATGCCTGCCTACTGCGTAACTGATATTTTCCCAGCCGTAAAGAGGCGGTTCAGTCCGTCCTCTACTACCTACCACACGACTGCTCTTTCCAAGGCGCTGGCTAGATAAAGCGGTAGTTCAACCCTCCCTACCACCTATTATATGGGAAGCTTTTTAGTAAGAGATTAAATTAATTCTATACACTGTAATGATTACTAAGTTAGATATAGCCTTTACAGCTTTACAACTAATTAGATTTAATACTAATCCTAGCCCAAAATATTATAAAGCAGATAATTAAGTGCTCTACTACCTCTATAACAGCCGAAAACCAGCCTTACAGTTAAGAGGTGAAGGTAATATTATTGTAGCTAGTAATGCGTCTTTTACTAATAAATCTATCAAATGAAAAAGTTTATAAGCTTACATTATAAAGTTATTTAATCACTTAGTGAGCTGGAGAGCTAATAAGTAAGATATAGTTACTATATCCATTATAAAAGCCGATTTTCTAGCTCTAATATAAGCTATAAAGAGGATCTATTTATAAGGTAATTGCTTGCTAAATTAACTATTTAACTTAATAAACACCGTATTATAATATTTTGAACTTCAGGAACCCACAAGTCTGTAGTACAGGGCTGTGGCTTGGAGGAAGAAGTTCTGTACTGATCCAAGCCGGCTACAGCGCTGTTAAGCGCTGTAGGAAGCAAACGAAGGCCTGTATTACAGGGCAGTGCTGCTGTAAAGAAGCTTGCTACAGTGAATCTTAACACTGTAGAACAAGAGGATTCGAAAGGCAGTGCTTTGTGAAATGACTAGAATAGAGTAGAGTTGCTTACTTAACTAAAACAAGATACAGGAGAGGAGAGGGCTTGTTTTAGGCTGTAGGAGGCTCTGGAAGAATTCCAGAGTGTTGAAATGCAAAAGGGGTCAAGGCATTGGAAAGCAGTGTGTGTTGAAGGTGATTAATTATTTCTATCTTCGAGAGTGGAAGCCGTGTTATTATAGCCGTGAGGGTGGCCAGTGCACGGAGTGCATTGGCCACACTCGCTTCTGCGAAGCGAGGTTGGC
>Ga0247780_1001462_pt1 | contig 13396 bp, 16 predicted proteins | sample UWRJL079202R5_FD_179927 | JGI IMG/M metagenome (GOLD analysis project Ga0247780, IMG submission 179927) | Plant litter microbial communities from Arlington Agricultural Research Station in Wisconsin, United States - UWRJ-L079-202R-5 | ecosystem: Environmental > Terrestrial > Plant litter >... | reverse complement strand
AAAAAAGAAAAAGTCAACCAAAAAAAAAAAACCACCCAAGTTGGTGCCCCAAAAAACGGGGCGCAAAATATTCCCCCCCCCCCCCCCCCTGCAGACATGGAAAGGGCATATCACTCTAAACTCATGATACCTACCATAGATACCCATCTATCAAATAAAGCATTATGACCCAATAGCACCCTCATTTCATTTCCATGACCCGGCTATAATCGGACGACCGTGTGAAGGGCGGTACCTAGAAAGCGTGGAAAAGGCGTGTGGAATATTGTGAGGTCTGGAAGCTTGTGAAGAACAGGGGAGGAATAAGAACCCCCACATGCTAGGAGGGCCTGAGTTTAACCTCTTCAAGATCCCCAGAGACTTGGCTTATCTTGAATGAGATAGCAGTGACATGCTTTGCTACTTGGAGATATTAGCTTTATTAAGGCTAGTGAATCATCCAAAGAAAAGAAAACCCCTAAAAAAACCAAGACGCCTCCTAGGATTCAAAGCTCCACTCTTAAAACCTCCTACCCCATTTGCGATGTCTTGTTGTAGGAAGGGAGAGTCAAATGGGGAAATAGAGTCTGCGAGTACCTTACTTTATAATCCATGGCACACACCTTGTGCCTCCATACCGTCACCCTCGCCCGCAGCAACTGGCTGTCACCACTTCCGGCCGGGAAGGCTCTCGTCGTTACCCCACATCCTTTGTACGTCCTCCCTCAGCTGCTATCGCATGTAAGACTTAGCTGACTTGCCTGGCTCGCACTTCCATGACTTTCCTAAAGTTCAACGTAGCTGCTGCCAACATCTTCTCGTTCATATTTATGACGATCGGAACCGCAGTGTCAAGAAAGCCTCCCGACGAAGCCTGGCCTCTAGACAATTTGCCCCGCCACAACTCACGGCGCCCCATCCAAGAACCCAAATCAGGTGTCCAATCTGTTTCCCATGTGGCAGAACAAAATACATCACCCTTGAGCTACATTGAGAAGCCTCGCAGTCACTATTGTCATGGGATATCATCAGGATGACGATGAATCCTTGGGTTTCTACTTCTCAAGCTATCACGCACAGCCAAGCTCAGTAGCCGAGTTTCTTAATTCTTTTTAGAGATGGGGGTGGTTAGGATGGAGAAACTGGGGAGTTCCTTGCGGGGATTAGGGATAGGGAGGGTTCATGGCGAGGATGGAGAAGTGGAGGAGGGGACTTGGTCAAACCGTGGATCTGGCATCAGTGGCGAGCGTGCAGGTGGAATTCAACTCTATAACAAGCCTTACGCGTCGCATTCTCCGGCTCTTGATCGGCTCAGATGCCACGGACCACGGATTCGCTGTCAAACTCTCCCGACAGGTACACCTCAACCACAAGCCGCATCTCACCTTATTCAGAGTCCTCCGCTCCTATTCCCCGGCATGGAAAAGAATCTTCACTGAAGACTCTTCAGTGGCCATCGTGTTCCCCATGGCTCAGATGTGGGGGATCGACGGCGCCGAGCTTGTCGCCCTCACCATCGGGATAGGCAACGCCTGTCAAGTGAGGAGAGAAGAGATGGGGTCAGCATTGTGATATTCTGACGGGAACTCTTTAAAAACTGGGATCTCTCAAAGCTTACCCTTGGTCGGGTGGACTAACCAACCAGGCTTCATCATGTCGACGGTACGGTCCTTGGTCCACTTGTCGAGCTTCTCCCAGTTGATGCACTGGTGCGAAGTGGCGTTGGCGACGGGAATGCGGCTGTCTTGATGCCATTCATATGTGATCAGGCCGACATCGCCATGGCACATGACCGACATGCGGAGGAAGTCGATGCAGTGCTCGTTGTGCAGTCTGTTGAGCTCGCGCTGGTGCTCGGTCAGGTCGGGGAAGTACGAGTCCAGATACATGTACTGGTGGATTCTCTTGAGGCAATGCAGCTCGTGGTAGACGTTGAGCGTGCCCAGGTAGCCTTCGCCATCGGGAACGGCGACGCCAATGTCCTCTCGGCCGTAGTGCCGCATGTACTCGGGCTCGATGATGATGTTTTCGGCGTTGAGAAGATCATGCCACGCTTTGTCCACCGATGGGCTGGGCTTGCCCGAGAACGACCCCTTCTCCTGTATCCGATCCTCCAGCTGCAGGACAGTGTCCTTGTACTCGAGAATTGAGACTGCAGGTGCTATTTCTCACTCAGTGTCAGCGGTAGTAGTGGTATCCGTGGCAGGCCCCATGGGGAGAGTTCAAGTTATAGTTACATACAATATGGCAGACCCTCGTTCTTGACGCACCGGGGCTCCGATTTCACGACGAGAGACAAGATCAGGAGATAGAGCGAGAAGATCACCAGATGGGTAGCAACCAGAAACCGCTTGCTCCTCCAGATAGATGGCCTAGGAGCATAATCTTGCTCGAAATTGCGGCCCTTTTCGAGGAGGCCGTCGTCCGACTGCTTATCCATTGACTCCTTGTCTGATGTTGGCGACGTGGCTCCTGGGCCCCCGGGGACTGAGGCGTAGCCTGATACTGTCTTGAGTTGACCCCAGCGAAACTGTTGCAATGCTCCAACACGGGGCATCATGGCTCTGAACATTCGGGAGATTGGGGTTCGCCTAGTGTGTTGAAACTGTTGATGAGATGGATTTGAAGTTGTCTGGTAATTGGTGTCGATGTTCTTTCAATGGTGTGAGGGGAAAGGTTGAGGTGCTTGGAACTGGGCGACTCCAGGAACGCGACTGTGAAGGCAGCTCAGATAGTGTGATGAGAATTGGGGCTCTCGCATCAGTTGCGCGAGTGCACAAGTCTGCAGTGTCAGAGTGGCTCAGCACCAGACGTTGTCACACCCTGAAGCGGGGTTATTCTGCCTGACGATGCAGGCGGAGGAGCCCGTGGAACATGACAATGCATCCCATACGGTGCAGTGTCAAGGCTGACAGAATAACACCCTTGTCTATGCGAGCAGCCCTCGACTGTTTCTGCCAGAAGTTCCCGTCCAAAGGAGATTGAACAGCAGGACCATTGGAGATGGCGGGAACATGTAAGTCCTGTCGGGAGCTTCATATGTGCCTGCGTGTGGAGGCATTTTCAGACAAAGAGTGGTGTGGTGTAAATCGAACGCTGTAGATACGGGATAGCGGCTCCAATGCATGACCTGCCTGTCTAGGTAGGGTTCCAGACGTGGAAAGAGTGTTCCATGTCAACTATTGCGGGATAAGGCGTCGTGGAATAGATCTCATCTCTCAGTTATCATGGCTATGGTACTCTGGACAACCATACTCTGGACAATCAGCTTCAATTCCATCATCAGTTTCTTCCTTGGCGCCAAACCTGCGCAGGACCTATCCATGTCGCCAGCCCTTCCACGAAGTAGAAAATACCAGAATTGGAAATGAATAATACCTCAGTGTACAACTCTCTTATTCTGGATCAAGAGGGTATACTTTCGGTCCGTCTGGCTCTTCAATCTTCTTACCTCCTGGATATGTTGGCCCTATAGTTCAAGCGGGATTGTGAGCATGCCTGCATCTTAGTATCCGAAGTGGCTCCGACGTACCATATTTCGGATGCACAAGGACATTTGGGCCATGGATGTCAACCCTCCGGGGCTCAAGCCATTCCTCTAGTTTCTGCCAGTCTGCACACTCGTGTCTTTGGCGCCAAGTGGGATTTGGCACTCTGTTCACGTCGGACCAATGGTACGGGAAGATGGCCGTGTCGGCTCGACACATGGATCCGGTCCTAAGAACTTCTATACAGTGATCTGTTTCCCCAGAAAGTGTTAGCAAACATCTTTGGGGACTGCAACTAAAATGACGGCTTACCTGTGTGACCCACAAGATATGCCTTTTCCGAATCGCTGATACCCCTGTAATAGTACTCCTGGCGGGTTGCCTCTCGGACAAGCCTCAAGCAATGAAGCTCATGGAAGACAGCCATCATACCGTGATAGCCTCCGCCGCGGGCGAATGCGATGGAGCTGATGTTCATCGCCTTGATCTCGTCCTCAGCTATACGCAGATTGTGATGGCGAAGCAAGTGATCCCAGGCAGCATCGATTTCTGGTGACGGCGCTCCAACAAAGGGACTTGCTTTGATGTCACTGGGAGCGTCGCGGATCGTTTGGGCGGTGGGCACGACAAAATCATGCACGGGAGCTGTGAAAATACTGAATTTAGCTCAGGTTTGGTGGGAAGAACAGGCAGGCATACTGTATAGTACCGGTGATCTACTATCACCGCTCTGGGCCCATGTCTTTCTCCACAGCATCACCATCATGACCATGTTGGAAATCATGAGCAAGCTGTGAATGATGACTGTATTTCGATGTCTCTTCAGCCATGACCTTTTGCGGGGCCGTGCCTCTGACGCTTCATAGTCCCCAGAAAGGCTTTCCTCGGTGTCCTCGTTGTCACGATCATCTGAGGATCGCGGGAGGAAGGGAGTCTTGGCGGAATCGCTCTTCGTCTTGTCGTCCCCCATCGATGTTTTTTCGTCGGCAGAAATGATACCTAACAGGTAAGCAGATGCCCTATGGCTATGTCAAAAGTTGTTGAGGAGGATGAAGAGAACAGCCGATAGACTGGAGACTCAGAATTTGGGTCAGGGGGTGCTCGAGATACCCCCGGAATCTAGGTAGGTTTTGGGATCAGTGTGCAGTTTTGCGCCATAGTGAAGGGTATGGTGCGGCGTGGGTGAGAGCGTCACTGGCCATACCTGCTAGTAAGTGCACGGTCATCGGGCCCCCGGTTACACACACAATGACCTTGCAGCAGCCCCACTGCGGTATCCCTTGACTCTAACGGGAAGCAAGATTCTTGGGTGACGGATCTCGAGCACCTTGCGGAGCAACTTACAGAACAGGATCTGTGCCGTCATGCGTTGGTGAAGTTTCAACTGTAGGGTAATGACACTAGCATGCCATGACATTACGATGCATGATTTCCACGGTGGCATTCAGACACAGCTCTAGTGTACGGTAGGAGGTTGCTTTCAGTGATGTCATAATGAGTCCAGCCTATCAGAATGATTAGATTAACGATTGCCTCTTTAGTCAGCTCAGTAGAGCATCATGATGCAGGTCAGTGTAGTTTTTACATGTAGATAGTTTACTTCATATGAGATGGTAGATATAAATACCTTAACGCAGGAGGTAGTTGGAGAGAAGAGAGAAAGATCAGCTCATCATCGTCTGATTCCACCATCATTACCGTACCAGAGCCTCAAAGCACAACTACTTATCTTCAAGAGCACTGAAAAGTCTTGACAACCATCCAACATGCGTTTCACCCCGATCCTCGCCCTCTCGGTTCTGGCTGCCGCGTCACCTATCGATGTCAGCCGCCGCTCTGATGCGGATGCGGCTACGGCCTACAAGGTCAGCCGTTCCGACGCCGACGCTGCCACAGCTTATAAGATCAGCCGGTCGGACGCTGATGCCGCCACGGCTTATAAAGTTTCGCGCTCTGACGCCGACGCCGCCACCGCATACAAAGTTGGCCGCCGTAGCGATGCCGATGCAGCCACTGCCTACAAGGTCGGTAGAGCCGTGACACTCCCAGAGGAGGAGCCAGTCTACCGTCGCGCGGATGCTGACGCAGCTACCGCTTACAAGGTTAGCCGGTCCGATGCCGACGCCGCTACCGCCTACAAAGTCAGCCGTTCCGATGCTGACTCGGCCACCGCCTACAAGGTCGGTCGGTCCGATGCCGATGCCGCTACCGCTTACAAGGTTGGCCGCTCCGACGCCGACTCTGCCACCGCATACAAGGTGAGCCGCTCGGATGCCGACGCGGCGACCGCGTATACGGTTAGCCGTCGCAGTGATGCCGATGCTGCCACTGCCTACAAGGTTGGACGCTCCGACGCCGACGCGGCGACTGCGTATACAGTCAGCCGTCGCGGTGATGCCGACGCAGCGACTGCGTATACAGTCAGCCGTCGCGGTGATGCCGACGCAGCGACTGCGTATACAGTCAGCCGTCGCGGTGATGCCGACGCAGCGACTGCGTATACAGTTAGCCGTCGTGGTGATGCCGACGCGGCAACTGCGTATACGGTTAGCCGTCGCGGTGATGCCGATGCTGCCACTGCCTACAAGGTCGGACGCTCCGACGCCGACGCGGCGACTGCGTATACGGTTAGCCGTCGCGGTGATGCCGATGCTGCCACCACCTACAAGGTTGGCCGCTCTGTTCTCGCCAACTAAGAGGTGTCAACACACACGCACCCTTGGCTGTGGGACATGGCGTCTGGTCTGGATGCGCCGTGTCGCTGTCACTGTCGTCTGTGTCTGGTGTCGTGATTGAGCTGGCGAAACATACAGTGGTGGTTACTTCGTCCCTTTTCATTGTTCTTGGGGTCCTGTCGTCGCGAGGTTGGTGGCCAATTTTGTCGGAATTTGTTTGTGTTTCTGATCGGGCAGGGAGAGATGAGGGTCGTCGTCTTGCACGCTCGTTCAAACCTAAAAAATCGGCTAGTCAAAAGATAGCGTACACTCTGGGTGACAAACCAGGGGATGAATGATACTGCCTATCACTGGAATTTTTTGCCTTCCGAGTTGTGACTGCCCTGTGGTGCTTTCTGTGAGATGCTAGGTGGCAGCAAAAAGATTGCGCAAGAGCGGGCTTGGCGCAGGAACGCAAGAGACCAAATAATCTGGAGGGACAGCAGGAGGAATTGTCAGATGTGGGCAGCAATAGTGTGTGCACTCTGTGATGTGTTGTGCCGTGGTAGGAAGGAAGAGGGCTAGCCCCCACCTCTCCAGGCGTGGGTCTTCCCGCGGGTCCCTTGCTCGGATGGAATCTCTGGTCAGATGAGGCCTGTTCGTCACTTCCTAGCAAGGGGCTGTTTTCTCCGGGCTGAAAGATCTGCAAGTTTCCATTGTCAAACTACCTATTCGACCCTGTCGACTGCCATCGACTTTCTTCCCAGGCCCAGGACCTTTTCCCCATCATGACCCTTCTGCATCAACCCTTCTCCGTCTCCACTCTCGTCGCCATCGCTCTCGTCGCCAACCGCAAAATATGTCTCGGCGGCCCCTGTCAGTGCCGTTGAGTCGGCATTCGGCGCTTGCCCAGACCGCATCCAGCGACCCAATGTTGCCAGTCTCCACAAAACAAATCCGACACCCTCGACTGAGATCATGGCCACCAAGACAGCCGCAGCACGTCCGTGGCCGGACAAAAGCATACCGCTGACGAGGTTGGCCCAACCGCCGCAAACAATCAACCGCCCAAGCCAGATATGGCCATGCGAAAGCCAAGTTCGGCGCCGGATCCGCAGAAAGACAACATGATGGCGCCAACCCAACAGGCTCTGCAGCCCCAACCCAACCCCAACGGCAACGCCGAGCCACTGATGCGCTGCGACAAATGCCCGCCCTCGACTCATCACTAGACCAGACACGATGCCCACGCCGGCAAGAGCACTAGCAACAACCTGCAGCACCCAGTGGTACCTAAACGCCTTTGCCAAGCCCGACCGCATGGCCACCACACCCACGGGAAAAACGAACAAGAAGGCAATACCGAGCGAGAAGGCGTGCACCACCACCACGGCGGGCTGGCTTTTCAGCGAGCCCACGAGCCCAGCCAGGCCAATGGGACTATCCGACGTGCCCAGCCTCTCGACCCCCGACCGTAGCGGCGGAAAAGATGGGAGCTGGAAGCCGTCGCTCCGTGACCTCGCCATGTCGACATAAAACACCCCCCAGCCGCCGTTGCCGGCGTGGTGCGCATGCATGTCTAGCTGGGCGTCGAATGTGTACGCTTGCATTTCTTGTTGGTTGTTCCACGCCCAGATCCCTGGCTGCGACCCCGAGGAGGGCGAAATGGGGCTTCCTGGCCAACGGGCGCAGGCGTAACAAACTGCAGCTACCTTTGCGACTCGCACGCGGGAGTCCACGCCGGGGTTGTTCAGGTTGCCTTGGAAGGTGTCCCCTTGGGCCATCCACGACGTTTGCAAGACTCGGAGGTCAGCGCCGCCCACATCGGTCCGTGTAACAAGGGTTGGTTGGAAGTGGCCCTTGACGGTGCGGATGCTGACAATCGGGTTGTGGCGAGGCGTGGAATAGGGATCGCCGTAGATGATGAACATAAGCGACCCTGCCATGGAGTGACCGGTGCCGATTGCTGTCCAGCCGCGAGAAGATGACCGGGTGACTGACATGCTGAGGTAGAGGTCGTAGGCGGATGTAGTGTGGTTGTGCTGCATCGTGACGCCCATGCAAAAGTCGGCTTCATTCTGGGCGTGGCCGAAGCGGCAGTATTGCACAGGCTCGGCCATTGTGGGGACGACAGCATGAAGGGTGATGAGGAGGGCTGTGAGAAAAATCATGGCGACAGCTTAGGCCCGAGGAAAGGTCTGGGAATAATTTAGAAAGAGAGAGGGACAGTGGTGCAATACCTGCCTGGGCAGTCTTGTCGGCCACGATGGAACGTGCGAATACATGTAAGTGTTCAGCGACTCTTGTGACTTCGAGGAAGATTAACTTCCATTACATGATGCGTCTTACCTCCAGGCCCAGAAACTTGTCATTGTCCCTGTGGTTGGGTAAGCAATATTCGATTGGCTGCCTGAATGTCGACACAGTCAGATCCTCTTGCGATGTCAATAGTCCCACGGGTGACAGTGCAGCAGTGGCAGTAAATACTTCCAGTAAAGTGACGGTGCGCCTGCGGTTGACCTTGCATGACATGTCGGGTAGTACAAAGGGCGGCCAGCCTTTGTTTCTGGATGTTGGTACCCCGCATCAAACCTGGGCGTCATTCTCCCCCCACCTTGCATTCCGCCCAGGCAAGCGTTTTTCGCCCATCCGTAGTGTCCCTATCTGGACTCGGTAGCTGAGCATGAGAAAACAGTAGGTCATGAAATGATATGGTGAACCTCAGTCTTCCGCAATGCGAGCACATGCATTGGGCCACTGCTATTGACACCAAACACCCTGAGTCCCACAAAACTTGAACTTGGACGAAGATTTCAAGTATGAGACAGCACTTGTGGCTTCAGATACTCGCCTTGTCGGTGTCTTTCGGCAGCCCGAAGTCTACTCGAGCATCAGAATATCGAGCATCGGAGTACAGACTCAAAGGAAAAGCATCAGTTCCTTCGGAATGGAGTTTGGTCTCGCGGGCATCCCCCGATATGTTGCTCGAGGTTTCGATTGGCCTCTACCAGCCGTTGTTTCCCGAGCTTGAGCGCAGGCTGCTTGAAGGTATGTTGTTCTGTCATACCTTGGGGAGGATTTCAGCTGCTCTTTCCACATGTTGATGTTTACACCATGATTCAGTATCCGACCCATCTCACCATGACTACGGACAGTACCTCACAGCAACCGAGCTCCAGAAATTTTCACGGCCCACCGATGCAGCAATCGAGGATGTCTTTGCTTGGTTACACAACAGTACTGGTCTGGATCGGGTGTCTCTTCAAATCTCCACCTCGCCAGCTGGTGACTGGGTTCACCTCTCTCTCTCAGTTGGCGACCTCGAGAAGCTCCTTCACACTGAATATTACGTATTTCAGCATCAAGATATTGAGTACAAAGACCGCGATAACAAGATATCAGTAATCCGCTCCCTCGAGTGGTTTCTCCCTAGGCATTTGGCTAGGCATGTCGACATAATCGAGCCAACCACGGCATTTGTCTTACCCAAAGCACAGTGGAGTTATGGTGCGCCAGATCCGGCTTGGGAGCACTCAAACCGGCTGCCAACATATGAAGAACTTGTCGAAGAAGACCTGCTCGATCGAGAGAGAATCGAGATTCCCAAAGAAGAGGAGTTACCGCAACATCCGACGACGCGGCAGGCCTGCAACCGCTTGGCAATCTCTCCTCTCTGCCTTCGGGTGCTGTACGGGACGCATGACTACAAGGTCGAGGCTCATCACGATGCAGCAAACGGTGACCGGATCGGGGGGATTGGGGTCATCAACTTCCTCGGCGAAGTCGCGAACCGGTCCGATGTCCAGCTCTACCTCGAGAACTATCGGCCAGAGGCTGCCAAGGCGGGGGCTGCTCATACCTTTGTCGTAGAGCATGTCGCGGGAGGCGAGGATCAGCAAACGCCAAACAACCCCGAGCAGATGAAGATGCACAAGGGGTACGAAGGCGCTCTTGATGCCCAAACGGTTCTCGGCATCAGCTGGCCTGTTCCCCTTACGACTTACAACGTTGGAGGCAGACCCCCTTTCCATCTCCTGAATGGAACTCGTGCGGAAAACACGAATGAGCCTTACTTGGCTTGGCTGAGGCACATGCGGACCCTCGACCGCGTCCCACAGGTCATCAGCATATCGTACGCCGAGGATGAGAAGACTGTGCCGCCCGAGTATGCCCGCCGCGTGTGCCAGGAGTTTGCCCAGCTCACGGCCCGTGGCGTCTCCATCTTGGTGGCGAGCGGTGACTATGGTGTTGGAAAAGAGGGCCATTGTGTCGATTCGAAGGGCACATCCAAGCGCTTCATGCCATCGTTTCCCGCAAGCTGTCCATATGTCACAGCCGTGGGGGCAACACGCTTCATTGAGCCCGAGATGGTTGCTTTTGATGCCCGGAACGACTACGCCAGTGGCGGTGGCTTCAGTGACTTGTTCGAGCAGCCAGCTTACCAAAAAGCCGCCGTCCAACGCTACCTCGATAAGCTGGGTCCAAATCATAAGTTTTCCGGCTTGTACAACCCGGCGGGGAGGGCATATCCCGACATTTCTTCCATGGGCTACCACTTTGCTGTCGTGTGGAACGGTTCAGCCCACATGCAAGACGGTACGAGTGCTTCTACGCCTACGGTTGCCGCAATCATTGCACTCGTCAACGACGCCTTGGCAAAAAAAGGCAGGCCGTCTCTTGGCTTTCTCAACCCGTGGATCTATTCAGCCGCCCAGACTGCCTTCACCGATGTCAAATATGGGTCAAACCTTGGGTGCAACACATCGGGTTTCCTGGCACTGGAGGGGTGGGATCCCGCCACAGGTTTTGGCACACCAGTAAGCTTTGCTAGCCACCTCAAAGTATGAGTTCGAATCTAACATCCGCCCAGTGGTTTCCCGAGTTGATGAAGCTGGCATTGCAATCCAAGTTTCGCCCTACAATTCCGTGGTACTACGCCGACGATATTTAAAATACCTCCTACCTTAGCAACTCTTTCAAGTAAGAACCTGGAACTACCTGGTACCTAGTCTCATGATATAGTGCTATGACTCTACCTATTCAGTCGAGTTGGAAATCCACTTAGGTACCTTAGCGTACAGAGTAGTTACTCCGAGAACGTTTTGACGATGTCTGTTTGGTGTGGTCGGTGCCGACTTGAACTAAACTCTCCTACAGCCGAGGTACCCACCAGTTCTGCCAAAACTCCACAACAAACCAGTATCCAAATTCGAGATCCACAGCGTCAATGGTCTAGTGGTTAGGATTCAACCCTTCCAAGGTTGAGGGGGGGGTTCGATTCCCTCTTGACGCATCCTTTTTGCATGCCACTCTCCTCAAAGCGAGGGGATCGCCGACCCCTTCTTGATTGTCGCATGCCGGTGCCATCCATGCTTGTCCCAACAGTTTGAGGTGGTCCTATTGGGCAAAACGCTAGGCAACTTGACGTGATGTCCTGCGCTGCGCTTGCAGAGATAATCTTTTACCGAGGGTGGCGCCTCGATGACGAGGTTGCCGCCATTGTTTGGTGCGGATTCGGCATGCCTGAGATTACGACTGATGAAGTGATAGGCCTTGTACTTGCTCGTGCCGATTTCCCGGATATCATGCACCTGTGGAAGAAACAACCGCCGAAGCGGTTGACTGGACAGCTTGGGGTTGCTGTTTTACAGCGGCTTGATCAAGAGCAATCCGTATACTGCTTCTAGATAGAAAACAAAGGCGAGCTACTTGAGAGAAGTTGAAGCTGATGTCTAATCATAGCTGTTCGACACCCTCAACGTCCTTGGCCCTGTAAATCCGAAACCTCCGCTTTCTCGGATGGTAACCCAGCACCAACTCCGTCATCGCCATGTCCTCCGGGCGGAAGTCTGGCGCGACACGCAGGCTCATGTCGCCGAACCTTCTGAAAATAGCGGCAATGGTGCAATAGAGCTCGCACATTGCTAAATTCTGTCCCACGCATCCCCTGCTGCCTTTGCTAAAAGCAACCAGGTGCCTCTCTCTCTCCCGGACCTGGTCTACCGTGGAGCCTTTGGACCCGGAATCAGAGGCAATCCAGCGCCATGGATCGAAGGCTTGAGGGGAGGGAAATACACGTGTGTTGTTGTGCATGTCCCAGGCGCTCATGCTGACCACCGCGCCAGGGGGGAGATACAAGCCGTTGAAGGTGGCGCCGCCAGCGGGAACTACCCTTGGGAGTCGACCGGGGACACCGGGGTTGAGTCTGCGAGACATAAAGGGTTAAAATCGGAACTTCAACGAACACGGATCAACAAAGACAGACACTCACCTTAACGCCTCCTTAATCACCCCTGTCAAAATTGGCAACCTCTCCAGCACCGTCAGCCGCATCTCTCGTGGATCCGGAAATGCGCCCCTCAACTCATCGGCCAACGCAGCATACACCTCGCGGTGGCTCAAAACCTCGTACACGGCCCTCTCCTTCGTCGCCCCCGTCGTCTCGGTCCCCGCCCCCGTAACATTCACAGCATCCGCAAACACTGCGGCATCTCCCAAAGGCTGCACCCTCTCTCCCCCCAACCCCGGCAGCGGATCAATCAGCTCGTGCATAATCGTCCTCCTCTCCGTTCTCTGCGTCCCCTCTGCAATCTCCTTCCTCACCTCGCCCACCGCAATGGCCACCGCGTCCAGACTCGCCTTCCACCTCCTATACGGCGGGAAAACCAGCACCTTCAGCCACTCCGGAATCGCCCCAAAAACCGCCGCCAGCCCCGGCACCGCCTGCAGCCACGGAAACATCGTCTGCACCGACCGAATCGCCTCCGGGTACCAATTCCCATAGTCCGGCGCCTGGTCCAGCATCCCCCAGCACCGCGCGTACGCATACTCCGTGATGACATCGATGGCCACCGCGCGAAACGCCTTGTAGGCATCCCACAGCTCCATTCCACTCCCCCCAGCAGCACCACCCATCCCCCCTTCCATCACATCACACAACCTGCCCGCCTTCTCCCACACCATCCCCTCCACCTTCAGTACCGCCCCCCTCGAAAAGAACGGCGTCAGCATCTTCCGCCGCACCCTGTGCTCTTCTCCCGACAAGATGGTCAGCAGAATCGGCGTCGCCACCGGCCCCTCCATGGGCTTGTAGAATCCGGCGTCTTTTTGGTATTTGGTGCCCATGGAGTAGATCGTGTCGTAGTGCGCTGGGTCTGAGAGGTGCACTTCGTTAGGGGCGATGCGGATGACGGGGCCGTATTTGGCGTGCAGGGGGGGCAGGGCGTGGAGGAGGGGCGTGGAGGAGACGGTGTAGTGGTGGAGAATGGGGAGGGA
>Ga0247780_1001461_pt1 | contig 13396 bp, 19 predicted proteins | sample UWRJL079202R5_FD_179927 | JGI IMG/M metagenome (GOLD analysis project Ga0247780, IMG submission 179927) | Plant litter microbial communities from Arlington Agricultural Research Station in Wisconsin, United States - UWRJ-L079-202R-5 | ecosystem: Environmental > Terrestrial > Plant litter >... | reverse complement strand
CACCGACATCCGTGAACGCGCTCGCGAGATACTCGCGCTCACCAAAATGAACTGGAACTCCACCGAGGGCATCGGCCGTTATCCGATTACCATTTCCTTTGCTAGAAAGGTCGGACTCCTGATGACCGAGCTTTCGGACAACCAGACGCCAAACCCCTCATACCGGTTCCATATGTAGGCCGTCTCAGGGCACGAGCTGCTGGGCACATTGAGCAATGCGCTCAACACACGAGTATTCTGCTCAGTCCTTCGTAGCCCAAGACACTGTCCAACTAGGGTATACCCTAACCGGATGTCAGGGGAATGCCGGGAATGGTGTCAGGATAGGATACGAAAACTCATTGATTGACAGTTACGCGAGAAGATCATAGATTTCATCCTGACATAACGTATCAGGGGATCATGTATGACGGGACAGCGGGTCGGCTATATCCGCGTCAGCAGCTTCGATCAGAATCCCGACCGTCAGCTTGAGCAGGTCGCGCTCGATCGAACATTCACCGACAAAGCATCGGGGAAAGACGTGCTGCGGCCCGAGCTGGAAAGGCTGCTCGCCTTCGTCCGTGAGGGTGACACGGTGGTGGTGCACAGCATGGACCGGCTCGCGCGCAATCTCGACGACCTGCGGCGGATGGTCCAGGGGTTGACCCGACGCGGCGTACGGGTCGAGTTCATCAAGGAACATCTGACGTTCACCGGGGAGGATTCGCCGATGGCTACGCTCATGCTGTCGGTCATGGGGGCCTTTGCCGAGTTCGAGCGCGCGTTGCTGCGAGAGCGGCAGCGCGAGGGCATCGCTCTGGCCAAGCAGCGGGGAGCCTACCGTGGACGCAAGCGGTCTCTGTCGCCGGAGCGCGTGGCCGAACTACGAAGCCGCGTGCTCGCCGGGGAGAAGAAGCTCCGCCTGGCATTGGAGTTCGGCATCAGTCGGGAGACACTGTATCAGTATTTGAGACAGCCTGTGGCGGACGCCACGATCGTGACAACAGCAGGGGGCACAGGACATGGATAATCTACTGACCATCGCCTTTGAGGCGCACAACGCCGGAAAGAACCATCACCGCCGTTACGAAGTGAGTGTCGGGCGCGACTTGCTGGACGATTGGACGGTCGCGATCCGATTCGGCCGCACGGGGCAGGGCGGTCAGGAACGCCGGTACGCCTCCGCCGAGCCGCAGGCGATGCAGGCAGTGATCCGCGACCGGCTCCGCCGCCGCCTCTCAGCTCCGAAACGGATTGGCTGTCCGTACCAGCTCGCCGCTTTCAGCCAGGCTCCCGGCTTCGATGCCACCGGCTGGCTGCCGGGCGACATCATGGCGCGCTTTTTCAGCGCCGCGTGACGGAGGATTGCCGTTTCATTGGGCAGCCTTCGGCGCGTGTTTGAGCATCTCTTGCCGGAAGAGCTTCGCGGCGACGACTTCGATGGGGTAGCGCGGTGCAACTGCGAAATCGTCAGGAACACGCCCGTAGAGGGCGACGAGCTCGACCATCGCGTCCCCATAGGCGCGCGTGAGCCGGAACACCTCGCCAACTATGGGATTCTTGCCGGGGTCGTCCGTGAAGCGGAGGGCCGCCTCGACCTGGAGCTCGGTCAACTGCCGGAACTCCTCGGGCGGCGGTTCAATAGGCGTGAGCATCCTGGCTCTCCAGAAACGCGCTTGATAGAGACGGGGAGGGGGCGTCTGTCATCTCGTGCCGTTGCTCCTCGTGGCGAAGAGCTTGAGAATCTCGCCCGTCTTAGCGTCCTCTCGCGAAAGCACGTCACCCAGCTCTTGCCCGGCCTTTGGCAGGAAGCCTTGCCAGCGCCCTTTTCCGTCGGGGAAGAGTTCAAGCCAGCCTTCTTCGGCGTGGCGCACGAGAATCATGCTGGTTTCAACCCACCGGTCGCTGCTTGCGAAATGATTGGCGGCGCGTGTTGCCTCCTCGCGGGTCATCGTTTCACCGCTACCCTGCAGCACCACGACCGGAGGGCGCGCTTTCAGCGCGTGAAGGGTGAACGTGTAGGAAGGACCCTGTTCGACCTTGCTCGCCATTGGCATGTCTCCGCCCCTGAAATGCCCCGAGGCGCAGGGTGCGGCTTGCCGCGCATAACATCCTTTATGATTGCCTATACTTAGATCGTATTTTCGCCTGCTGGTCAAGTGTTCAGATATGCGATACTGTGGCGTTTTCCACCAGTAGGGATGAACGATGGGGCTAGCCGATTGGTTCAGCGAGTTTTGCGGGAAACTTCAAGTCAAGAACGGCGCGGTGATCTCGGACCGCTATAAGGCCATCACGCGCCGCTTGAACACCGACTTCTGGAGTACGACCTCTGACACGGCACACAGTCTCTACGTCGGATCATACGGCCGCAACACGGCGATCGATGGCTTCAGCGACCTCGATATCGTGATGGAGCTGCCATCGGCAACGTACACCCAGTACAATGGCTACAACGGCAACGGGCAGTCAGCGCTCCTGCAGACGGTGAAGCGCTCGATCGAGAAAACCTACAGCACGACGAACGTTCGTGCCGATGGGCAGGTGATCCAGATCCCGTTTACCGACGGCATGACGGTCGAGCTCCAGCCCGTGTTCACGAGCAGTGCGGGCGGCTACATCTTCCCGAACGCTAACGACGGCGGAAGCTGGGGTACGACGAACCCGCGCCCGGAGATCGACGCCATCCGCACGCGCAACATCCTGTGCAACGGCAATCTCGTGCCGCTCTGCCGCATGGCGCGCGCGTGGAAACGGACATGGGACGTGCCGATCGGCGGGCTGCTGATCGACACACTAGCCTACCAGTTTATCGAGAACTGGGAGCACCGCGATAAGTCGTATCTTTACTACGACTATATGAGTCGGGATTTCTTCCTGTGGATGAAGAACCAGGACGAGAATCAGGAGTGGTGGCGCGCGCCCGGTAGCGGGCAGTACGTCTATGGCAAAGGCCTGTTCCAATACAAGGCCAAGCGCTGTTACAACATCGCGCTCGAAGCCATCGTCCATGAAACGGCGACCCCCAAGCAGGAATGGTCCGCGAAGAACAAGTGGAGAGAAATCTATGGCACCTCCTTCCCCAGCTGAGCCGCCCGACGCCCGGCGCATCCTCGAGGGGCAGCTGCGCGAATGCTATGGCCGCGTTGTCTACTCGCACAAGACGCACGAGAAGTGCGCCGACATCCTGCTGGCGCGCCACTCGTGCATCAAGGTGTCGCAGATCGTCTTGTCAGCGCTCACCACCGCAGGTTTCGTCTCCACGTTCTTCGAGCAGACGAGCACGATCGGCAAGGCCGTCGGCTTCGCGTTCTCGACGGCTCTGCTGGTGCTGACTGCCTACACGAAGGACTACGATCTGGGCGAGCTCGCACAGAAGCACAGGCAGTCGGCGAGCGACATCTGGCTGATACGCGAACGGTACTTGTCGCTGCTCACCGACCTGGCATCGGACGCGAAACCGATCGATGCACTCCGTGAGGTGCGCGACAAGCTTGCCGAAGCCTTGCACACTGTCTACGCGGGGTCGCCCAGCACGACCTACGCGGCTTACCGCAAGGCGCAGGCCGCCTTGCAGAAGCACCAGGATATGACGTTCGCGGACGCAGAGATCGACGCATTCCTGCCGAGCGAGCTGAAACGAGGCAAGGAGCAGCCCGCCAAAACCCCTGCCGGCTGACGCTGCGGAAGGCCGAACAAATCTGCGCGCATTGAGGCCAAGTCATGCCTTCGAACTACCAATCGGTTACGTGCTTCGTTTGTTCGCAGCCCGCTGACTCAGAGGAGCACATAGTCCCTAAGTGGCTGCAGCGGCGATTCGACCTCTGGAATCAGCGCATATCGCTTCCGAACGGGACTTCAATGCCCTATCGGCAGCTGACGATTCCCGCCTGCACTCACTGCAATGGAACGGTGCTGTCCCCGCTCGAGAAACGTATTGAATCGGGTTCGTTTTCTGATTCCGACATCTGGAAGTGGGCGAACAAAATCCACTATGGTCTTGGATTCAAAGACATGTTCCTCGATTGGGACCGAAAGAACCCAGGATACAAAATCGGAACGGTCGTCAGGCAGGACGATCCGTTGGAACGCGATCGCCATTTCCTGCACAGCATTGCCGGTCACTTCCGCACAGATCCCGATCCCTTCGGGTCGGTGTTCCGCTTCAGCTTTGAAAAACCACAAGGATTTTTCCTCGCTCATTTTCTTCACAGCAAGTCGATCTGTATTTCGCTCAGCGCTATCGGGTGCATCGTCTTTGTTACCGATGGGCAAGCGCTGCAGCGCGACGTCGCGACGAGTACGGACTACGCTTCGTGCCCAAAAAGCACGCTGGAAGACATGCTCTTCTTCTATGCGAAGAACGTGGAACACCTAGCGCGACATCAGCTTGGTCAGAACATTATGATGACGGACGGTTTCTTGGCGCGACTCGGGAATACGGTGGTCCACAACGTCACTCCCGTAGACAAAATACGATTTCGGGCGATCTGCAAGGCTCTCGGGCTTGAATGGGTCGATTCGGAGCCAGATAGGCAGTAGGGTTCGCTACCGACGGGCGTTGCCCAACAGGAATCCCGCGGCGAGTCCGGCCACGAACGCGCACGCGATCAAAGCACCGGCGTTTCGCTTCAGCCAGGGCTTCCACGGCGCTGGCTGCTTGCGGCGCGGCAGCGCCAGCTCCACATCGTTTGCCAGCCAGGCGATGATGCAGGCTCGCGTAGTCATCCACAAGACGTCGCTGGCTTCATCGAAGCTTGGGTCCTTGAAGTTTGACAATAGCAGGTGATCGACGAACTCGGAGCCGTGGAACTTTCCTGTGTGCAGATGCGTGCTGCGCCTGTCCTGCGGCTGTAGCTGCCGAAGCTTGTCGACGCTCGGCTTGCCGAGCAGTGCTTCAACCACATCGTACAGGTTGTGTTCCTTGAACTGGGAGTCCGCGGGTTTCATGGCCTCGCATGCGCCGACCATCAGAGCAAACCGTGTCGTCTCGAATTTCTCGCGCAGATAAAGGGCAGCCTGCCACAGGCTTCCCACCTGTAGAAACTGGCGCTTTTTCGGCACCGGCAGACGATCAAACGTCGCCCATAGCGAGAGGGCATCGTCGGGCAGATGGATTTCGTGGTGCTGTATTGCGTGCCTCTCCAAATCCGGCCGTTTCACCGGCGTCAGTGGAACCGGCGCAATTGCGCCCTTCGCCGGCATTGCCCTCGGCAGCGCCTTTTCCCAATATCCCAGGCGCTTCAGCTCGGTCTGAACCGCGCCGTCCGTGTCGTTCGACCAGGTCCACACGCTGCCGCCGTTCGGCGAGACCTCGAAGTAGCTGCCCAAGATGGCCGAAAGGAAAACAGCGATCTCCCGCAGCTTCACGTTGAACAGCGCCAGGGCCTGATGCTCCGTTATCGCATCGATCACTGCAGCTACAATGACGATTCTCGGGCCGTAGAGCACATCTTCGTACTGCTTTGACTGGAGCTGATCCGGTTTCCCGGACCCCAGATGGAGCCAGTAAGCTCCCGGAGTCCGGAACATGGCAAAACAGCGAAAGAAGCACACGGAAGAATTCAAGCGGGACGCGGTGCGGATGATGCGCAACCGTGGCCAGCGTACGGTTACCCAGGTGGCCGACGACTTGGGAGTCAACGCCAACCAACTTCATCGTTGGGCGAGCCAATTTGACCAAACAGCGACCGCCAAGCGAAACGTGCAAGGCGAGACGCTTGAAGAAGAAAATCGCCGACTACGCAAGGAGAACGAACGGCTGCGGATGGAGAAAACCATCCTAAAAAAAGCCGCGGCCTTCTTCGCGAAGGAAGACGAGTAGACATCTACCGTTTCATCCTGATGGAGAAGGCAAATTTCGACGTGTCCGCGATGTGCGACGTGCTCGGCGTGTCCCCGAGCGCGTACTACGAGTGGGTGGGCGAGCAGGAGGCGGAGCACGCACGCAGAGATGCTGAGCTGCGTGCGCGCATACAAGCGCTCTTCGTGGCCTTCAAGGGCCGCTACGGAGCGCCGCGCATCCACAGCGAGCTCGCGAAGGAGGGCGCGCGCGTGAGCCGTAAGCGTGTCGCTCGATTGATGCGCGAGAGCGGGCTTCGAGCCAAAACGGCCCAAAAATACAAGGCAACGACCGACTCGAATCACGCGCTGCCAGTCGCGCCCAACCTGCTCGAACGGCGCTTCGACGTTGCTGCTCCGAATACGGCGTGGGTCAGCGACATCACGTACCTGTGGACGCGGCAGGGCTGGCTGTACTTGGCGGTGATTGTCGACTTGTACTCGCGCAAGGTCGTCGGCTGGAGCCTGCGGGAACGCATGACCGCCGACTTGGTATGCGAAGCGCTCGACGCTGCCGTGCGCTCTCGTCGTCCGCCGCCGGGGCTCGTGTTTCACAGCGACCGCGGCAGCCAGTACGCCAGCAAGGTCTTTCGGCGTCGGCTTTTCCGCTATCGGATGAAGCAGAGCATGAGCCGCAAGGGGAACTGCTGGGACAACGCCGTTGCCGAGAGCTTCTTCGCGACACTCAAAAAGGAGCTCGTCCGAAATCACGTATTCGCCACGAGAGATGCCGCGCGCAGTGACGTCTTCGAATACATCGAGGCCTTCTACAATCGTCGACGCGCGCACTCACTGCTCGGCTACGAGACGCCAACCTCCTACGAAGCTTGCGCTATCGAATCGGAAAGCGCATAGTCCTTAACAAGTTGTCCGGGGGATCGGATCAACTCCAGACGGCGCGGACAGCCTGAGTTTGTCCGTAAGCCAGACTTCCCCCTTCCAGGGCAGGCCGTCATACCGAAGATGCCACGCCCTGAAAAAAGGCTGCGTCTCGTTTGCCAAGCTCGCGTCGCTGACTTTTTGGATGAGAGCTTTCAGATCGTCAACGCTGAGGGCGGAACCTTTGGCGGGCTTGGCGCGAACTTCCAATGTGTCGCCGCGCGTGCGAAACCAGGCGAAGTCCGCTTGCTCACCGCCCATAGCGATGCTTCGGAAGGTGATGCTGCCGCTATTCTCTCTTCCGTCCAGCTGTCCGATGCTTGACGAACTCCACCCCTGCCGTTCGCCTTCGGCGGAGAGGTACACAAGCCATTGATCGGCTTCTTCTTTTGAAACTTCGAGCGTTACGACCCAATCTTTTTCAAAACGGCGGTCATGAATAACCGCCAGTCCGCCGACGCCATCAGGAGCCATCATCGTCGTCTTGGATTTGGCTCGTACTACCGCCTTCGCCATGCCGCAGCGTAGCATTGGCACGAGACGCGCAAGCCCCCCGAGCGCGGGCTAAATTCGCGTCCCTCAGCGCGCCGAATACTTCCGGCCGCGCTTCTGGCCGGTGAACTTCACCGACTTATCCGCGATGAGCTTCGCCATCGGCAGGGCGATTTCGGCGGTGCTCATGCCGAGTGCGCTGCCCAGTGCCTCTGCGCCACTCGAGGGGTTCTTCTTGAGATAGCCGAGGATCTTGTCGCCCTGCGCCGTGATCTCCTCCGCCCTGCGCTTCCTGCCTTTCGCGCGGGGCGCGGACGCTGGTTTCGGTCCCGGCTTGCGCCGGCCGTTGCCGACGCCGCCGGCCCCGCCCCCGGCAATGGCGAAGGCCGCAGCCGCTTCTTCCGCAATCGCGCGGCGAAGGTTTACGACAAACTCCTGAATCAGCGCATCAATCTTTGACATGCCGTAAACCTAGTGCGACCCGATAACCCCTGTAAAGCCACCCGCGTCGGATAGCCGATAAGTTAACAGGGATGCTTAGTCATGGCCGGTTTCCGATCCCGCCTTTCCGACGGTCCGCGTATGCCGCGATTATGCCGTCACAAATCAAACCCAATCTTGCGCCGGGGTGAGTCCGGTAAAGCCTTCATTCGCTTCACCTCGTGCGCGAGGCGGTCGATGTCCTCAACCAGTACCTCGATGACCGAGGGGGCGCGGTCGTGGCCTTGTTCGAGCTTGTCGATGCGTGCGGCTAAATCCTTGTGGGTCGTGATGAGTTCGCGCATATGAGTGAAGGCGCGCATGATCAAGATGCTGGTCTGCACCGCACGCGCACTGCGTAGAACCGCCGACAGCATGGCAACGCCTTCCTGCGTGAAAGCGTACGGAGCGCGACGCAGTCCCATCTTTGCCGCTGGATTGGAGGTCACAATTTGTGACCTCAAGTTTGCAAGTTCTTGATGCGTAAGGATAAACGCAAAGTCATCTGGAAAGCGCGCGGCATTGCGTCTAACCGCCTGGTTAAAGACCTTCGTCTCCACGCCGTAGAGCGCCGCCAGGTCGGCATCGAGCATGACGCGTTGACCACGGATCGTGTGGATGTGGCGCTCTAGCTGTCGCGCCGGCGTCGTTGAACTGGGCTTCTTAGCCATTGTGCCGCCGCTCCGTTGCCGTCCTTGTCCACCGAGGCGCGCCGCTCACTGAGGACGGGCACGTAGCTCGGGGCCGCTTGCGAGCGATCGAGTGTGCTTTCGCCGCCGTATCCCCTTCATCCCCCAGCGCGATGCGCGTCATCCGATGCCCCGTTCCGCGTTAATGCTTGTTCACTATCGCGATGCGCTGCGCTTCGGTCAAGGCTCGTAGGCGTTGCCGATGGGCTAGCCTTTAAGGGTTATCTCCCGCCCCGGTGGCTCTTCTCCGCGTTCCTAACCCGGCGTCGCTTGCCGTCAATGACGCTTCGTGGCTCCCCCGCGCCGCTCACGCGGACGCTGACGCTCGCGGTCCCCCCAAGAAGCTATGACGGACGCGCTCTCCCGCCGTGTTCCTTCGGCCCGCGAAAGCCCCGGAGGACGGGGTGAAACCCAAAGAAGGAGAACGACCATGAGCAACGACACCACGAACACCAAGCGCCCGACGCACACCGCCTTCAGCGTGCGCAAATACAAGAAGAACGGCGAACACAAATCCGCGCGCACCCCGATTGGAGCGGCCTGGCTGCACGGCGACGGCGAAGGCTTCGACATCGTGCTCGAAGCGTTCCCGGTCAACGGCCGCGTGACGCTTCGCAAGAACAAGCCGCAGACCGACGAGGCCTGAGACTTCCCACGGGGCGCGGCAGCCGCCGCGTCCCGCCCTTCATCCACTTCACTTCAAGGAGACTACTTATGAGCGCCTTCATCCTTTCTTCCTATCGATTCCCTCTCGGCAACATCGTTGCGACCCCCGGCGTGTTGAATGCCTGCAGTACGTACCACCATATGCTCTGCCTCGCGCGACACGCGCAAGGCGACTGGGGCCATGTCTGCCCCGAGGACGCAGCATCCAACGACGCTGCCGTGAAGCGCGGCGGGCGGATCCTGTCGGCCTATCCGATCGACCCGGCGAAGCCCTGCAAAGGCTTCGGCGACAACTGCGTCTGGATCATCACCGAGGCGGATCGCAGCGTGACCACGCTGCTGCTGCCCAGCGAATACTAGCCGCCCTGACGAGGGCTCTCGACCTCGCGGTCGGGGGCTCTCGTTTATCTCCTCCCGGTTGCTTGCTTCGGCTCGTGATTCCGCCCGTCCGCGCGGGCCGCGCGAGAGCGCCGCGCCTGATCATCTGCCGACCCTCACGGGTGCCGGGCTTCTGCTTTCCCCGTATCCCGCATGCGGGAGCCCCTCGAGGAATGCAGCCCGTCATGCTCAGGAGCGTCGCGGCGTCCCGCTGATCGCGAACGGGCCGGAAATCCCGGCTCGAAGCCAACCCACAGGTGCTCCGATGCAAACGACAGCCTCCAAACCCTCGCTCGAGAAACTCCCGGTCTACGAAGTGCGCCTCAGGCGCAGCCGCCGCTGCCTGCGCCTGGCGGAAGCCTCGCTGCCGGACGCACCCCATGCCGCCCGCGCGCTGCACGCGCTCATCGGCCTCACCGACCGCGAGCACTTCGCCGTCCTGTTCGTCGACGGCACGCACCGCGTGACCGGCGCGCACCTGGTCGCCATCGGCGGCCAGCACGGCATCAACATCGAGGCGCGCACGGTGTTCCGCGCCGCGATCAGCGCCTGCGCCTCGGCGCTCATCCTCGGACACAATCACCCGAGCGGCGACCCGACGCCCAGCGCCGAAGACATCGTGATGACCGCGAAGCTTCTGCCGGCGAGCGACATGCTCGGTCTTCCCATCCTCGATCACGTCATCGTGACCGCCTCGCCGCATCGCTGGTACTCGATGGCCTCGCGCGGAGACGGCCCGTTCGCGGGCTGACGGTCCCGCAGGCACGCGGGGCCCGGCAAAGGGCCTCGCGCTGCCGCGTTCGCTCCCTGCGCGCGTTCCTTGCGCCGCTGGCCGCTCCCCCCGCGTTGCCCGGCGACCCGCGCTCTCGCTTCTGTCGGCGACAAGGGCGGACGCCGCGAGCGCGTCAATGACGAATTTTCCCGCGCATTCCTCGCGCACAAAATTCTATGACCCGCCCGCTCATTGCGCCCGCCGCAGGTTGCGCCGTCAGCGAGACCGCATTGTGCGTTCTCCAACAACCGAAAGGAGACAAACCATGACCATCGTCGCAACCCTCAAAGCCGCAGAGAGCCGCTCCGCCGGAGTCGCGCATTCCATCGCGTCGATACCGCTGTCCAAGCTCGTGCTCTGGGAGGGCAACGTGCGCAGGACGAACCCCGCCCAGAGCCTCGAGGAGCTTACCGCCTCGATTGCCGCCCACGGCGTGCTGCAATCGCTCGTCGTGAGCAAGACGAATCGCGGCAAGTACGCCGTCATCGCCGGACGCGGAGATCGACGCTTTTCTGCCGAGCGCATTGAAGCGCAGCGTTTAGGCGGGGCAAGAACTCCGCAACGGCGCGCGGCGAAGCTCGCTACTTCTTGCCGTTCCGCTTCATCTGCGTGAGCTTCTGCTCCACCTTCTGCCGCATCGGTCCCACCTGCTGCGTCACCTTCGTGACCAGAGGCACCGGCAGACCGGTCTTCTTCGCGAGGTCGCGCATTTCGTAGGACTCGTTCGCGGAGACGCGGGCTCGGTCGGCGCTTCCGCGCTTGGTCTTGTCGTCGGGCATGGTGGAAGCCTGACCGGCGCGTCTGCGGCTCGCAAGCCGTGCAGTGACAGACAACGCCAGTGCAGCGCAATCTCGGCGCAAGGGCGTATCGCGGTGCGTTGCGCATCGTCTCCCGTGGGCTGTTTACCTCCCTTCCGTGTGGGGTTTTTCGCTCTGTCCCTAACCCGGCGTCGCGCGCCGTCAATGACGGATTTCGGTTCCCCCGCGAGCGGTCCCCCCAAAAACCTATGACGGACGCGCTCTGCCGCCGGGTTGGACGGGACGCGAAGCCCCCGAGGAAGGGGGTGCAACACGAACCCAAGGAGAAGCGACCATGAGCAACGATACCCCTACGATCAAGCGCCCGACACACGCCAATACGAACTGCCTCGAGAACATCAAATGCCCCGCTTGCGGCAACGAAGACACATTCCGGATCGCGGTGACCGCCCTGGCGACCGTCACCGACGACGGAGCCGAAGTCGAATACGGCGACGCGGAGTGGGACGAAAGCAGCTACGCCGAGTGCGCCCAATGCTGCAAGCACGGCAAGCTGTCGGATTTCAGCGTGTGTCCGGAGACTCCGCCTGCGGCTAATGTGCACCCCACGTTGCTCGAAGCACTTGAGCAAGCCCTTGCCGCCCTCAACACGGCCCCACGCTTCCGGGTGCCATCGCTCGCTACCGACAGCTACGCGATCGCAGCGTTCTGCGGCCGCGCCATCGCCAGCGTGAAAGGAGGCGCGCAATGAACGCCCTGCCGCTGGCTGCCTGAAGCGCGAACGTGTGTTACGGCCTTTCGGTTTCGCCCTCGTGGCCCGAGAGGCCGTGACGCACGCAGCCGCTAAAGACACCTTCACACCGCTTGACGTAGCCGTGTTCGGCTCCGTATCGCCTTCTATGCATTTGATTGCGAACAGGATTTACGCCCTGATTATTCCCTGTTGGACTTCGTGTTTGGGTTGCGTATGCTTTGTGCGTTCGGGAATTACCGATTGCAGGGGGTGATATGAAGTTACCGGGGATAGCTGCCAGTGGTCTCAGGATGACCAGGCAAAGCAGAGTGGCACTCCTCATGCTCCTGCTGCTGTCCGTCGTTCCCAATCCGGCACAGGCGAAATGGTATATCGCGAGCGGCTGGGCGCTTGGCGACAGTCCTGCGGCCGAATGCACGATCGCGTTTGCGGCGGCGGCACCGCCGCCTCCGGGGAGCCACTGGCACTGGGATCATTACGATATCGTCCCGCACAACAGCATCACCAGCACCTATTACGGCAAGTACCACTGCATCATCAACGCGGTGGCGGACCCCGGTTACACGCCTCCCAATCCGCTGGTCTGGGTCATGTTGCCCAGCTGCACAAGCCCTGAGGTAGTGGCGGACGCCTATACGACGATTTCCGGCTGCAGGCCGCCCGACGGCGCGTTCAACCCGATGGTGCGCGGCAGCAGCTGCCCCGCCTGCGAAGCAACGGGTGCGAACGGAATGGCGGCGGCAGGCGGCGCGGGCGTGGGCACGACGCTCGGCGGCTCGCAGATCGCCTTCGGTTCGGCGGGCGTCAGCCCGGCAATGTCGCCCTCCTTCGGACGCTCGGGCGGCGCGGTGACGGCGAAGATCGGCGGCGGCGTGGTGGATGCCGGATCGGGCAACACGTTCTACCAGGTAGTGGATTATGAGACGGCGGGGCCGAACAAGTTCGGCTTCGCGCGCTTCTACAACAGCACCGAGGACCCCATCACCAGCAGCGCCACCTCGCTCGGCGGCAACTGGCGGCATACGTACGACCGCTATATCACCGGCGCCTACGGCAGCTATATCACCGCCGAGCGCGCGGACGGCAGGCAGATCAAGCTCGTCTATGGCGGCAGCGGCAACAATTTCTACGCTTCCCCGGCCCAGAACGCCAATTACGCCGTCCATCGCGACACGGTGGGAGTCAACATCACCTACACGCTCTTCATGCCCGACGACAGCTACGAGACCTATACGATGACGACGTCGGACACGGTAGCCAAGCTCCAGTCGATCACGCAGCCGGGCGGCTACACGCTGACGCTCGACCGTACGGTGGCGAACCAGATCACGGTGACGGACTCCTACGGGCGCGCGCTCGTGCTGCACCTGAGCGGCGGCATCCTGCAGTCGATCACGACGCCGGACGCGACGACCATCTCCTACGGCTACGGCACGGGCAACTTCCAGATCTATTACGGCCTGCCTGTCGCGGGTTCGCGCCTTTCCTCGGTGACGTATCCCGACGCTCCCGGCAACCCGGTCACCTACAGCTATGCGGGCACGGTCAACGGCAGCGGCTATAACGTGGATGGCGGCGGCAACATCATCTCGTTCTTCCAGCTGAGCGGGGTCAAGGATCAGAACGGCACGGCGCGCCAGCAATGGACCTACGATAATTACGGGCGCGGCCTTTCGACGCAGTTCTATACGCCTTCGAGCGGCTC
>Ga0247780_1001460_pt1 | contig 13400 bp, 18 predicted proteins | sample UWRJL079202R5_FD_179927 | JGI IMG/M metagenome (GOLD analysis project Ga0247780, IMG submission 179927) | Plant litter microbial communities from Arlington Agricultural Research Station in Wisconsin, United States - UWRJ-L079-202R-5 | ecosystem: Environmental > Terrestrial > Plant litter >... | reverse complement strand
GACGGGTAAGACAACACCCCCCCCCCCCCCGATTTACACCAACACACATGCCCGCCTGCCGAGGTACTATGCTCGGTAAATTCGATCTGGCAGGTAACACGGTCTCGCAACGGACCGGTGTGCGTTGCGTGCGTGCGGTTCGGTCTCTTCCATCTTGTGATCCCCGAGCAACAACACCCGAGCACCAGGCACTCATTGCCAGACCACTGATACAGAGCGACATACGAAGGCTGGGGCCAAAAGAAAGGGTCTCTCTTCTCCGTGTGGAAACACGTTATCGAGATCCTCACACAGTCTTATACCGAAACAGCAGGCCTGGTTTTACCACATTACAGGCCTTGACGGCATTGTAAAAGGCCTTTTCGGAGCGCAGGAAGACTTTTTCAGAATGCAGATAGGCCCTTTCGGGATGGGAGATAGCCTGCGATAGGCAAAACCAGGGCGGCCTTAGTAGTGAGGAAGCATCTTTCGCACTGGCTGAGGAGACCCTTTCTTTTGGCCCGAGCCTTCGTACTTACCTCCTTCTTCGTCTACCTAGTCTGGTCACCTGTGACAACGGAGCAGCCGACAGATGAGATATCACTGCGCAGGTTGGAAAAGGGGGCAGGCAGGCACCACGGCAATGAATCGCAAACCATGCACGTATTGTGCAAGGTATACGTGGGAGTGAAGCCGGCAGACAGGCAGAGGGACGACGAGACAAGGAGGCTCATCACCAGCATCGTCATCATCGTTTGCCGGCAGCTTTACACGTCAACCTGTCTCCAAAGAATGACAGTTGATATGGCATGTGGTATGGGTTGGATAACCCCGAACATCGAAAATGGAAGCCTATCACCAACGCTCAGAATGCATGGCGCATCTTGCATTGGCATTCCCTGGCACAAGCACAGCCAGTACGCATCAGTGTACGTAGGCCAGCAGGGCAGGGCAGGCTGGAACCCAGATGCCGGGTCCAACGACAATCCCGGCACACGGGGTGACCGTCAAATGACTGCAGTGGCAGCAGCAGCAGCAGGCAGGTAGGCAGCCTCGCAGCCTAGGTACAAAGCGAAACACCACCACCACAACCACTCATCCAGCAGCCAACAGCATCGATAGTGGTGAGTGAGTGGCCACAAGTGTCGTAATGGGATCACAGTCTCGACCCCAACAGTGACTCGGACTTTGTTCGTAATTCCTCAGCAGCAGCAGGAGCACCCAACAAGATGACGACCCGGGTCCTCTTCCCATTCATTCCCACCTCACCATCTCACCCTACAGTAACTCCTCGCCCCTCAAAAAGGGAGGATTGTCATCAGCGTCGTTTCACGTGCGCCGCCGAAAATAAAGAACCTCAGCAGAAAAGATGATGCGCTGATCTGGTCCCTCTCGCATCAAATCATATGCAACGCCCCACTCGATACGACGCAGTGGCACAGGTCATATGCGAATGGCAGACCGGCCGTGTATATCCGACAGTGGATGATGGGCGCAGGAATATGGGATGATGACCAAGTGTGTTCCGCGGGGAGGAGGAGGCGGGCTTTCATTTTCGCCGCCTCCCTCACTTCCCACTGCGACCTGCGCCTTATGTCATGGACCACACGACCGCCGCGGCCAACCGCAGGCGGTTTTGCCGCCCCTCTGGTATTACTTTGCGTTGGTAACAACCACACCTCTCCCGGCCAGGAGGGAGAAGGATTTGCAGGGTACGTGGGGAACACTCACATGAGAACTCTGTTTTTTTCTTCTCTCTTCAAGATCTTTCTTCTCTTAAGATTTTCTTTGCGATGGGCCCGCACCGGGAAGCCGAAGTGGATTTCGAACTAGCAGAGGAGATGCGCCAGTGATAGCTCCATCGACATTTTAGCTCGCGCATGCGGGCTCTCCGCTTGGTCAACAAGGCACCAAGGGACCCTTCTGTTCATGATTCTTGTTGAGTACACGCCATGTGTGCACCAACAGGGGTGGTGGTTGGATTTAGTCGATCCACCCATCGGCCCATTCATGTAGTCCCCCACGAGAATCTTGAACCGCACCGGGAAGGAGGATGGTGGTTCCTTGGCAGAGGCGTAAGCCTGGAAAACCCAGCTTCGAACCCGCCCCTCCCGTACCGGCCGTTCCCGGCGACATGTACGTGTATGGAAAGATGATGCTCTCGCTTGCTTGTGCTTGTTTCGAGCGAACGATGAATTTCTTGTGATCGTCGCCAACGGCCGCCACACACTTCATGTTTGCATCTGGGCCAATCCATGGCTCGATCTGAATCTCCACCAGGCCAAGCTCTGGACTGGCCGAGGTTGGCGCAGGTTCAAGATGCACGTCAACTGGCAAACGGAAACACGGCGAAGATTCCACCCGGGGTTCTGTAATGTCAACGGCCGGAGCCTATTATTATTCCTCTTGCCTCCCCAAGCGCCAGAAGCCTTTGAAGCGGTCTGCTCCTGGAAAAGGGAGGGGCTGTTTGATGCAGAGCGACTGAGGGGTCATCCTGTTGAGCCCCGCACCCCCCTCTTCCCGCAATGCTTGCAGCTCGAACCAACCTCGGGTGATGGGACCAGTGGATGGACGAGATGCGGCCTTTTCGACAAGATCAATTAACGATACTCAGTCAAGAGATCCCTTAACGCCCGCAGAGATACATCGAGCTAAACTCATGAGCGCACTGGCGCCGATGGCGCCTTGTGCTTCCGCCCCTCTGAAAGGAGATTCAGCTGTTGAACATCACCAGCGAGGGGCAGGATGCAACTGAGGGATAATTCTGATACTCTGGCCCCTCGAGCAGTAGTGCCTTGTTCCATGCACCATGAACTCCCGCCTCAGAGTAAAATATGATAGACCCTTTTTGCCCCCCATCGTTAGTGGGACAGAAGCGGAGTCGGATGTGGTTCCGTTCTACGCCAGATGCGAGTGTATTTCTGCCCAACAAGAAAAACCCGCAGTCTCCTCTAATACCCTTGATGCTGGCAAGGTGGTCCTGCCTCTACGATGGGACTGGAGCAGGAACACTCTCACTTTCGCTCCCTGAAGGGACCGCGGCACCGACGACGGCATAGCGAAACTATAGCTTACATGTAGCGGGTTCGTCGGCTTGTCTCGCAATGTTGATTGCCCTGTGGCGAGACAGAAAACCCTTTGATGCGGTGACCGTGACCGTGACCCTGGGCCGACGTTCCCGGAAGCACCTCCCAACATGCCGTTCGGAATCGAGACCATCTGAGACCATCGGAAACTCAGCTTGGAGGCCAAGGGCGTAATCTAAGCTATCCCCCATTCAGGGGCAGGAGCAGAGCAGATCCAGTGACGGGGAGCCGGGGAGAGGTTGGCAACCCGCAAGGCCAGTTTCCGTTCGTCAGCAAGACCGCAAACTGGTCGGGATGCATCATCACTTCGATCAGATCTGATAGGTAGCTTCGGGCGAGTCGAACCACCCACCCCCACTCAAGCAGTCAAGCAGAAGCCTTCTCCGTTCTCGACGTGGATATGCATGCGAGTCCAACCGTCCCGGCAAGATCAGGCAAGGGAGGAGGCAGCGACTGGAATCGGGAAACCGGTCGGTGATGCGGGATTCGCCCCTCAGCATGACGGTCAGTGTCCCCACGCCGAATTCGACCAAGCCAAGTGCCCGCCGCATGTCTGGGCTCCTGTGCAGGTGGGCTCTTGTAGGGTTAGCATGTTAGCATCAGCCGAGCGCAGCGAATCAAAAAGGCCCGAAGCAGGATCCAGTCTCGAGCCAGTGCCTTGCGCTTCCACCGCCTGCAGACCGCACGAGCGCGGGTTGGTGACGGCACCAGCATCTCGCCGAGCACGCCTGCGGCCGTCCTCGTTGGGAGGGGCCGGCCTGGCGGGCGAGACAGAGTTGAGAGGAGTCATACGCTACTACATCCCCTCCGCTCCGTCTGAGCGCTGACAGAAGTATGCATGCAGAAGCTGGCGTCTCTTTGGCGGGGAAGCCCGCCACTCAACATGCACCCGTACACAACCGGCACCACAAAATGGGCGGCAACCCGTCCCGCGCTGTCTGCTACCTGGATCGGGTCGCCACACCGCCTGGTGGTCGGCCCTGGGCGGCCCTGGCTTGCGGGGGTTTGGTGGTACTCGTCAAGAAACGAGAGAAACACTGTCAAGTAGCTTGCACGCCTAGATTCAAGATCGAGGGGGGTGGTTAATAAGCGCCGGAAGCCGGGCTCATCATCGGTTGCGAGACACGAGCGCAGCTCAGCTCTTCCATATTGCAGCCAAACCGGGGAAGTGCGCGAGGGAGGGAGCACTGGATGCGCTGGATGACACTCCATCACAGAGGGATGAGGGATGCGAGGGCGACAGTGAGAGATGACAATTGTGGTGACTGGGTCACTCAAACGGGAAGGCGAACCTTCCTCGCCTCTCATCAGCATTGCGGCATGCCGACCATGCCACACGTGAACTGTGCTCCGGGACAGGATGTGTGCGGCTGGTGGCCGGCGAGCTGAGACCGACAGCGGGCATGCTATCGGAAGTGAAGGGCGCCGCTTTTTTCCCCCTGATGGTCAGCGGCAGCTTCAAACTTGCATCTTGCAACTTGAATCGGATGCGCGACAGGCTGTTCCTGAGCAGTGACATCAGGACGAGTACCATTGGACTGTCAACAAAAATGGGGTTTCCGGTGGGGCCGGGCCAGCGAAGAGCGAGAGCTGCCACCCGCGAATCACGAGCTGGGAGTTTCGCCTGGCCCTGTGGCTGGCTGGCGGCTCAGGTTCAGGCTGAGCGAACTGCCTTCCACGGACCAGTTCCATCGCCAGGCAAATGCAACATGCGCGCCCATCATTCAATATCAGCCATGGATATGACAGGCTACCAGCCTTGTAATTGGACTGATATGGGTCTGTCAGCGTCGCGGCAATGTCAACGTCAACGAGATGCGTCGCCGGGCGATGACGATGAAGCGCTGATGAAGGCAATCTCTGAGCAGCCTCTGCAACATCAATGTACTTCGTACCCAACCGCGCCGAGTTGGTGTGGGGTACTTCAAGACAAGAGGATTTGATCTGATGCCGCCGATTTGAATGCCTTTCGCTCCACATGGCCGATGAGGTTTTTGTGCGTTCGCAGCCCACTGCTACGTAACTTTCCAATTAAACACCAAGCAATCGAGACGAGAGCGAAATATGGGGAGGCGTCAGGAGATGCACGTCTCCATTTCGTTGTGCAGTCTCCGCGTTTTGTGACGCTGGAGGCACTGCATCCGATCCGTCGTTGTCTTTGCCGCCGCAGCATCCAAAATATCTTCGCGGGGCATGTGAGTGGGCTCTCGCAAGGTAATTTCCATCCGTTTATAGCGGGTATAGTTCGGTGTTGACTACCCCAAATTGGCGGAGAGTGCGCGCCACGCAAGCAGGGCTGATGGAAGATGGGAGATGGTCGACCGTCAGTGACATCCAAGACGATGCACAATTGACCCGAGAACATCCAGGCGAGGCACCAGACCACGATGCGTCGCATGCCGAGATCTCCTCACGGGAGGATAGACTGCAAGCTGTATCGACGGAATCTCCGTTGCCGGACATTGGCCAGCCGAACTGTCGCTGGCCAAGGCTCCTTGTGACCTGGGCCGGGCTCGTGATGGCAGTGTTTCTTTCTCGACATATTACCCAGATTCGCAGGCGGCTGCGGAAATTCTACGAGGGCGAGGAGGGCACGGAGGGCTCACTAGGGAGGGTGACGGCGGCCAACCTGGCTGGCGATCACAGCCTCCCTCGCGCCGCGAAGCTGGGATCGCCGTGTCTGCCAATCCTGACTCAGATACTGGGAGTCGTGACTGACTTGATGGCGGTTTGGTCACCATCAAAACCCCGAGACCATCGTGGAACAGGCTTAGAGGCCCTCCTGGGCTGATGCTGATGATGCAGGCGCTGGTCCTTTTGAATTGGGGGTTGCCGACGCCACGGACTTCCTTGGTTTGTGTTGACCGCCTCGAATTTCCTGAGTGTCTTCTGCCTGCCTGCATCGCACGGGTGGGGTCTGATTAGCCGATGGGCTCGCAGCCTCCTGGGCTTTGCGGTGCAGCGGATGCTCAGGTCCGACAGCCTGGACCGAACGTTCCATGGGTTCTTTTTGACTCGCGTTTGGGGCCCGTACCGTACCGAGCACTAGCAATGCTAGCATCGTAACCACTTCCAAATGCACAGGTACTGGCAACCTGACTGGTTTGATGGAGGTTTTCTGCTGAACGCTTCTCGAGGGGACAAAGCAATGAAGGCAGATGCTTCAGAGGCGCTGAGCATCGAGCTTTTACTTTGTTGCTTTCCGTCAAACTGTGCGGGTCAAACAGCCACGATTTTTCTTACCTTTTGCTGGCGGGTGGGATAATCCCGTGCACTGACTGGGCTTGTGATTTCGGCCCAGAGGGGCATAAAGTGGAGGCCCGCCATGTTGGTTATTTTGGGCCCGCCAAAGGACCCTGGGAATATGGGCCTTGCCGAGTCTCGAAGAACCTATCGGTTTGACAAAAGTCGTGATTCGGCATCTTTGGCACCGGTGCAGTGGCTGATTTACTGTTTCCCTCATACACTGACTGCACTACACGACTGTGTAAAGCTGTAAATCCTGACGTAGCAGTAATGGGGCGGAAGGGGTTCAATGGGTCGCGATGCTCTGGTCGTTCGCTGGGACACCAGGACAACCAGTGGGGAACGTCGGTGCCTTCTGTGGACGGCTTCAAGATGCATAGAACGTGGTTGGGTTATGTGTGTACCCCGGCGCCTGCTTCATTGTGCAAAGCCACATCCGGGCAGGTAGGACTTGTGCATTGCCTGCGTTGTTTCTTTGGCGTAGGACGGGCGAAGATGAGCAAGGCCCTTTGAGGAAAGCTGCCCAGCTTCATGTCATGGAAGAATAGAATGCGTAGAACTGTTCGAGACGAGATCTCCTCATCCGATATTGGCGATGTTAATATTGAGGTACCCGTCCTCCTGAGACAGGTACAGAGGTACCGAGCCTTGGAAGTTGTCTCCCGACCGCCCTGGAAATTTGGGACACGCGGTCATGAGTCCGCGGCGCTTCTTGACGAAGAGGTGGCCTGGTGGGTCAAGACGCCAAGGGGGTGTTGATAGCCGACCAAATTTGCGCATTCATTGCCGTCAGTGAAATCTGTGCCGTGTCTGCTGTTGCTGGCCTAGCAAAAATGGCGTGGCTCAACACCTGGGCGGGTTTATTGCCAAACAGTGCCTCGTATCCGTGTGTTGACACTGTCGGCCCCGTCAGTTGCTGGGTGGAACAACACGTGAATGCAATGAACGGCCACACATCCACATCCACTCACACAGCCAACCAAACACGCACTCTCAAACTTTTGAGTTGTGATGTTTTCGTTTTGGGGGCTGCTGAGTGAGGCTGTCCCCCGTCATTACCTTGCTCGATGGGTGAGACGCAAAAGTGAATCGGGTGGATGAGCGAGCCTCTCGCCTTGCAGGCCCTTGAGCTGAGGTTGACAGTGAATGAATGCGTTTCGCAGTGACCACTGGATGCTCTATCCGTAGGGGGCAAAGCTCCGAAGTGAGTTCGAGACTGGGGCGCGCCCAAGCCTCCAATGGGGTCGGGAGATGTTTCGATCTGGTCTGAGATGGTCCCTCGGAGTCACGAAGGCCCTCGAAGATTGGGAGTCTTGGAAGGGGGTGAGACTTAGGGGGTTTGTCGCACTGCACGCCCCTTTCCCCCTGCCTCGTGCACTTGCCTCCCTCTGACTTGACCCGTGCCAGCCAGGGTTCCTGCCTCTTCCCTGGTCCTCTTTTGCTCGTCTGGACGGGTTTTACTTTGGCCACCCCTCTGCTGCCGCCTCGTGCAGCCTGTCCAGACGCGCAGCGGTTTACTTGAACGGATCCGTTGTGCACAAAAAGTAGTGTCCAGTTTTGGGGAAGGCTCGACGGCTTGACGACAGCCCTGGTCATCTCCGTCATCGTGGACGACGGACGCAGCGGTCATGATGTGGACACCCGAACCTCTTCCACAACCGTCAATCGTCCTCTCCTACCGAGAGCAAAGATTGCTTTGTGCCAGGCGGTGACTCCTCCACCGCCGTGGACACATGAAGTAAAAAAGTGCAGGCCCCCTCACCTCGGGGCGGCACAGTCAATGGCGAGGGCGCCGGTCGGCCGACATCAGATGGGATGGGCTGGATGCAAGGAAGACGATGTTCTGGTGTTTTCGGGTGGTGGACACAAATACGTACTGCGCTGTACCTCTAGGATGCACTGTGCCATCCTGCCCGCCGTGTTGCAGCACCAGAAATGCCTGCAGACCTGCCTGCGCCTGCACTGGCCAGTGGCTGACCTGACCTGTCCCCGAGGGCTCCGTTTTATTGCCATCCATCCGCGGCGCGGGCCCCCTCGTCTTTTTTGCTCACTCCACAGGGCACATCTCCACACTTTCCGCACCCAGGCCACACCAGTGAAAAAAGTGGGCCGCCCGGGCCCCAGCCAGAAAAAAAGCGAGCGTGTGAGGACCCTTCCACACTTGCCCCGTCTCGGCCTGTGCTCGCTCATCAAGCTATCACTCGGCCATCATTCCGCCCAGCGTCCATTTTCTTTTCTTTCTCCTCACCTCCTCCGCCGCCGTCCACCTCCTCCCTCACCACCGCAGAGTCCGCACGAATCGAGCCCTCGACGAACGACCAATTCACTTTTGTGTCGTTACGACCGCATTCGGGCGGTTTTTCAACACCCTCGCTGTTTTCTTCGTCCGCGAGGAAGACGCACCTCGGTGCTTGCATCGAGCGGTATTTCGGCTCCGGTCCTCAGCGAGACTCAACAACGGCGACCACGTTCCAAAGAGGTCAAACCTACCCGAAGCAAAACTACGGAATAAGCACTCCGCATCAATTCCTTGCAACAGGTTCGTGAAGTCATCTCTTGCTCTCTTTTTTTTCCTTTCCTTTTCTTCCTCGGTGGTTGTTCATGGAGTTTGGGGAGTGGCGATTTGGGATCGACGACGCGACCGTCTCTTTTGTTTTGGTATCGGCCCTCGAGGCTTTGAACGCAGCTTCACACTCGACGACGCCCAACACTGGCCGTTATGCAGCAGCAGGGAGTCGATTAGTTTCTCTTGGGATTTTTGGTTGCCGAAACTGTTGAATGGAGTGTATTCCATGGGGACATTCGATGCTGAACACTCCACTTCATAAACTTTTTGGCTTGGAGAAAATTTTCTTCGGCTCTCATTGCTTGTCCTCACGGGACCATGAATCTTACTAACTCCTCTGCCCTCAGTGCTTAGACGTTTCCTTTCTGTTCGACCCATTCGATTTTCAATCGTCTTTGAAGACCTAGGAGCCCTTTGGTAGGCACTTGGACAACGGCCTTGTCCTTCTGGATAACAAAGAGCTACAAGAGGCTTCTACTTCATTAAAAAGACCATTACTGGCCGCGAATCTGCTTCGGACCGGTTCACGAATCCGCCATCCACTCCCTCCAAAGTCTAGCCGGGAAACCAACACTCTATGGCTCAGGCATCTCAGTAGATCTCGATTCTCCTTTCCTCCATCGAGATCTTCGGCTCTTCAGCTCTGGAATTCTGCGTCGACTAGTGTGGCCCTGCCCCACTGACCCGACTTCCATTGCTCGAAGCAGTTCGCGTCACTACTGCGAAGGCTCAGCTTTCGCACGGCAACAACCGCAATCATGCCCGGAGGTGTTTGCGCCGTCCTCGACTATGATGTTGAGTCGATGGCCGACTATGTCTCCGAAATGGCCACTCGCATTGTGTTGCCTCGGAGCACCGTCAACACTGCCTTTCGCAAGTTTGTGTCGCAGATCTTGACCTCGACTCGGCTACCAAGCACCACGATTCTCCTCGGGATGAACTACCTCTCTAAGCGAGTGAACATGATGCACCCCGGCGGCCAGCCTAACTACACCGAGGGCCAGGTCTGGCGCATGCTGACGACGGCCCTGCTCCTTGGCAGCAAGTTTTTGGACGACAATACCTTTCAGAACAAGTCTTGGTCTGAAGTAAGCGGAATTCCTGTTCAGGAACTCAACACTCTGGAATACGAGTGGTTGGCTGCTATCAACTGGTGCCTCTACGTTAATCTGGATGAGAGCAAGGATTACAATGCGTGGCTTGAGAACTGGCAGGAATGGCTCGAGACGAAGAAGAGGCAGCAGGCTCATGTCAGCCGCGAGCGCCTGGCGAACTTTGTCCCTCCCATCGACACGGACGTCACCCGCGCCCGAAACTCCGGTGTCTACTCGTCGTGGCATCAACGGCAGGTTGCTGAATACGAGCGCTACTCGAGCATGAAGGGGAGCCAGGGAGCCGGAGCCCCCACTTATCGCCGTGACCAGGCTGGCTGGGGCAACTACCAGAACGCGTGGCCGCAGTCTGCGCCCTTGACCCCGCCGGACTCGGGATACGGCACACCTGAGTATGTCAGCTCAGCGACGTCGGTAAACTCGCACTACACAGAGTGGTTCGACAGAGCAATTGGCGGCGGCAATGTCTCAAGACATTACCAGCAGCCCACGCCGTACAATACCTTCCAGCAAGGCAGCCAAAGTCACACGACCCGCAGCGCGACTAACTATGGGGCCTTCTACAACTACGGCCACAGTATTTGGGAGCACACTAGCGTCCCCGACTGCAACTGCGCCAACTGTGTTGGCGCTCATGCCAAGCCATCGGCCTACTTCATGGGACACGGCTATGGACAACCGGTTGTTGGCTGAGTCGGCTACCTTCACACGGACGCATCACGGCGATGAATGCTCCGGATGGCATATTACGGCGTTTTATGATACCGTCTCCGGCTGACGGCTTGCGCATCACGAGGTCCTGCTTTTTACATTGCATCGTGTACCACACGCGACTTATTTTCCCTGGGACATCGGACCATCGATACATTGCATTCAGATACCCCGAGTGACGAACGGACTGGCTTTACGTCTGCGAAAAAAAACGAAGGTCATAATACTTTTTGCCTCTTGGAGGCTTCTTTCTTTCTGGTTCCTTTTTCCATGTGTTTCAGAACGCAACGATTTGGATGGCCGAGTCTAACGACCGCAAATCGACGTGTTTCGAGCGACCTGCAGCGGTTTCTGACGACTTTGGCACCAATCGGTCTTTGTGATTTCCTTGTTCCTTCGGTATACGGCTCGGTTAATATCCCATACACCGGCGTTTTCGTTTTCTTGGATTCCTATACCATTTCGTTTTTCGCCCTTGCGGATTCGTCTCATAGACTTCATCCTACGTTTCCCCCAATTTTTCGGCTTCGATTTGGGTCGATACACCGCTGCCGAACTTCTCTGCACCATACACAGTTCCCGCCATCAGCCGAACAACTCGATGTTCCTTTCGACAACCGGTTTTCTCAGAATATATAGATTCGGAGGTCCTGGACTTCAAACATCCGTCTGGATGGTTCGCGTCCAGGAACGGCTACGACATTCATCACACCGACGAGCTTGCCTTTGCCCCTGTTCAGCTTTATTCATGGACAAGCGAGGCCAACGGCCCGGGCTCAGTGGATACGAAATTGTAATCACGTCTTCCTAATCAGGAACTCGCTCGCTTTTTCGGGTTGGCAGGGACGCCAACAAAACGATTCATTTGCGATATTTCTTCCACGAGGCGGAAAAGTTCTGTGGGGGGTTTGGTACATATCTGTTGCTATTTCCAAAGGTGCCATTGTCCTGTTTTTTCTTCTTGTTTTCTGCTGGTTTGGTGTCACGAGGTTGAAAAGTCGAACTTGGGGTGGCTTACACGCATTTTCTGGGACAAAAGGGGGCTTACTGCGTTTTTTTATTTGCGTCTTTTCCTCAGTATTATACTTGCCCTTGCATTCTGTTGCTCTCACAGGCCTGTTTGTGGTCCATCTTGGATGCAATCGCATACGGCTTTGAGTCACTGCGGTCGTTCTCGGAATGGTCGTGACCAGACTGTTGGAACATCTTTTTGTTTTTCATGATGGGGCAGGCTAGAAGGGTTTCTTCGGGGGAGTTGGCATTTCACTGGTAGAGGGGAGAATGGTTTGGGAACGGTTGATTTGCTCCTCTGCGTTTAATTTTCTGGTCGACTTCGGCCATGGTGGACTTCTTTCTTTGGGCCTCCCCTCACGACTGATGAGATTTGGGGGACGGTAGACGGGGCAACCAGACATTGAGAAAGATGTGAAGAAAATGGGATGGATGGTGGGTTTGTTTAGTTATGCATCAACTGGGGCGCGTAGGCAAGAATTGTCCTGTGCGGCACAAGAGGCTGGGTAGTCCCTCATCTGGATGTCACCTCGGTATCAGGAGACTGGAGGGTTGGGGCGTGACATTACGGAAAAGAATGATGGCACATGGGAGCTACCTGTATACGCAGTCCATTGCGTTGCCGCCAATATAGCTTAACTTTCCAAAGAAGAATAAAAACGGGATTAAATCCACACAAAACTTCCGCTGTTCGTGCCCAAAGTGATCTCGACTGAGCTCAGCTCAAACTGGCCTGCGCCCAAAGACGTTTAGGGACCCGTTTGCCTACTCGCCCCACATAAATTTCTCTCGTTCAGTGAACCGAGCCGCTGTCCCCAAACTCTCATCAAGCTGCGGTCCATCTCAAGCTCACCTCGTTGATTCATAAAACACGCTCAGCGATTCAGAAATCGAGGATTCAAGCTCCTCCAATCTCACATCCACCGCCACATCTTAGCACCATACTCTTTAGCCAGTCTGGAGGACCATCCGGCAGAGCGTCAGCATGTCATCGCGCTTCGTCTCCGCGGGCGCCATTGACGCCGCAACAGGCGAGGCCACGGAGCCACCACTCGCTTCCACTACCCCATCCGCCACTGCAAACAGCAAGAAAAGCCAAGAATGGGCTGAAGTCCAACGCCAACTGGACGCTGCGCGCGCGGCGAAAGCTACTGCTGCCGAGGTTGGGGCGCACGGCGAGAAATCTCTTTTTGAAGTCCTGGAGGCGAACAAGGCCGCCAAACAGGCTGCCCATGAGGAGGCGAATAAGATCAAGAACCAGTTCAGGGCGCTGGATGAGGATGAGATTGAGTACCTTGAGGGGGTGAGGGAGCGCAAGAGAGAGGAGGAGGAGCGCGTGAAGAGGGAGACGGAGGAGGGGCTGAAAGCTTTTAGGGAGCGCAGGGGGAGGGATGATCGTGGGAGAGAGAGGGAGAGGGAGGGGGAGAGGTGGGAGGATGATGAGCGGTGGGATCGAGATGAGTATGGTTATTATGATAGGCAGCAGAGGCCGCCGGTGGAGCTGGGGTGGGCGGTGGGGCCGAGGAAGAGGAGGAGGGGGGAGGGAGATGAAGGGAGAAAAAGAACAAGGGGGCTGGGCTTGGTGAGGAGGGGAGTGAGAGAGGGGGAGAGGAATGGAGAGAGGAGGGAGGATGAAAGGAGGGACGAGAGGAGAGACGATGGAAGGAGGGACGAGAGAAGAGATGAGGA
>Ga0247780_1001459_pt1 | contig 13409 bp, 10 predicted proteins | sample UWRJL079202R5_FD_179927 | JGI IMG/M metagenome (GOLD analysis project Ga0247780, IMG submission 179927) | Plant litter microbial communities from Arlington Agricultural Research Station in Wisconsin, United States - UWRJ-L079-202R-5 | ecosystem: Environmental > Terrestrial > Plant litter >... | reverse complement strand
AACAGGGAAGAAACCACAAAGAGAACCACACCCACAGAAGGTTGCTGTCAGCCTGGAAGGCCGACTCCTAGATTACTGGTCCTCCGATCGCAGGGACATAAATGCAACTGACGTAGAAAAACAGATACGTACCTAGTATGGAACAAAACCTAGTATGTAACGGTGCCTAGTATGAAACGGAGCCTAGTATGGAACAATAAAGGAAGAGAATGTCTATTTGCACTATGACTCCGGTCTATTTGCACTATGACCCCGCACCACGCCATACATAACCCTAACCCCCGCCCGCGTTCAAATGCCCAGTCGCATCCACGGATCGGTGGTCGCAAATGCGACTGCGATTCAATTGAACACTCGCAATTGATCGATCGAACAGGGCCTAAATCGCTCGATTCTGAAATAAAATTACAGTTGACTATTAACTATTACTTGCTGACTAAGCAGTTCCTGCGTCACCTGACCAGCTGGAACGCGTGGGTTAGCCATTACCTCGTGTGTTCTTCGTAATGCCTGTAGTTGACGATGCCTTACTGGATCCAGAGGCCTTTCTCGCTTTGCCTCTCATTCTACCTCTGGCCTTGCCACTATTCACAGGTGTGGTAACGGCTTGGCTACCCCTTACGGCTGTGGTTTGGCTACCCTTTAGAGTAACCCCCTCCCACTGGGAGGCCTTACGCTGTATAGAGGCCGTACGCCTCCACGAGCATTACCACGAGCACGTCCCTTACGGTTGCTTCCTCGGCCTCTGGTTGACTGGCTAGCGGGTTCGGGGTCCTCGAAGATAGCATCGTCATCGACATCGACCTTGGGATCGGTTTGCATCGCGCTATGCGCGGTGGGCTGTTTTCGGCAATCTGAACGCTTAATTAGCCTGGGAAATCGTGCACCGAATGATTACTTACCCTTGGGCGCAATAACTGCAGTGCGCGCGACCGTGGAATGGCGATGGTTTGGTTGTGGTGGGGGAGCAAAGTTATGGCAGAATGGAAAGAATTTCATAGCATAACGCGACCGTGGATGCGACTGGCATTTGAACGCGGGCGGGGGTTAGGGTTATGTATGGCGTGGTGCGGGGTCATAGTGCAAATAGACGGGAGTCATAGTGCAAATAGACATTCTCATCATCAATGTTCCATATCATGCACTCAAAAATTTCAACTCCTTCTCCTCCCCCCTCCGCGACTGCTACAACATTCTTCGAGTACTTCCCCAAGCCCGTCAACAACCCGCTGTGCGTGAACCAACCAAGCCTTCTACATAAACGTCACCACGTGCGTCGTGGCTAGCTGCGCTGAGTACGAGCAGGGCGCCTTCGCCGTCGTCGCCGCCACTGGGTGCCCTAAGACCCGCGCCTCGACGGCCAACATAGACGAGGGAATCGTCAATGCTGATCTCGTGAAACTCGGCGGCAAGCCCCGGCACTGCGAGGGAGTTAGTAATGAGACGATTGTGCGCAAGAACGGAACGGCGGTGTCGGGGATGGGTGCGTGGGCCTCGCAAGGACGGAATGGGCTTGGGTGGGGTTGGTCGTGGTTATTGGAGGGCCGTTGGCCTATTTCTTGTGAAGGAGAGATGTTGATCGGTTGTAAGATGTGATGTGAGAACTTAGAGACTAGAACCTATATGTAATGATATTGCCTGATAGCACAGCTTTTCACTATCCCCCCTTTGCCTTCCCTTCATCATAAAATGATGGTGATATCATATAAAGTCCAAGTAGCTATCGTACGAGAAGCCCCTACAACGACACCTTTAACAGCCTCTGAACTTCTAGTCTTCCCCCCTCTCTGTCATAGCTATCGGTTGGAGACCTGACAGCCCAGTCATAAGGTGTGCGGCCGTCTTTATCCTTCGATGTTAAGCTAGCGTTATACTTTAGTAATGCACTAATTCGAGAAGGATCGCCACTCGATGCGGCCCAGCTAAGCGGAGTACGGCCATCATTATCAGGCTTATCGACTTCCGCTCCACCACCTAGTAGATGTAACAGCAGTTCGGCCACGCCACTTACAAATTTCCCCGCCATATATCCCGCACCCCAACTCAGCGGGGTGCGCCCATCTTTGTCGGGCCGATTGATATCGACTTTCTGACTGACAAAGTATTTCACAACAGGTACTAAGAAACTCCTGTCGACATACATGGAAGAGTTACTCATTGCCCAACTCACAGGGGTGCGGCCGTTCTTGTCTAGTGTGTTCATTTTGGCTCCGCGTTCTACTAAGAACTCAATAATATTCTTAGCTGCTGCTGAAAAACTGACAGCAGCCCAGCTTAGCGGGGTGCGGCCATTGTGGTCTTCCTCATGGATATTCGCACCGCCATCTAGGAGCACCTCAGTCAGAGGAATCGAACCCGGCCGTTCAACGATGTGGGAAAGCACGTTGCGGCCGTTGTCATCCTTAGCGTTGATATCAGCCCGGTTTTCGAGGAGGAGCCTGAGAATTGCCAAGTCGGTGCAGAATGACAATGGTGATCGGCCCTCGTAGCCCCGAGTCTCCACGCCGGCGTCATGATCAAGTAGGATTTTAACAACCCCAAACACGGCAAACCTAACAGCTAGGTGCAGCGGCGTAGAGCCGAATTTGTTTTGCCGGTGTGTTTCCGCCCCATGCTGAAGCAGTAGCTCAAGTGTTTTTGGATCTCTATTGCATATTGCATCACACAGCAATTCGAAGAGGTCTGAGCCATGCGCTTTATCATCACTGTCGAACAATGCTTCAAGAAGAAGATGCAGTTTATTTTGCACGGCGTCTGAAAGGAGAATGGGCAGGGAGCGTGTCTCCCCTTCCGGAAAAGGGAGATATATATGAATGAACGTGGCGATAATGTCGTTATTTGGACGCGCTGTGTTGTGGATAAGATTGGACCTTTCAGACAGGCTGCGTTCCCTTTTGAATCGAAAACTGCGGGTCCAGAATTTGAGGGGTACTCGTCCAAAGAGGTTGCAGAGTTTCAACAGCTTTCCGGATTCGCGATGCGTGTGTGCCGCTGACTCCATCAAAGTCAAGGCTGCTTGGTGGCCCCTCGCTGCCAAGGCAGCAAAAAGAGGTGTTCCAAACAGACCCTCCTCTACGGATAGGAAGGAGTTAGGAGAGTGTTCCAAGTGCTTGATCAGTGCTGCGAGATTGTCTCCAGCCAGGATATAAAGAAGGGTGACATCTTCGTGGTGACGATAAGTTTTCCGGCCCTCCAACTTATTATGCAATACCACCAGAGTCTCTCGCGGGAAAGAGTGGAGGAACTGAGATTGGTCGATGCTGCTGTTTGCTGCGGTATTGGCATGGTGGAGGATGTATCGCACAGCGTAATCCAGGAACGGAAGCTTAACAGTAAGAGGCTGGATGTCTGCTTCGGATCCCTCGAGTGACTGGAATGCGTGAAATGCCTCCTGGACGCCGCCTGAGTTGATGTACTGAAGGCAGCAAGCCTTGAGCCTCTCGTGGCTTCGCCCTTCCAAGCTGTCTCCAAGGTTGGACGGCATGGTCTCAAGCCAATTTTCCATCCGCAAATAGTCTCGGACCGACTCATGGATAAACTGGACAATTTTGACGCCCTTCTTTCCCTCGATCACCTCGGTTAGCCCCTTTGATGAATTGAGAAGGAACAACTCGGTGCGAGCTTCATTCTGGTCCCATTCCCCGACATCTTGAGGATCGGTTCCTATCAGGATGGCGTCGTATAGCTCCTGTGGCTGTAGAGGACGGAATGAATATAAGACCCATTGGAGGCAGAGGCGGAGCTCATCCCCGCCGCTCTTATCTCGCCTGAGAAGTTCGCGGAAAAGTTCATGCAAAGTGTCAGGCAGTGCCTCAAGTTCCCTAAGGAGGTGCTTTGCTCCGCGGCCCTTGTTGGAAGATTTCTCCAGGATACCAACAACAAGCACAACCCACATGAAAACACCAGACGCTTTTTCTCGGATTCGGTCAAGGACCTTAATTCGAAGATCCGTGTCCTTGATCATGATTTTGGAGATCTTGCTTTCAATGTAAACTTCGATGTCTTGCGTGTGCTCCTCTCGTTTCTCAAGGACCAAGCTGGGCCCGCGAGGGATGGTGATGTGAGGGAAATGCCGACTGGAAAATAGGACGCGGAAGTCAATGCGATTGTCCAATGCAAAGGCCGCCAGCTCATCGAAGAAGTGGACCATATCTGAGACTTCTGATTCGGGACATTCGTCAAGCGCGTCAATAAAACATGTCACGGATTCGGAGGGCCGTAGACGTCGTATCGCCTTGTCGAATACATCCTTCAATGACTCGATGCTCCATGACATTTCACTGCTCGTGTTCCAAGCAGCAAAACCGGCAGCAGCGAAAGCATCCCACAGGCGCGGCCGTAGATGAAGCAGCTGAATCAGCAACGAGCGATACATTCCGGATGTAGTCCGCTCTAGTGGTTCAGTTCCGCGAGCATTAAAGAAGAACGCGATTTTCTCATTCGGCTTCGCTTGACAACGACTGTATGCGAATTTCATGAGCGTTGACTTCCCAGCTCCCGGTTTGCCTTTCACCCAGAGAAAGCCGTGATCGCTGCCTGCTTTCCCGGTTTTGCGCCAGCCGAGATACTCCGGGGTCTTGAGGAACCAGCTGCAGGTTTTGGCATGTGCTGGTTTAACAGACCTGTAACGGCTTTCGATTTGGGCGAACTTCAGCGACTCGAGGAGGGCTTCGCGCTGGGCCTCCGAGAGTGCCTGGGAATTCGAAGTGTGGTCGTTTGGGCAGAGAGGTATACTGGCTGTCATTCTTAGAAGTGCGGCTGCCACCTTCTGATACTCAACGTCCTCCACGCCTTTGAATCGGCACATTTCCATGTGGTTACTGTTGATGTGCTGGGTTGTCTCAAGTGGCGCAAGATCGAGATAAGAGGACGAGTCGTCAACAACCTGAACCCTCCGTCAGCGGCGGGTGTTGCCCAAGGGAATAATGTACCAACCTGAGCTCCGCCAAGGGCTGAGACTCCCAAGGCTTCCTGGAACGAATAGATCTTCCAATTCTGCCTTTCTGGGATGGGCCTGAACTCGTCTCTCAGCTGTCGCAGTCGCTCGGAGTTTGGCAAAAGTGTGTTGAGGATCTCCTGATTGATGGCGAAGCCAGCGAGTCTGGCGAGTTTGTCGGCAATCTGGCGAAGAAGTTTCTGGGGGTCGGCGCCCAGGTGTGGAGTGCCAAAGAATATTATCCCAACAGTGGAATTGAAGGCGCGTTGTAAATCCTGATCCTGGCAGTGGCATGCTTGCCGCAGCATATCCTTGACAACAATCCCGCCCAGGCTGTGACAAACGAATAGGATGGGTCTGGATGGGTCTTCTCGGCGCTTGGCCTCGAGGGACACCAGAAGATCATTTGCGATGTCATAGACGCCCATCTTCGACAGAGGCCGCCCGATTATCTTATGTCTTAGGTGTGTGTCGTAGCCGTGCGTCAGGATACGGGCGTTGGGGAGTGTTGTAGGGAGTAAGTCCCGGGGCCAGAAGATGCCCTTTGTCTCTGTATCGGACTGGCGTGGGATCGGAAGGGAGCTTGTATCCTCGGAATTTTCGTGGAAGGTAGACCGTCTGTCCGTTCGTTCAGATGGTCCGCTGTGCCCCTAGGTCTGGTCCATGTTTTGTAGGGACTACCTGTGAACCCATGGACAAAAATAACACTGTTGGGAAACACGTTAGCAGTTGAGAGAAGGAATGACTACGGTGTTGGCTGACTCCAGAGATGGCCTCATGGGCCCGAAAAGAACTGTTAGGCCCAAGTCCAGTACCGGCCCCTGATGGACCCTTGCCGTCGGCTCTTCCATTGTGTATCCGTCGCCGTACAAGGCGAGGGCGAGAATAGGCGCAACACGGAAGCTGATTGAGGTTGTGCAAAGGTGGAAGCTTTGGTCGAGGAATTCGAGGATGTTTTTGTCAGACTGCGGCGATGCAAATGCCAAGGCAGGCATTATGCCCCAAGATTTGATGCTCAATCTCAGTGCGGTCAACATCCCACAATTCCCCGAGTGTGTGTGGCGCGGTGCGGTAAGTGGCCGCTGTCATAGGTGCAAGGTACCTAGGTGGCTTGCAGACTTTGGGGGCTGTGTCGAACTGCGGCGAATTGTGCCATTCCAATACTGGGATGTTGAACGGGGAAAGCGCCCGCGATAAAAGGTGGGGTTTGGACAAGCACACTCGTCGCGATTGGGCCCGAAGCTGCAATATTTCTGAGCGGTGGCTGTTGCTGCCTCACTCACTGGCTGAATGTCTCAGGCACAGGACATCCAACTTCCCAACACAACTTCGAACTCCCGCGAGCCCGCATCGTTCCAAATTCGGACACGCTTTCGTGGAGAACGACAAGCTGCCTAGGTAATATCCGAACGCCGATATAAGTCGTCGAGTATGGCGCGTGCCTATTCGTTGCCGTCCGACACTGGGCTCTCGGTCATCAGCGAGCCAGAAGTGGGGTTGAATGCTATCGTAGAGTGAGATGGCAACCCGACTCCTACCTACCTAGCAACTGAATCCTAACTACGATTGCCAGTATCATCTTCGTACACGCGAATGAAGAGTGCTTGGATGCTTTGGTGGGTGTTTGGTGGTGACTGAAGAAAAGACGCTCTTCCATCAGGTGCTAGGCAGGAGGTTGAGAGGGCAGTCATATACGTACTTGGCTCGCCGGCCGGTTGGCCCAAAAGAGCCCTTCCGAATCTCTCGTTCGTTTTAGGCATGTTGGGCAGCTATGCTGGTCGTGTGGGAGGGGCTGGAGTGGCAAGCATTGGTTGGGAAGGGGAAGGCTGTGGTGGACTTCACGCCTGCATACTTGTAATAGCACCACTTTAGGGAAACTAGGGCTTCCCTCTGTCGGGGGTATCCGATGGGAATGTCAGTTTCAACATTTTCCTCCGCGGAAATGTCGCCCGCAGTGGTTTGTCTACAGCTCCCTGGAGTTGCGAGGCTTACTGGTGGTTTCGGGATTCTCTCATGTTCTGGGCCGGAAGGAGAATGAGGTGCAGAATCCTTCCACAATATTACCTGCCCAATGCCTTTGGTATTGAGTCATAGGAAATATCATTGGGTGTGATGGGGGGTGAGTCAGCCTGGGTCGGTTTCTCGGGCTGTCTCCGGATCGAGTGCAAATGGAATAAGTCTAGGCTAAATGGGGCACGTCATGCAATTACAGCTTTGTGTTGCAGTGATAACCGACGAATATAAAATGCATAACTCGGACGCTCTATATTTATGAAGAGGCCTTGGTCATCCTTCTACTACATGTGTTTTGCGATGATGTATCTGATGTACGAATGCCCTAATATATGGTGACAACTTCCTTCTTGAGCCCATCAGCACGGAGCAGTGAGTCGCCACGGAACACTTCAAGCCAGCCAATACGTAGGCATCTGTGTTGGTTGCTAGATTCGTGTTCCTCGCTGCCCGGCTCAGCAACAGCTTCTATCATCCTGGCATCCTCCACATCAATCCTCCTCAGGACCAAGAAATAGACAAGTTGGGACGGTCTAGTGTAACCATCCTGAGTTATAACGACAACTTCAGGCGGTCCATCGCGACGACCTATCGACAGACAATAAACGGGGAAGGGGTACCGTTTAAGTTCAACTTCGCTGGGATTGGCTGCTGGCTGGTTGAGCGCGAGTTGGCGGATGTAAAAATCATCATCAAGTGTCATGCGATATTTGTAACGATGTGGGCCAGGTAGGTCAAGCCCAGGGTGGTAATCCCCCCAGCCCTCATGTCGTGGGTCCAGCCTCATCGACGTTGAAACAAGGTGGCCGCGTAGGGTCAGAAAGCTTTCCCAGGGGACGAGTTCGCCCATGCGATCCGGACTGGCTTGTCTGAGCACGACGCGGAGAACCTCAGCGTGTATATCCATACCAGATAGGTTGCTGGGGGGGTTTACCCCTGTGGAGCGAAGGGATGCCCAAGACCAAGAAGGCGCGCGCCAGTGTGTCGGCCTGCTGGTCCAATTTTCGTGGGGCCGGACGTACCATAGCAGGCTTTGAGGCAGGGTATCTTCCCATAGTCCAGCAATGTAATCACATCATAGCACGGTTTGGAATCGGGTTGCGAGGCCAGAAATAGCCGGGAAGATATCTTTGTCGTGGGTCAGATGCAATCGACTGTAGTCTTTAATTATCCTCATCCAGTTGTCATGATAGCCCTCTTTGTCGGTTGGTGCAAACAAGGTTGAACCCTGGCCACGACCCCAGTCCTCTCCGGGTCGGCACTGGCATTTTTGGCCCCGAGAACACTCCCACGTCAGCTCGGTAGGACCAAAATGCAGAATTCGTTTTGCCAGGAGTCGTTCTTGGAGAATCCAGCCCCTCCTGAGCGTTGGGAACATATTGAAAAGATTTTGAAGTTTTGTAGGGTATACCACTGAGTCTTCATCACCGGGATGGGGTATAGATGCACGGAAGAAGAAATTGGACGGTACACCTTCGGCCTCGGTATCCTTTGGCGCGGGATGTCGAGCGATCTCGATTCCGCGGTGTTCCTGGGAAAGTGATGCCGTGTACATGCCTTCATTTGCGCTCTTGGATTTAGAGGCGGAAAGAAAGAGGAATTCGCTCTCAAAGATTTCAGCCATCCGACTAGATTCCTTTTCCTAGTCGGCATTGTCAACTTGGATGATGCACAGGCCGTCAATCCATAAGAAACGGTAACCTAGCCGCCGTGTTATGTCGATAGCGTCCTGGAAAGTCCGGGGTAGGGAATTCCAAGGAATGTTGACTTTATGAGCTTCGATATTGTCGGAGTTGCTCCCAAGGAACGGCTCGGTACCCCAGCAGTAGCTCAGACAGAGATAGGGGTCGTGAATTTTGCTGTCAGCACATGACCCAGGCTCCCACAGCCGAACAGCGTTGTTGTGAACATCGAGGACTCTGGTAGGAAAGGTCGCGCCAACCGTGGCATAGAAGCTGTTGGATCCGTGATGAGTTGTGCACGAAAGAAGCCGGTTCTTCGCCCAGGAAAGGCTTTCCTCCGAGCCAGTCCCCTCCGGGAGGATCTCCGAGATGGGAAGGTTGGATAATCAGGGATCTGATGAGTTTAGCTCATCATTCACAACCGGACAGTTACTAATATTTCGCTTGGGCTTGCCAGAGTTGACGCATGTCGACTTTGGTTTATTGCCGTGGAAGAAACTCAGCTCGGGGTATGACTTGGAGAGGTACAGACGAATCGAGTTCGGATACTGGTCGCCCGGGCGGAAGCTGTTGTAAGTCTGGAGCTTGTCTTGGTTGACAAAGAGCTGGACCCCCAACTCAGTCTTCCAGAAGGGAATGGCCAGGGCTCCTGCAAAGAGCGTGCACACGGGACAGCCCCGCGCTGCACCTTCGCGAATTGCTCTGCCCCATTGAGCCACGCAGCAGTCGCGCGGCATGCCGATCGGGTCCCGCTCGGAGGTGTGCACAATCATCACATGACATGCCCTACACAAAGCTGCCACCGGGGCCATGCTAGTGCGTCCCTCGGTTGTCTCTCGATCTGCACGCAGTGGCTCCTGACATCACACGTCATTAGTCAGGCCCTTGAACAAACGCTCAACCACTTGGGCATACACACAGATGTTTGAATGGAGCTGGACATGGTGCCCTGGCTAACAATCTTCCCCTCTGACATGCCTTGAGGTTCAAACTCAATGAGGGGTTAGTTCTAGGCACCCAGATTTTCCTCCGTGGAGTTCCAGTGGCTGTCGGTGTTGCGTTTTATTGGCGCTTTTGACAACAAACAATTGTTGTCACACCAGATCGGCGCTTGGCATGTTGAGCTTGGCATAATCAGCTTGGCATTTTGAGTGACATCGACATTCGGGGGGTCACGTGCAAAAAGAAACTTGGTCGGCATCAGTTGGGATCAAGGCCCAATGGGAGCGATTCTGCGTCAGGCTCCCTCAGGCTGCACCAAAACCGATCGCGGAACCGCTCACGCACACCGAATCCGCAACTTCGTCATAGCAATCGCGTCAACGGCCGACCCCTTCATCATGGATGCACTAGCGGCGCTCGGCCTCGCGGCGAACATTTGCCAATTCGTCGGTTTCGCTGTCAATCTCGTCAATGGTACCTCTCAGATATACGCCTCAACCTCCGGAGCGTCCGAACACGTCCAGTCTCTACAGACCCTGTACGAAAGACTGCGAGGCCTAAACAACGGGTTATCGTCATATCCATCGACCAGGGGTACAAGTACTTCCCAGCACTCAGCAGCCCTCGGTGAGCTGGCCGGAACATGCAGGGAGGACTGTGGACAGCTGCTGCAGATCACATCAAGACTGTCGGTAAAGACCACTGGGAAGGCGAGGCTCTGGGAATGCTTTGGGAAAGCGATGTTGGAGGTTTGGAAGAAAGATGACATTGACCGGCTGAGGAAAAGAATTGCTGCGAGTCAGCAGGCAATGAGCCTGCTGCTATGTGCTGTTTCCAGGTACGTGCCCACCCAACCTCCCTGGGGGTCAATACATCTATCAGCGCTGACCTTCATGTAGCGAGAATCTCGAGAAGACGAGGGGAAACCTCACCCAGTTCCAGTCCGAGGTGGTGTCCTTGCACTCCCAGCGGGCAGAAGACTGCCACCAGATACTGGCTGCGATCGAGACACTCCAAAACGAAGTACGGTCAGTCAAGGCGAATTCCTTGAAAGATCCGCAGTCCGCCCTCCCGAACACCGAGCTTGGACAGTTGGCGACTCGGGTGTCAAAGCTCGCCTATGATGAGGCCCAATTCAAGTGGCAAACACCCTTTCTCGAGAGTCTCCATTATGACAGGCGACAGAATCGGTATGATGCGATCCCGAAGGCATATGAGAGCACATTCGAATGGGCTTTTTCCGAAGGCAACCCCCTTGCCGTCTTTCCCCAATGGCTGCGGACCGGCTCCGGCACGTTTTTCGTCACCGGAAAACCTGGTGCTGGGAAGTCCACGCTGATGAAGTTCATTGTGAGATCCACCAGGACTAAGGAGCTGTTGTTGGAATGGTCACAACAAAAGCGCGTCGTTATTGCCAGTCATTACTTTTGGAGTGCCGGAGCACCGATACAGAGGTCACAGGAGGGCTTGCTTCGATCGCTGCTGTACGAAATCTTGGCACGGGCTCCGGAGCTAGCTCCAGCCCTTTACAAAACCAAATGGGAAACGATGAAATGCGGCCCACGCACCCAGTGGTCGGACTATTGGACGCTGGATGAGCTCCAGGAGTGTCTCGCAAGAATCGCGAAGTTTCCCGAGCTCCCTGTCAAGGTTTGTCTCTTTATTGATGGCCTCGACGAGTTTGACGGAGACTCACTCGCGCTCTGCAAAACCATTCATAATCTCTGCGACTCCCCGGACATCAAAGCATGTGTTGCTAGCCGGCCCTGGAATGTCTTCAAGGACTTCTTTGGTGGTCATCGAGAACGGACGTTATCGGTCAATGAGCTCACGCAACGTGACATCATGAGCTATGCAGCTTCCCGCCTTTTTGAGCACCCGAGATGGAACACGACCGTGTCACAGGTGCCGGAAGCCTCTAAACTTTCCGAGCGGATTTCTGCGAGAGCGGAGAGCGTGTTTCTCTGGGTTTTCCTGGTCACGAGGGAGCTCCGAGAAGGTCTCACTAACGGCGACTCTTGGTCGGATCTACAACGGCGCCTCGAAAGCATACCTACCGATCTGGAAAGCTTCTTCAAACACATTCTCGACTCAGTCGACCCCTTCTATCACGAGAAAATGGCTACCTCGCTGCTACTTGCTGTATACATCCCGCAACCCCGTTTATCAGTGGAACTGTACGCCTTTCACGACCTAGAGCATGATGACAAACAGTACGCCCTAAAACGCCCGATACGCGCTCTTGAGGACAGCGAATGGGATGAATTTTTGCAGCCAGTCGAGCGACGCTTGAATGGGAGATGCAAGGGTCTCTTGGAGATAAAGCGGGACCCCGTAGATGGTGACACGCTTCAGTTCCTCCACAGGACCGTGTATGACTTTCTTAGGACGAGCCAGGTGGCCGGGTGGCTGAGAGAGAAAACGAAACCGTCGTTCAACCCATTCGCCTCTGCTATAAGATCGTACCTGGCTTGGGTGAAGTCATCGCAATACCGACTCATTCATCCGCATCCGGATCAGAGTGAATATGCCCCGATCGATAACAAATGGCAGCTACTTTATGACCTGACCTGGTTTGCCCGGCAGCTGAATTCTTCGGAAAGCGTGTTCATTCAGGAGCACTTTGACGATCTCGAGATGACATTGATAGAAATGGCCGAGGCAGAGCGGGATGCCGATATAGGCCATCAAGACAACCCATCCATCTGGTTCCGTCAGATGATGGTCACGGAGGGCCTTGTCGACTACATTTCGATAAAGCTGTCGGAGGATTCATCATATTTTGCTGGCCTGGCGAGCTCACCGCTGGCACTCTTCCTCCTCAAGTATCGAACCAGGGTGAACAGCTCTGGAGCGGATTTTGCAAGCCCAAGGACAACGATTCGAAAAATGGTAAAGTGCCTCGTCCAGCACGGCTTCCCGATCAACGAGGCGTTCAGCGGCGGCTGCTCCGTCGATACATTGAGCCCTTGGGTTATGTTGCTGCAAGAGCTCATGTCGCCTGGAGAGCTTGACATCTTGCTCATCAGGGAGCATGCTCTGATATTAACCCTCACCGAGAAAATACAGGACGGTGCCTTTACCATTCTCTTGCAACACGGAGCTGATTCCAACGCCCATGTGCCAATTCCTGAACCCCCAAACCGCTCACAAATGCAAATCAACCAACACCCATACCTGACAGCTTGGTCAGTATGGCTCCTCCTGGTACTTGAGAACTGGGGCACCTCCGAGATTCTATCCGAGGAGGAGGAGTACATCAGCATATTCAAAACGATGCTCGTCTCCGGGGTCGATCTCGACATTATGGATACCAAAGTCTTCAAGTACACCACAGGCGGACTGAAACCTCTGACCAAAACGACACCCTGGCAGTATTTGGTTACTACCCTGAAGTGCGACGCAAAAAATCGCAACAACTACCGCCACCCGCGAGGCGCGAATATGGCTAGGCGACAGCAGTTTTTGTTTATGATGTTGAAAGAGTTTGCCACCTACGCTGGCAAGGAACGCTTCCCCTGGGCGGATATCCAGCCTGCTCTTTCGGTCCTGCTTCCCCCACGTTTGTGGAAGGATCTGGCTAAGGTCATGGGGTTGGAGGGATGATGTTCAACGTATCAACTACTTAGCAACATACACCCACATTCGAACATGATTCGCCCTTTTTCATGGAACCAAAACATATGGTGGTCGCCCGCGTCGGCCAAGGAACGGGAAGGCTTCACTCTATTATGATGAAGGTATGTACCAACGAATAATCTACCCATATGCCACAAAATACGACCCAAACGCCATCCCAACCCTCCCCCCTCTCTAAATCCTCTCAACCCTTGACC
>Ga0247780_1001458_pt1 | contig 13423 bp, 6 predicted proteins | sample UWRJL079202R5_FD_179927 | JGI IMG/M metagenome (GOLD analysis project Ga0247780, IMG submission 179927) | Plant litter microbial communities from Arlington Agricultural Research Station in Wisconsin, United States - UWRJ-L079-202R-5 | ecosystem: Environmental > Terrestrial > Plant litter >... | reverse complement strand
GCCAGACTCCACTGCTAACCTCGTATTCAGTCAGCCAACCTCGCTTCGCAGAAGCGAGTGTGGCCAATGCACTCCGTGCACTGGCCACCCTCACGGCTATAATAACATGGCTTCCACTCTCGAAGATAAAAATAATTAATCACCTTCAACACATACTGCTTTCCAATGCCTTGACCCTTTTTGCATTTCAACAAAGACTAATATTATAATAAAGGTATATTTAAAGTCTTTAAATACTTTCTACTGTCTATCAGTCCACTTAAACAGCTTCCCTTTACCTATAAATTCGTAAAGTAATTTTACAATCTTTATAAAATATTTAATAAAACATTAATAAAAGTTTATAAAGTTGATAAAAGCTTATAACTCTTTCTAATTCTTTAAAATAAGCTAATCCCTAATTATTACTGTCTTCTCTAATTATATCTTAAGCTTTTTAAAGATTACTTTAAACTTTAAATAGTTTAATTCCTAAACGTAAAAGTAACTCTTTTCTAAGTTTACTATTAACTTTACCTTTTTAAAAACTATTAAAACCTATCGTATATACTTTTAGTATTTTTTCAAAGTTTCGGAATAAACTAAAACGTTATCTAAATATATAAAAATAAACTTATTAAGGAAGGGGTAAAGAACACTGTTAATAAAGCCTTAAAAGGTCGTAAAGGTATTAGTTAATCCTATAAGTATAATATAGTATTAATAATATCTATTATAAGTCTGAAAAGCTATCTTATACTTATCTTCTTCCTTTACTTTAACGTAGTTAAACCTTATAAGGAAATCAAGGCTAAAGAACTAATTTACTTTAGTAATCCACTTTTATATTGTTAAGATGCAAAAGGGGTTAAGGCATTGGAAAACAGTGTGTGTTGAAGGTGATTAATTATTTCTATCTTTGAGAGCGGAAGCTGTAGTATTATAGCCGTGAGGGTGGCTAGTGCACGAAGTGCATTGGCTACACTCGCTTCTGCGAAGCGAGGTTGGCTGACTGAATACGAGGTTGGCAGTGGAGTCTAGCGTTCTTGGCTGTGCGGATCCACGGAGCTAGCTGCAGAGCGGCTGTGTGGATCTAGCCACACTGTTCCAGCTACACTGGCTAGGTTAAGGTTGTGAAAACCTAGTAAAGTGACAGTTTAAGCAGGCTATAATTGCTTTGTTAGATAATTGCTTTATTAGAAGATTGCTTTAGTGGAGGTTTGCTGCTTATCTATTCTATAATAAGCTAGACGTATAAGTTAATCTAAATGGATTTAAAAATATATAATAGTGCCTTTATATTATTTTAAGCCTCTATACGCTAGTAAATCTTAAGTTAAATAATAATAGTTTTATTACTAGTTGAATAAGATAACCTGTGACTATAAGGGAGGAGAAATAGCTTATCTTAATAGTATTAAGGTAAGTTGTATATAAAGGACTTTAGGAGGTAGCTGTAGAAAGCTTTATATCCTAAGTTAAAACACTGTAACTTATAAGGGTTTAGTGTGCTACTTAATAAGGTGGGAGTGTAAAAAGTTTAATTATTAAGAGAAAGGGTTTTTATTATGTTAGGAGTAAGTAAAGAGTGATTTTAGGACTGTATGTCTTATAAGCTGCAAATCTTAGGATTAGAGATATAGGAAAAATAAGTAATATATATAAGTGTCTATAGAAAGGGACGTTAAGGAGGGAAATTTAGATTAAAATAAGTAGATAAGATAATTAGAGAGGAGAGAGAGAAAGCAGGTTTACCTTTCCTGTAATATATATAGGAAATTTCTAGTGACGAGTTTAAGTTTAAGCTTAAGCTTAAGCCTTAGCTAGAGTAATATTATAAGGGCTGCTCTCTTAATAATATTTAGATAATTTATAACTTATATCTTTATTAGATTCCTATTTTCTAACATTTCACTTTAGTTTCTCTCTTAGTCTTAAGTAAACTATCTTTTCCTAAACTTAAATGTAAAGTAAAGTTATTATATTAAGCTCTTCTTAAGTAGTTTATTATATTAATTTAATTATATATACTTTAGCTTAAGTTAATTTAAAATAGTATAGTTGATGTTAACTTACTATTAAAAGCTGTTTACTATATCGCTACACCTTTTTTAGTTAAAAATTAAGTTTATATAAAGTAACCTCTGCACTGTTATGCCGAAATTAGCGTAAATAGTGATTAAGATAACTAGACATTACTTTATTTAGCTAAATGTAAGATTAATCTTATAAAGTGTTAGTATTAATAAGATAATAATACTAGATGATAATAGACTAAGTTATATAGTTGCTAATGGGCGCGATAGCCCTTTTAAAGGATTAGGTGAAGCTAGAAAACTCCTTTAGTGAAAAACTTCTATCGTCTACTTAGGACCAAGCTTAGAACAGGCCTCTTTAGCCTTAGTAAAGTGAAGGACTTTAGTGTCTTAAGTAAAGGTTTTAAACACCTTGCCCTTTAGGGATTCGTGTAAGGTCCTTAACTGCTTAGCCTTTACGCAGCTGTTACTAAGACGCTTTAATAAATTCTTTATCTTCTTTTAGTTCTTAGCTTCCTTTATATTTAACTTTTCTTTTTAATGCTTAAACAAGTTCTAAAAGCTATTGTTAACACTGAACGCGTTATAGCGAACATTTATATAAAGGTAAGGGCTGTAATGGCTAGAGTTATTAGTTACTATATAGGAAAGTTATTAAGAGGAATAGTAAGTGTAAGGATTTATAGTGTAGCTAAAAGTAGTCGTGTAGTTAGTAAGCTAAAAGCGTTTCGCTATACTGTTACGTTTACGTTTAGGTATTATTAGAAAAAGAAAAAGTTTTTAAGAGAAGAAACTTACTTTATAGTTTTTTATAAAAAAAGAACAGTTAAAAAGGGGGAATTGTGTGACGACCCCACTGGTTAGCACTAGGGCTAGAGCGGCCTGACAGTACCCCTGCGTTTAAGACAGTGCACACTGTGTTATGCACTGGGCTAAGGGTGTAAAGACCTGAAGCCCTTACGACTAATTAGAAACCCTTACAGTTTGCCTTTATGCTAAGAAGTGGCTCTGTTAACAGATCTGTTAAGGAGAATAGAGCTAAGTATTGGAAGTGCGGCACTCTAGATTCTGTAGAATTGTAAGGGTTGTAACTGCGTGATTGTATTGCTTATGTTTACCCTGTTCTTCTAGCTCTGGCTGGAAGCCAGAGGCTTCTTTATAGACTATTCTGCAGGATTCAGACTTCGTCACTCTAGTGGCTGAGTGTTGAAATGCAAAAGGGGTGAAGGCATTGGAAAGCAGTGTGTGTTAAAGGTGATTAATTCTTTCTATCTTTGAGAGTGGAAGCCGTGTTATTATAGCCGTGAGGGTGGCCAGTGCACGGAGTGCATTGGCCACACTCGCTTCTGCGAAGCGAGGTTGGCTGACTGAATACGAGGTTGGCAGTGGAGTCTGGCGTTCTTGGCTGTGCAGATCCACGGATGCAGCCGCGGAGCGGCTGTGTGGATCCAGCCACACTGTTTTAACCACACTGGCCGGGTTAGGGTTGTAAAAACCCAACACTGAGGCTCACTGGTGTACTGGCAGTGCTAGGTATCCAGTCAGCTCCACTGACTAGATGCCCAGGGCCTCTAAACCCCCTTCTTTCTGACACTAAGGGGCTTTGTGAAGGTAACGGCTCTACAAGATAAACCCCCTAAGACAGTAGAGATTAGTATAAGTTACCTGTTGGTTAGCTAGTATAAATACTATTATTGTGTTTATAATAAAGCGTAAGGATTCTAGTTCCTTACACTAGTAATTACATTATTCATTTATGTATTACTAATCAGTTTTTAACTGTCCCTTATAGTGTAGTAACCTATAGTAACATTGTACACCCCGTCTGCAAGTGCTAGTTATATTATTCAGTCTTCGGATCACTCCTTACATATTAGCGTCCTGCTATACGCTCTGTCTTAACCCGACTAGTCTCTCTTGGATACTGCCCTGGGTGCAGGTTGTAATAGATCTAAGATGCTAGCAATGTGTTATAACTTATACTTGGAGTAGTATCTTAAAGGGACTGGTTAAGTTAAAATAGAGCGTATAGTAAGATGTTAATATAAAAGGGGCGATCTAAAGACTAAATAAAGAGACTAGCACTTGTAGATAAGGGTTTACTATTACTGTAAAGTCTCTTATCATAGCTAAGAAGAAACTATTCTTAAGTGTAAGCTAAGTCTATTTTAGATAAATAACAAAAGCTATAAAGCTAGCTTAACGATAAGAAGTTACCTATAAAAGGCTTACTTACCCTTTTTAAAGCTTTTATATTAACTTAAGGCGCCTGTTTATGCTGACCCTGTTATTCTTTTTAAGTTCTGTAATATTATTGTAACCGTTTTTGTATGTAGAGGTGCATTCTCTAGCGCGTGCCTCTGTCAAAAAGGGGCTGCGCCGCGCGGTTCTTTAAGCCGTCGCTTCAGGCCATTCAATTCAATTGAATTCGACGATTTCACCACGAAAACCTCTCATTTTCGAAGCCCAGTGACATTCTGGCCCTCTGATCGAAGGAAGATGACCTAGTTCACGGTCGCGTTTCCTTTATTGTTCCATGCTAGGCTCCGTTCCATGCTAGGCACCGTCTCATACTAGGTTTTTGTTTCATACTAAGTACGTATCTATTTTTCTACGTCAATTGCATTTGTGGGCCTCCGATCGAAGGACCGGTAGTCTGGAGTCGGCCTTCCAGGCCGCTGCGACCTTCTGTGGGTGTGGTTCTTTTTGTGGTTTCTTTCCTGCTGCGTCACCGCACCAGTTCAATATCTAGTGCCTTGTAAAGCTTATGGACTTATCGATAAGAGGGCCGTTCTGTTTATCTAGCCGGCTTTAGATGTCCTCGAAAAGCAGCTGGAAATCCTGCTCTTACTTAGCAGGCTGTCAGAAGAAAGGGGTCCCTGGGCATCTAGTCAGCGGAGCTGACTGGCTGCCTGGCACTGCCAGAGCGCCAGCGAGCCCCAGCCACCGCAGTGACGAAGGCTGAATCCTACAGATAGGTCCATAAAAGAAGGAGGTTCTAGCTGCAAGCCAGAACCTCCACACACAATACAATCACATCAATTCACACACATCAATTCCACAGATTCCAAGAGTGCTAGTGCTTCTGAAACAGGCTGAGTGGACATTTGATTAAGCTAGCCATATTGAGGAAGACGGCCGGCCATCACGTTAACGTTGTTGGGAAGTATTGATAGCAGCATGAAGGGTGATTGGGCCTAGTGTTAAAACTTCAAATGACTGGTGAAGGCACACGGGAGGGATGAGGGCAGAGTTGAAGAGATAACAAAAATAAGGGCCCTGGGGGGGGGAGGACGGGGAGAAGGGTGGGTTAAGAGCACCGTGAGCACCACAGGATGCCTTACTCTTGAAGCCCCGGCTCCCCTCTCGCTTTCATCCGTCGCCCACGGTAGGGGGTCAAAAGGGAGGAATTTGGCCATGGTGTGCGTTGAGTTGGTCGGGAAGGGTGGAAGGGGGCACCGAGAAGACCGGTGCTCCTCCGTCTCCTCAAGTACCGGTATCCGAGAAAAGCGGCGGCCACATCGGCTCCGTTTTCAAGATCTCCTGGCCCGTTGCACGTGATATGCAGGGTTAGGGTTGATAGACCCAAAAAAATCGACCGCCCCACACAGCCCCACCAAGAGCCCCACTTATGTGGAAGCAGGATCACCATTCTTCCAATGGGTATGGTCGTATGTGACAAGTTGTCTGGAAGTCGTGGATTATCAGGGCGCGGCGGTGGCTGCGAGCTGTTGTTGGCGTGGGGCAGGCAGCGCCTGCCCCTCCGCTCTTATGACCAGAACAACATGACAGGACATCGCACTTCACTTGTTGTAGAAGGCTCGGATAATAGGGATGCTGATGATCTTTCCTCGTTTTGGGAGGTGCTCGTCTTGGCCTGTTGATGGTGCACGGGGAGGCGGCAGTGCCGAATGGAGTGTGGTGCATCGTGGTGGGGTGGGGTGCTGGCCGGCTTCCGGGTGTGGGGCCGGGCTCCATAGGTCTTAGCATCTAGGCCGCCACCGAGCTCGTTGGCCATACATTTTGTTCTCTCCTCGAACCAAACCATCACCATTTTCCTTTTGCTCCTTGTATTCCCTCGCTTCCGGTATCATTAGCACGCGAAAATGAAGTCCCCAGACTTCAGGTAGCCCGACGTCGTTTGAACTCCCGAGTCCCCGCATGCGGCTGGTCTGCCCCGCATATGGCGCCACTCGCGCAGCAATCTTTAAAATGGCCAGAATGCGGCCCCTCAATACGTAAAAGGTTGAGCTCGGGGACAAGCGACGGAGAGGTTACGGTAGCAAACATACGCCATCCTCTTGCATACCAGGGGCCTAGAGGAGGCGCTGTACATAATGCCCGTCATGGGGTCGGCTGCGCGTGTGTTCTAGGTGCCGAAGATGCGGTAGTAGGTGTTCTTTCTTTTTCTCCTTTATGCCCAGCATGAAACATAGATCCTGATCGGTCGAATTTCTAGACACCTACAGCCGATTCTGTCATTCGCGCTACCGTTTTCCCCTTCTTGGCGAGCACTACGTCAACAAAGCTCCGATTCTGGAGGTCCCACAAGTCTGGTCTTTAGAAGCGCTCCTTGGAATATTTCACGCTGTACTCCATCGTCTTTTGAACTCTCAGCCCGTCCGCCATCGCTCCTGCCGGTGGCGCTGGCTTCTTGGTCCCCTGCATAACTAACATGTCCTCCTCGCTACCGGTCTGAGAGCTCGGCCGACGAACAGTCGCTCGATGCGCGCCCTGAGATGACTTGACGCCGTCGAGCTCGACCCAGTCGGCCTTGTTCTGACTCCTCGCTAAGTCCAGCGTGGCGCGAGACTTGTCGGTGGTGCTGTTGTGGCCGCCGGTACCTGTCGCGTGGGAACCCGGCATGCTGCCGTTCGTGCCGTACCGGCCGGAGCTCTTACTCTTGCTGCGGAGCCCGGGTATGAACTTGACGACCAAGGTGCGCAGGATGGGCAGGCAGGAGCAGATGACGGCGACGTTAGGCTCAATAATGGTCCACATGACGTTGTCGATGTTGTACGTGTTGTCGGGGCTCGTGGCGAAGAGGTCGAGCGTCGTGACGCGTAGGCACGAGGTGACGACGACGAAGATGCCCACGGTGAAGACGCCGACGAGCGCTGCCTTTTGCATCCGGGGCACTTCGAGCTTCCAGACGAGCGGCATCGGCAGCAGCAAGATGATGATGTCGGTAGCGATCGAGAAACCCGCGTTGGCAAACCAGAACTTGGCCGTGTCAATACAGTTGCCAGGCGTGTCCTTGTCGAAGGCGCGGATGACGGGGCGGCACTGGAAGATGGTAGCCGCAATGGAGGCTGTGCAGTACAAGGCCACCACTGTCAGGAGCCCCCAGCACGAGAGCCGGAACCAGCGGACCACGTGGAACAGACGCAGATACAAAAGCAAGATGCAACATTTGACGAGGTTGATGGCGGCCTTGTACGACACTTGAGCCATAAAGAAGTACTGGCGCTGGTTAGCCGTTACATGGCCTGTCAACAGATGTCCCGTTCTGCGTACGTACCTTGTTGGTTTCGAACCTATTCAGCTTGCTTATTGTGGCCCAGTGACGACCCATACCGTATTGACAAGCTGGAGACAAACATCGGTGGTTCAGCAAACATGTTTCAAGGGATCCACGATACACTGTGCCGGACAAAACGAAAATATTGCTTACACGCTACGAGGAAGCCACTCGTCAACAACGTGAATATCTATCACTGCCGTCAGCAACCAAAACCCCTGGTTTATGATGACCTTAACAGACAAGGGCCACTCACAAGAGCTGCAATGGCAGTCCAGTCGTCGGCACCCAGCTTGCCTCCCTTCCTCAAGCGTGCCCATATCCGCAAGCCCATAAGCGGGGGACAGATGATCACGAAAACGATCGACGGGATGTACACAAGATACGCATTGTTGTCGTTTGGATTGAACGTGGGCGCTGGGACGGTGGCGTTTTGCGACATGGCGGGCTTTTCTCGAAATGACTCGCAACGACGGCCTAAGGTGTCTCAAGACGGGCTTGCCCTACGCCCCGACATGGAAACAGACACAGTTAAGAAGGAGAGAGACGAACCAACAGCAGGGTGTTTAGGGAGGTTGCTCTGCGGTTGTTCGCCCTGGCTCCTGCGAGAAGCATGTTAAGCGAACAATGTTCCATACCAGAGGTATGCTTGTCCATGTTCCTACCCCTTAATAAACCTCGAGCAAGTTCTGGAGCCTTATCGGCGTGACCCAAAAACGAGGGTGACTCGGTAAGAACCTCGAAGATCCAGCGGCAGAGAACGGGGGTTCCAACCAGGGATTGGGGAGAATCGAAGAGGCGTCCCGGTCGTTGGACGAAGGCTCCGGCTAATGAGAACAGCCGTCCCTCTTCTCCGTGCGAAAATGCGATGTCGAAGACTTCACAATTACTGTCAGGGTCCCGCTAGAACAGCGAGGACTGGCTACTCACATTGCAGGCCATAGCTGTATCATGAAAGGTCTCAGCTGCATTGGGACAGACCGTTGGAAAATCCAGGGTGTCCTTTTCAGCATGGGATATCGCCAATCGCATCGAGTACCATGGGCAGCTTCGAGAGTAACAAGCCATATTTCGCACTGGCCAAGGGGATCCCTTGTTTGGGCGAAGCCTCCCTGCAATCATGAGACCACAGCGTCGAAAAGAGCTTGGAATGGCTTGGAACCACGCCTTTACACGACGCGCAGCCAAGAATTCGTCCCGGGAACGTCAAATACCGCTACCTGCCTGTTTTGGGTCTTGGAACCGCTGCGTCCCGTGTTCTTCGCTGTTGAACGGTCAATTGTCTTACACCAGCCTCCCAGCCTGCTGGCATCTCCGGGCTACAGATGTTTCAGGGGTTTTGAGACTGCGATGCACAACGTTATTTGGACCTGTCGGTATGCGCGCGACCCCTGGACATCGAATGAGAACAAGCAACAAAGTAGCACCCCGTGCCGCGCCGCCTTCTCTCCCTCCCTGAACCCTGAAGTACGTCTCGTCCAACCGGATTGACCCCCGGAAAAGCCGGCCGGTGCAAGTCAACGTTGATGCATACCAGGGTACCTGGAAACCAGCAACCCCGCACCGGCAAGGCCCTTGCTTGCTGATGCCTTCCAAGTTGTATTCTAAAAAAAAATCGATCTCCGGGGAACACAACCTTATCTGTGCGGATTCGGTGCTGATTCTGGGAGTCTTCTCCGCAGCCGTTTTCCCGAGCCACAAGACAAGGTAGATGTCACACCCAGTTCCCAGTCGAAGGAATTACCCGAAACGCCGAGCCAGCCCATTCCGCCGTCTTGCGTCTTCATCGAGACGTCCTTCTTCGCGTTCCTTCTGCATTGTTCATTCTTTGGTACAAATCCTTCGGTACCTTATATCGGTACTTGCTGCTGTCCATTGTTTTCTGCTGTCTATCGCAGTCCCTCCAGGCGGCAACCACCTGCAACCTCCTCACGTCGCTACCTTACCTGAACATGTCGGCGTTAGAGAAGGAGAAACTCGCCGATGATGGTGCGGACGCAGAAACTGGCCTCTCGCCCCCGATTCCAAAGTCGCCTGGCTCAGTTACGTCTGATTCCAATGGGTCAATTGATCCGGTGGCTGAGCGCAAGCTCCTCTGGAAGATCGACCTGATGCTCTGGCCCGTCTTTTTTGTTATCTATGTCATGGCCTTTCTGGATCGCATCAACATCAGTCATGCTGCCATTCAGGGCATGACGGCCGAGCTGGGCCTCGATCAGGGTAACCGCTTCAATGTCGCCCTCTTTGTATGTCGCTCTTACTCTCCTTCTCAATGCCAGAGCTGGCTAGGCTAATATCAGATGGACATAGGCCTACTACTCATCGTACATCCTTCTCGAGATCCCCTCGAATATGGTGCTCGGCACCGGCAAAATCCGGCCGTCGCTCTACCTCTCAACGCTCATGTTCATCTGGGGCATCGTGAACATGTGCATGGGGTTCGTGCACTCGTACGAGGCGCTTGTAGGGTTGCGCGTGCTCCTTGGCGCCTTTGAGGCCGGTGTCCTGCCGGGCATCGTCTATATCTCGTCGAAGTACTACAAGCGCCATGAGTACCAGAAGCGCATCTCTTTCTTCTTCTGCAGCACCGTCGTCGCGGGCGCCTTTGGCGGTTTACTCGCGTACGCCATCGCCGGCCTCAGCACGCCCAGCATGGCCGCCTGGCGGTGGATCTTCATCATCCAGGGCGCCATCACGTCGTTCCTCGGCCTCGGTGCCTCCTTCGTCATTGCCGACTGGCCCGAACAGACGCGCTACCTCAACGCTGAGGAGAAGGAGCTCCTGCGCCGGCGCTTGGCCGCCGACGTCGGCGATTTATGCCGCATGGACACGCTCAACCCGTTCTCTCTCAAGCGCATCGTCCGCGACTACAAGATCTGGCTGGCCTCGTTCATCTACATGGGCGTCTCGGTCGCCGGCCTGTCAGGCACCTTCTTCCTCCCAACCATCCTGCTCGAGTTCGAGTGGAAGGCCCAAGAAGCCCAAGTCCGCACCATCCCCGTCTACGTCTTTTCCGCCGCCATGATGATCCTCGGCGCTTGGGCATCCGACCGGCTCCGGCACCGCTCCAGCTTCATCTTGGGCGGCGCGTCTCTCGCCACAGTCGGGTACGCCATGCTGCTCAACCAAGTAGGCAGGTCGCGCGACTACAAGTTTGCGGCCGTCTTTCTCGTCTTCGGTGGCGCATTCATGATCACGCCGATGTGTCTCGCCTGGCTGCAAAACAATGTGTCAGGCCATTGGAAGCGCTCGTTCGCGGCATCGACGCAGGTCACGATTGGCAATTTCGCGGGTATCATTGGCGCGTTTATTTTCATCAAGTCTGAGGCGCCTACGTACAAGACAGGCTATGGCGTCGCGCTCGGCATGATGTGGTTTGGCGCACTCTGTGCTGCGACCATGGCTGGGCTTATGTGGCGGGAGAACAGGAAGAGGAACCGGGGCGAGCGGGAAGAGAGGCTTGCGCTTCCTGATGAGGATAGGAAGAATATGGGTGATTGGCACCCGAGCTTCAGGTTCACCCTATGAAACGGTAAATAGTGGCATTTGTTGGTTAGCAAGCCTATTTGCTCGAACCAGTCTTCACAGCATAGAATATTGTAATCTGCCCCAAGAATTCTGAGCTTCTTCCAGATGCCCAGGGTCCTTGCCAGACAATGAGGGGAAGAGAGGACTCCCGAAAATTCTTAAAGCGTGCAGGTCGTACAGACGTTGTACCGCCTTCCTTCTCGCAACTTGTTGCAGCAATCATTCTGCTGCCAAGCATGGAAGCCGCCTCGGGGATTACACGGAGTTAGTCCGTGGTTACATTGCACCACTAAATAATCAAGCTGATGAGGGTTAACAGCATGCTTGCTGCTACGGTCGCCGCTCGGGCAATTAGCTGTCAAAAGACCGGGGTATGCTGGCTGCAGGATGGAAACTTCCCTTTGGGCAGTGGGACTGCACTTCGACGGCAGAATCCTTCCCGTGCCGCCAAGTGGTGTAATATGCCACACATACGAAGTCTCGGGTCCCCTCAGCCACCGCGGAAGCTGCCGTTTTATTCCTGTTATGACCATGGGGTTTCGAACAGATCATGGCATATCCCTAAGGGGAAAAAAACCATCGCTACCGATAGAAATGCCCGGCCTACTGGGAAACAACGTCCTTGAGGTCCGTTTTCCCAGATCGATCGAGCTAACATTTGATGGCTTGCCTCACAGATGAGGAACTTATCGTCAAGTTTGACCCCTCAAAGCTCCAGAAACGCAGAATTATTTTCCATGAGCCCGAGAAAGTTCCTTACGTTGAGTTGCCGAGAGCTCGGTTTTCGCTTTCTTGTAGTCCCCAGCTCCCACAGTATCAACTCCAGCGGTGTGTCGTGCCTTCAAACACTCCAGCTCCGGCTGACCGTCCCGAGTCACTGCCGTTTTGGGGGAGATCCCAAGGGGGTCGAAAGCTTTACAGCAAGCTGGTCTACGGAGCGGCAAGTGTGTCCAGTGGAGAGGGTGAGGGTCTTTTTATCCTGTGGGGTATATGGTACCCAAAGGAGGATATCATGCGGCTTGCCTTCGCGAACCCTACAGGTTGGCGGTCAGACAAGGCGTTTCCATTTTGCGAGGTATACTACTATCAACATTGGGACAAGCAGCTGTTCAGCGATACCGCCCTTGACAGCTATCACTGAATTGCCAAACTGGCCGCGACCGTCACCAAACGCGACGAAATTGTCAAAGCAGTAGCCCTCAGTACGCCCAAATCATCAGTTGCTACTTGTCGCCAAACTCTCAAATTGGGCAAGGGAGGGCGAAAAGTTCATGTTGTTACTGACATCTCAACTCGAGAGTTCCTTCGGCGGTTCATGTTCCAGATTGATGTCACGATCAACCCGATACAATCCTGAGTCGGCTATTCGCAAGCTGCCCCCGAGCTTCACGCTGGGCGGTCCCGGCCTTGCAAAAATGGGCGGGTTTCGAGCAACACCAACGGACAGAATGCCGCCCAGGGGTCGAGAGTCCCTCTCGGAATGCCCGAAGTAGACGTGTCATGGATTATGGACACTAGTAGCGTGGCGGAGCTAGTGGCGCTACAAGTTCAGCACTATCTTGGTTAAGGTTCACCCGACGCTTCACAGGTTACGCCTCCTCGAAATGCATCGCAGCCAAGACAATACGAATCTACGGATGCAATATCCCGCCTCAACTTGACGAGTGGAACGCTACCAACGTCAAAGTACTCTGAGTTAATCGCCATGTATGGAGCCCTGCAACGAACATCAAGCTGTGAACGTGCAGCACGACCTCCGGCCCCCAGCAGGGTCATTTTTCTACCGGGCTCCCGAGAGCTATGGCTTTGAATACTTTCCATCCCCACCCAACTACCACCCTGACACCTGCTGAACGCCGGTTCGACTGGTCGCCCCATATTCATGAGCAATTTATGGGCCAGAATTACAACGCCAGCGAACTGACGAAGCTTGCTGACTCAAATTGGCAGATCGAGGCCATTCAGGACCCCTGAGCCATTGTGACCGGGGGAAATGAAGGCCTTATAAAGGTGAGCTTCTTTGGAAGTTGTTTTTCCCACAATCAGTATCCCCTCTATCACGCCGGAATCCACTTTCTGTGCATCTATCTTGTTTTTGGAGCTACACCGTACTAGCCATGGCTGCTACACGCTCATCTGTTTGGGCCTTCGCATTGCTCTTCCTCTCTGGCACTAATGCGCTGCCTAACAACGGGCACCCCACAAGCTACGAGCCGGTCACGGGTCCCGGCCCCGCTCTCGGCCCCGGTCCTGCTCATGCCCCTGGGCCCGTTGTGCCCCACCCCCCGACCGAGCAACACCCGGGCAAGCATCACCCAGGCAACCACCCCCCAGAGCACCCCCCTCTCCCCCCAGCCAC
>Ga0247780_1001457_pt1 | contig 13449 bp, 18 predicted proteins | sample UWRJL079202R5_FD_179927 | JGI IMG/M metagenome (GOLD analysis project Ga0247780, IMG submission 179927) | Plant litter microbial communities from Arlington Agricultural Research Station in Wisconsin, United States - UWRJ-L079-202R-5 | ecosystem: Environmental > Terrestrial > Plant litter >... | reverse complement strand
CAGGGAGCTTCCATTTGTATATAACTGGGGAGTGCTTCGCACTCCCCTTTTCTACCAAATCAAGTCACTTTGCAACTGCACTTCCGCTGCTCCTGAGCCCCTCGTTCCTCAGTCAAAACGTTCCACACAAGGATATTCGCATGGAGTGTCGCCGGGAGCGATTGGGGCCTTCAGGTTCACGCCGTCTGCTGTCGATGAGCGGTAACGCGCCACAACCTACGCTAGTCTCTAAACTACGTAGTCTTACGTCGTACAAATGACTAGATATGCCTAAGATGCTGGCTGTGCGAGCTCCATGGTAAAGTGTGGGACAAGAAGCTAGAATGTAGCAAATCTTGGGGCTCATACATAAACTTAAGAATTGAAGGAGGGGTTTGACATTTAATACGGTGATCCAGACGAGAACTTAGCAATGTTGCAAAGAGGCAACAGCTCACCTTTTGGTACATTCATCCCTTCTTTGTTCTCAGCTGAAGTATTCCTTTACCTTCCTAAGATTCTCCAACAGTCCGCCCACATCTGACGCGACTGAGTGCACGAAAAAGTCTGGTCGAACCAGGATGAATCGCGTGGTTGGGCCGAAGCGATCTTGAAGTGACGTATGCCGATAACCCTTGATCGGAGTGATACCGTCCCCAGCCAACTGCCCGGCAGTGCATGGATGATAGCAGTCCAATGAACCCACCTCCGCCCCCTGACTGCTTGAACCACTCTTCTGGTAGAACGACACATCGTCCATGGTAAGGAGGTCCGCCTGCAAGTCCGACTCCTTCAATGCCGCCGCAACTTCATCACGCAATCCGCTATGCGCGTCGTCTCCCACCAATACCAGCAGCGAAAGATGCGACAGACAGCGAAGAAACGCAGCGTCCGACAGCTTCGGCTCCTGGCCCGCCTTCCTCACCCAGATCTGCGCAACCTTCCGTCCACCGCCGGTCTGACCCAGAAAGAAACCATCCGGACAAGTCGCATGCGTGTAGATCAACTTATCTTTGAAGGCATTATGGGTGCGATACCGCGCAATCCTCTTGAACTGCCAAAGAAGCCGCATCCACACGCGGTAGAAAAACCCACCGATGATGGACCGCTGGTTGACGATACTGCCGTTTAGCTTGGTGGCCATCAGCGCGGCTTTCCAGGCGTGGCGACGCTCCTGGCCCCAGCCGGTGAGGATCCGTTGGCGCGTCTCGTTGGACATGTTGACGCGGGACATGATGGCTAATCGCCAGCCGAGGGCTTGGGCGTCTCGGATGCCTGTGGCGATGCCTTGGCCGCCGAAGGGGGGGAAGACGTGGGCGGCGTCACCGATGAGCATGGTGTTGTGGGAGAACCAGCGATTTACGACCTTGACGGCGAATCTGGACTGGGGGTTAGCATCTGCAGTTGACTAACAGATATTCGGGGGGACAACATACGTGAATGGCCGGCATCGAACCACCTTGATGCAGTCTCGAGGGAATTCGATTGCTTTCTTGAGGGTTGACGAAAACCTCGACCCTGGGGTGACCATCCAAGGCGCAAAGAGGCTCCAGAAGTGGTTTTCGACATTGTCGAGATTGTCTTCGGGCTCCACCGAGTACTCGTGTCTCCAGCATCCAGAGCCAACAGGCCCAAACCTTCCGCTCACGGCTGGTCTCTTGGAATCGTTGCAGAAACTGGCACGGTGTGTGAGCATTGGGTGCAATTGTCTGTTCGTGTTGCACGGAGTTGACTCACTGGAATCCACTCGGCCAGAACACATCATGCACCTGCTCAGGGGTATACCCCAGCTTCCACAGCGGGAAGTCCGGATGTGACTGAGGCGTTGGTGTTGTGATGTGCAGATTTGCGGCAACCCATGTGCCCACATAGGTCCAGACACTCTCCTCCTGCCTGATGCCCTCGGGCTCGAGGAACTTCTTCCGCACCACTCCTCTTTTCCCGTCGGCGCCAACGAGCCACCTTGACCGAATGGATCGTCTTGTGCCCGCCTGATTGTTGTACTCGATTACTGTGTGGTCGCCGACTTGCTCCCGAGTGAGGACCTCGCAGCCTGTCCGCAGCTGACAGCTCGGAAAGTCTTTCAACAGGGCTCTTATTTCTCGTTCTGAGGGCATTGGTCAGCAAGCATCCCACCGAGATTTGCGAAATTCGCTTACCGTAATTTGGCTGAAACTGCGTGATATTATTGGAAACGGCCTGTTCCGCCCAGTCCTCGGTGATGTCAAAGGTCATGAACGGGGAGGTCCTGAAATCGCCGCGATGGAAATTCAGGACGCCAATGTCCTTTCCTATCCTCTTGGTGAGGCCTTCGCCGATCCCGATCTGGTACGATATCCGCACGGCATCCCCGTTGACCACAATCCCTCGGGGATCCTCGCAAACCTCGGTGTCTTTTTCAAGGATCACCACCTGTGCGTGTCAGCCGAGCTTGAGGGTTGTCGAATAGATTTTTGTTGACATACCTCGACACCCATGCGCCCAAGCAGAGCGCCCAGGGCGAGTCCACTGGGGCCAGCCCCGACGATGAGAACGGTCGTCTCTTCCATATTAATTGCAGGCTGAAAAGAATTACTTGGAACAATATGGCAACAAAACCGCAGTGGATGAGGTGGTTCTCGCAGATGTAATCTCAAGACCACTTTAATCTCGTCGATCTATCATTTGGAAGCAGTGGCACGTAGAAAATCCCGAGCCCCCGAGCCCCCGTGCTACTGTCGGCTTCACGCATCCGCAAGGGGGTGATAATCCGGGGATCTTTGCGGAGCGACATTAGTGCCGGCATCATGTGGGGGGAAGGGCGGTTGGGAATACCGCTTCGGATACAAGCAGCCGACCCAATGTTAGCCCCTGTTTCCCCCACTTCAACCCGGCTCGCTCCAGGCCAGAGGTCACCCCGACCAAATTCTGTTGCAGTTGCACGGCTGGATGCTGGGCGGGATACCAAGACGGGTATGAATGTCGGGTACAATTTCCATGCATGCCGAGGAAATTTGAAAGGATTCACGGTTTGGCATGGTAAATGTTGTCCCACCAACCAAAGTTTGGCCTCCAGTTACCACCGTCCACCGTGACATCAACATAGGTACGTACATGGAAATGATTAAACTCTCTCCGCACCCTTGGAAACCTCCAGATTAATCTGGCGATACGCGGGGGCCAAGTGTTCCATCATTTCATTGTGTGACGGCCGAGCCTATTTCTAGGTTGAAATCCAAATAAAATCACATGCCCCGACAACGTCGGCCACGACTCAGAGGCCGGGAGAGTCGAGGATTGGCCAAACACCAATGTTTGATATTGGAGGTACTATATACTAGCGAATAGACTTCATGTGTAACTACTTAGCCAAAAAAAAAAAATTTTCAACGTCACACCCGACGTTGGGAGAAGTTTCTTCAAGGGTTTTGATAGATAGACTTCATGATATTCCGCTTTCAACGGAGGCGAACTTCTTCAAATCGCAAAACCCATTCCGAACTCCATTTCTGTACTAAAACACACCATGTTCATGCCCACTCTGTCCAATGCTTATGCCCTGATATACCACCCGAGGTTCTCCTCCTTAATGTCCCGCTCACACAGCCCATTACCGAGATACGCAAATCTGTTCTGTGGCTGTAGGTAGGTGAACTCAAAGTCCTCATAACGCGGCGATTTAACAGCTTCCAGGAAGTGGTTCACCGACCCAAACCATGGACCAACAATCCTGCCGCCCTTTTGACCTCCCTTGTACCTGAATTGAGGGCCACGAGATTAGAAACAGGCCGACTTATAACGGGAAAGTCAGAGAACCTACCAACTATTGCAGTCTCCGGAAAAGGTCAGGGTGTCCATTACTGCGTCCTTGTAGTCGTTGAACTCTGTTGTTGCCTGGTTGTTGACGACAACGGACTTCACTCCCTCGCATTGGATCTTGTTGACAAAGTTGAGCGCAAAGTCGACCTGCGCCTCGATCGAGGGCATAAGGGAGCCGTTGGAGATGGGAGTGTTGGGGCCAACCACCACTGCGGTTTATTAGTTCAGCATAGAAGTGTCTCGGGTGATTGAGGGGAACTTACTGAAATAATTGGGCATGTCAGGAACGGCACACGTGAAGTACGCCTCGGCTCCCGTCTTTGCCCATCTCGCTCCGAGATCGACGCCGTGGCGCCCAGTCATCTTGAACGCCGGGGTGTAGCTCGTGTCGTACCCCGTGGCCGCGATGATGACATCGACGGGGTATGCTTTACCCTCGCTGGTCACCACACTGTTGGAAGTGATCTCCTTGATGGAGGTTCTGACGATCTCTACATTCTCTTCTTGGAGAGCCTCGAGATATCCCTCTCCGGGCGTGACACTGAATCTTGATGTTAGCAAATCCCCCCACCAAAGACTCCAGAAACCAGCACTCACCGCCGACATCCAACATCAAAGTCAGGAATAAGGGACTCCCTCAAAACCGGATCCATCCCCGCCAAATTCTCCCTCATACTCTTCTCCACCAGCTCCCGCGACGCCTTCTGCCGCGGCGACCCCTTGTAAAAGTTCGGAAACCTCGAGTTCAACTCATGATCAACCTCCCGCCGGTACTGCTTCAGATACTCCGCATCCTCACGAAACTTCCTCTTCTGCTCCTCCGAGTACGCCGTCCTCCTCCCATCGGGCGCCAGCCTCCCCACAAACTGCGGCGCAATCCACGTCGCCGACCGTGCAAAATTCGTCAGCGACTTGACCACCGGCTGAATTGTCGGCACGACCTGAATCGCCGACGAACCCGCCCCAATGACCGCCACGCTCTTCCCCGTGAGATCCAGATCCTGCGGGTAGTTCCCCGTGTGCGCCAGCGTCCCCTCGAACGAATGCAGCCCCTGGATCTCGGGCCACTTCCACCGGTTTAGCACCCCCGCGCAGTTTAGCACCACTTCGGCCTCGTCCTCCACCACCACGCCCGTCTTCTCGTCTAGCGCCTTGACCTTCCACCGCCCCACCTCGGCGTCCCACTCGCAGCTCACCACGCGGTGGTTGAACTTGGCGTTCACATACACATTGTACTCCCGAGCCCGCGCCTTGTAAAACTCGCATATCTCCTCGGCGCCGACGTACACGTGCGACCACTCGGGGTTCGACACCCAGGGATAGCTGTACGAGTGCGCCGGGATGTCGCAGGAGCAGCCGGGGTAGCGGGACTCGAACCAGGTGCCGCCGACGTCGGCGTTCTTTTCGTAGATGACGAAGGTCACGTTGGTGAGGGAGAGGGCCTTGTAGGCGAAGGCAATTCCGGAGATGCCGGCGCCAATGACGATGATGCGGATGGGCCGGGGGGTGTTGAGGGGGGTCGGGGTTACGAGGGGGAGGGTTGTGGGAGTGGCGCTGAGGGAGCCCATTGTGGCTTGTGGAAGGGTGGTGATGTGATGTGGTGGGAGAGGTGAATGGTGTGGATTTGGTATTCCGTCGGTGGTGAGGGAGGGGTGGTAAGGGTGGAGGAGGGAACCTTAAGATGTGTGGTTTACTTCTTAGCCATGTCGCTTCGCCTCACCTGGTCTTGATCAAGTCGCGGATCTTGCGTACCGAAACGTCCGTCATGTAAGTCACCGGCAGCCAATCGGCTTTACTCATACAGTTCAAGATGTCGTCGGTAACAGGAACTCACTGTCCCCCGCATATCCAAAATCCGGGGAAAACTAGTGCAATGTCTCCTTTGCCACTTCGGCGGTTTGCATCCGGGCAATGCAGGGTCTGAGTCCCCGCCCCAGCCGCGGGGAAACTCCACACAACCTTCTCCTTTCTATTGCAGTCGGGACAGCCTTCAATGGACCCAATGTGATGGGAAAACTTCAAGGTGGGCATTTCACCACGGCACATGGCGCAAAGGTGGGAGCATGTTCGCGATCTTAAACAATATCGAATTCTGGCCAGTTACATTGAAGAAGAAATGGCAACATTGCCAGCGTGTCTTTGGCATCAAACTGTAACCCACGACATCGTATTGGACATGTAACATAGCTAGGTAGGTAGCTACCTAGGTAGATAGGGGCCTAGGTAATTTTCAAGAGATCACAAGGTTTCTCATTTTCTCGCCGCGCACTGAACCCGAACTTCCGTATATCACCAAGCCGCCATCCCCTTTTAAAAAGACAGAATACACTGCAAGCCAAGTCCAGAAGCTAATACCCCGTTCCCCACCCAAGACCCGTCAATGGCGCACGTCGAAGCTGGCCATGACGATATCCTAAGGGCAGGCGATGCCGCATCCTGTCGCAAACACGTGAGCATTAAGACAAAATGCCGTCTCAAGCCAGGGGCAACTCACCAAGGGCAATTCCAATGCAATCAGCACCGCCGGGGGTGTTGCCGCAGCCCCACTTCTCCAAGCAAGCGCTGTAGCCATAGATACAAGTGTTGCCGTCCTGGTACTGGCACGATGAGAAAGGGTCCGGGCAGGTCTCTCGGGCTACAATCTTTGCAGCGTCAGCCGAGAGAGTTGGGGCAACGGCCCTGGCGGAAGCCACAGTGGCCAGGATGGCGGCAGCGAGGATGGAAGTGAACTGCATGGTGGGCTGAGGAGGATTGTTTGAAGTTGATATTGGTTGTGAGAAGTGAGGGCTGAATACTGGATGCTGGGTGCTGGAGGGATGAGCGCGATGATGAGGAAAGATTCATGTCAGAGGTGTTCGAGAGACCAGTGGCTTTATACTGTGAGCTTGTCATTCAAACAGCTCTGAGAGGGAACCACGACCTGCCTTACACTGCGAGCTAGGTGTTCATCTAGAGCGGGAGTGTTCATGGCCCAAAGACATACAATGGCAACAAGGCTCGGTGAGTTTGGAGATGGATCAAAGGGCCTCCAGATGCTCGGAATCGCCGAAGCCAAGTTATCACACAATCACGACGATGAAAGTCCAGCATGAGTTCCATCCCGTCCATGGTCTATCACAACCCTAAGACAGTGACAGGATGGATCTGCCTCTTAGGATGGACCCAGCAAGTCATTTCATCAGGTCGTCAATTGGAGCGCTTGCAGCCGAGACGGGCTGAAGTGAGTGTGTTGTTGTGTCTAGACCTCCTCTTTACCTTGCTGTGCCACTCGGTTACGAAACCCGCCGTCTTGAGAGGATATCAAGAGGCGGCAGTAGGAAGTGTGATTGAAGCGATAAATGATGGAACTAGGCTTTTCATCTCTCTTGGGTTGCCTACCAATAGCGGAACCCCAATCCAAAGGCAAGGGCGAGCAGGTTGTCCGTGTCCCGCCTCTTAGCCAGGCATGAAACAAAGCTGTAATCAAGATGTTGCCTCGACGCTAGCGGCTTGCATCAAGGACCTTTCCCAAACTAGCCGTGCAAACTCAAAAGTACCTAACTACACAGCAATCCTTCTCGGTAACCCCGAGCACACGTGGCAATCCGCGACCCGGCCGACCATTAGCCGCCCCGCGGACCCGATGATGACCCGCGTCGGCAAAATCCCGAGCTAGGCGAGTTTGGAGTTTGTACCTCGCCAGACAACACGGCCCAAACCCACGTGGCATTGCGCCCCTGTCCGGGGGATCCCGTCCAAAGACGCCGATTCTGTGACCTTCAGCCTTCCCGGCGCGTGGGAGATGCTCGGAGCCGACCGCGTCACGTGTCCCGGCTAAATCCATAATGATCAAGACAAGAGCACGGCCGTCGATTTGTGGGTGGTTGGACAGTAAATCTAGACATTGCAAAGTACCTACCTGCATGAAAGTTGAGATTATGTACACGTTTTTCTTTTCACGCTCTCACTCTGGCACCTGAGTTCCAGCATCTCGATTTCCAAGCTACTGAAATTGGTAGAAGAATTTGATTTCACCACACCCAACGATATTAGGAACCTTGAGGGTTCTACGACAGGTATGTAGAATTTGTCCATCCAACATCTCCCCATCCCCCCTTACTCCTTCTCAAACGCAATCCTCGTCCTCAACACCCCAATCGGCTTAACCTCCACCTCGACCACATCCCCCTCCTTCAACTCACACTTCGGACTCTGAAACCACCCCACCCCTGCCGGCGTCCCCGTCATAATCGCCGTCCCCGCCGGAATCGTCGTCCCCTGCGACAAAAAGCTCAACAGCCCATTCATCTCAAAGATGAAATCAAACTCGCTGTCCTGCACCGTCCGCCCGTTCACCCTTGTCGTGATGCGCGCGCCTAGTGCGGTGGGCGAGAACACGGAGGGGTGCACGAGGCGTGGGCCCAGGGGCGCGAAGCGGTCGAAGCCTTTGGCGTAGGTGTATTGGCCGCCGCAGGAGCGTTGGAAGGTGCGCGCGGTGAGGTCATTGCCGATGGTGTAGCCTAGGATGTGCGAGGGGGCCGAGGCGGGGGTGATGTTTTTGATGGGGGTGCGGAGGACGAGGGTTAGTTCGCCCTGTGCAAGGAGGGGTGTTAGTGGGTGTGAACTGGGGAGGGGAAAGAGGGGAAAAGGAGGGGAGAAGTACCTCGAAGTCGGGGAAGGCCTTTTGTGCCTGCAGCGGGAAGGAAACCTCACTGTCGGGCTCGGCGAGGGATGCAGCGGGCTTGTACCACATGGGGGGCGTGGCAGGGATGGGCAGCTGGAACGGTGTTAGTCAAGCTGGGTCAGCAGCCATGGGCATGGGAGGCAGAGGTCACGTACCGATGCCTCGTTAGCGTGGTTGCGGTAGTTCAGCCCGACGCAGATAATGGGGATTCCTGTTACAGGTACGGGAGCAAGAAGAAGCTATGGCAGGGGTGTGAGTTGCGAGTCTTCCTTTTCTGGTGCGGTGATTTGGGGAAACATACCTTGGCGACGGTGACATCGACGCCAGTGACGCTGCCAGACTCGAGATCATCGATGGTCTGGTAGCCCTGCACAGACAGTCCTATGGCAGGGGTGGTGTCTAGTGGGAGGGAAGCCCAGTATTCTCTGTCGTCCGAGGCCCGAAAGCGAATGAGACTGTCCCAGATGGCCATTTTGAGATGTTTGGGAATATGGTAGGGGCAGAAGAAAGATGGGAAGTGAAAATGATTTTGATATGACAAACAACTTTCCACACCCTGAATTGCTGAAGGACGTGTTTTAGGTTCCCGATGCGCAGCCCTTTTCAAGACGGATGGATGTGGATGTTCTCGCCGAAGTCGGGTATCAACAAACGGTTGTGGATTGGAGATTGCTAATCGGCACCATGGTTCCGGTTGGTCAACTCCGGGTCGCCACAACATGAGGGGTCAGGACATTTAGATATCAGGACGGGAATAAGTGGAATTGTACATTGTTTGGTGTCTCTCAATCACACTTTATCATTCCATTTCTATCAGAACAAGCCAAACACAAAGATGGCGCAATCACAGCCAGGTATCATTGGGCCAGTGGCTAACTCCCCGGACAAGATCCAGCTCGCTCGACTCAGCTACGTTCATGTCTCCCATCCGGACATCAGCAAGTTTGACGACTTTGCTGCAGACTTCGGCTTCACAGTAGCAGCCAAAGATGGCGACAGCATCTACTACCGGGGATGGGGCAAGGACAAGTGTTGTTACATTGCGACGAAGAGCGACGACGGAGAGAAGCACTTCAATGGCGCTGCCTTCCTTGCAAAGACCGAGAGGGATTTTGTCAAGACTTGTGAGCTTCCAGGGTGTTCGCCACTAATCGAGAACCCGCCGGCGTGTGGTGGTGGGTCGCGGGTGACGGTGTCTTCGCCGTCCGGGACCATCATGCATGTGATTTGGGGTACAGAGGAGCGCCCGGCGCCAGAGAAGCCAGAGACGGCGACAGAGGTCCACAAGGGCAGTTTCAACACCACTCTTGAGAAGACTAGAAAAGGTACCTTATTCTACCCAATCTCCGACTCTATGGTACGGTTTGACTTACACGAGTGACAGGCGAGTTCCACCGCTTCAAACCGGGGCCTGCATTGGTCCATAAGCTGGGTCACTACGGCTACACGACAACAATGTTTGACGAGGACGTGGCATTCTACACCCAAAACTTCAACTTCATCCCATCAGACATCCTCTACGAGGTAGAAGACGGGCGTGAGATCGATGCAGTCACCTTCATGCACCTCGACCAAGGCCAGGAATACAGCGACCATCACACGCTGTTCTTCAACCGTGCCCCGCCTAGCTTTGACGGTGGGAAGCACCGCATCCATCACTGCTCGTTCGAGGTCGAGGATTTTGACACCCAGTTGCTGGGACACGACTATCTCCTAACCAAGGGGCACACGCTTATTTGGGGCGTCGGCCGGCACATTTTTGGGTCACAGATCTTTGACTACTGGAAGGACCCGAGTGGTTTTGCCATTGAGCATTATGCTGATGGCGATCTTATGAACGAGGACAACGCCATTGGAAGGGAGAAGAGCGATGGTCCTGCATCTATGTATATCTGGGGTCCTATAAGGCCCACCGGTGGCGTGGCGTCTTAGAGCCACGGGGGCTTCTAGAACGGCGTTCTGTAGTATCACGAAAGCTCCAACAAATTCTCTTACCGTCACGCACTGTTCCATCCAACCTCGAAATTCGGCCAGTCTAATCTTTTCTGTTTCTCAGGAGGCAGTCTCCCATAGACCGTGTTCAAATTAACCCTATGCTAACGACTCGAATTGTTGCGAAAACTCGGAACGAGACAGAATACTGTAGAGATTCTCACAACTTCTACAAGGATCATATATCAGTGCAACTGCATACACACGGAGTTGTGTTGAGCAACTGGAGTGCAATTCAGTTCTCGCCCAAAGAAGCACGTCACTATCAGCATGCATCGTATCCGCTCTGAGTCTCGAGTTTCGCCCGCGTCATCTAACGCAAGCCCGACAACCCTACAACGGAGACAACCACAACAAGTGCAAGACCATTGTAGTCAGCAACACAGACCAGCGGAGCAACTGACGCGGCGATCTCCGTTTGCATCGGCTGCTTGTAGCCGGCAAGCCCTATTCCATTACCCCGCACGGAGCGGAGTAAACAGCGGAGCATGCAGCCCCTGACTCGGACAGATGCGGGGAAGTGGATCCGGCTCGGCGAGGTACTTCCGGGGGTCGCGGGGCCGCCAAGATTTCGCGATCCGAGCCGTTGACGATGCCGAGCGTCCAATGAAGCTTAATTAGGTGCCTTATAGATGTGGACAGGCCGCTCGGCGTTGGCCGTGGCTGGTGATTTTTGAACGTTGTAGAAAAAAACCCTCAACCACAGACAACATGGCACACATTTTCGAGCTGGCCGAATCCCTTTCAGCGCAGCCCAACTACGTCAACGGCGTCAAGACCAGCACACAGTCCAAGTTCCCCGCCACCGGTGTCTTCCAGGGATTCAACCGGCCATCTCGCATCGAGGGCGACGTGCACGACCTCGAGGTGACAGGCCAGATCCCCGACGACATCGATGGCACATTCTTCCGCATCCAGCCAGACCACCGGTTTCCCCCGCTGTACGACTCAGACATCCACTTCAACGGCGACGGAAACGTGACTGCCATCCGCATCAGCAACGGCAAGGCGCATTTCAAGCAGCGCTATGTGCACACCGACCGGTATAACCACGAGACAAAACATGGCAAGGCGCTGTTTGGCAAGTACCGCAACCCCTATACCGACAATGAGGCCGTGAAGGGGGTGATCCGGACAGCGGCAAATACCAACGTCTTCTTCTGGAGAGGGATGCTCCTGGCCACCAAGGAAGACGGCCCCGCCTACGCCATGGATCCAGACACCCTAGAGACCATTGGGAGGTACGACTTTGAAGGCCAGGTCCTGAGCCCAACCATGACCGCACACCCCAAGTTCGACCCCAAGACCGGAGAGATGGTTTGCTACGGATACGAGGTAAGCTTACAAACTCCTCTCCTTTTCTATTATCCCCAACCTACCTGTCTGTCCTCGGTCTTTGAAACGCGACAACTAACACCCCCCAGGCCGGCGGCAACGGCAACGACGGCTCGCGCGACATCGTCGTCTACACCATCTCCTGCGACGGCATCAAAACCTCCGAGTCCTGGTACAAAGCCCCCTTCTGCGGCATCATCCACGACTGCGGCCTCTCCGCGAACTATCTCGTCCTGCCAATGACACCCCTCAAGTGCTCGCCCTCCCTGCTCGCAGCCTCTCAGAACCACTGGTCCTGGGACCCCTCCGAAGACCAATGGTACGGCGTCGTTCCGCGGCGCGGCGGTCCCCCCGACTCAATCAAGTGGTTCCGCTCTACCAATGCCTTCCAGGGCCACACCGTCAGCTGCTACGAGACCCAAACCCCCGGCGGCGGCGGCGGCGGGCTCAGTAACACCGTGAAAATCGTCTTCGACCTGACCATCGCCGACGGAAACGTCTTCTTCTGGTGGCCGCCGGTCGACACCCCGCCGGGGACGGTCAGCACCCGGAATAAACTCCAGAACAGCACCACACGGTGGGTGCTGGACCCGGCCGCGCAGACCAACAGCTGGATTGACCCAGTCGAAGAGCGGCGCGAGTTCTCGGGGGAGTTCTCAAGAATAGATGACCGGTTTACAGCGGTCAAGTACAACCACTACTGGCAGGCGGTGATTGATGGGGCGAAGCCGTATAACGTGGCGAAGTGCGGCTCCCCGGCGGGAGGACTGTTCAATACGCTGGGGCACTTCACGTGGGATAACACCACGACGGAGACGTATTGGGCCGGGGAGTGCGGGACGTTTCAGGAGCCGGCGTTCATTCCGCGGGCGGGGAGCAGCGAGGAGGGGGATGGGTATATCGTGGTGCTGCTGAATCATTTAGATGAGTTGAGGAATGATGTGTGTATTTTCGATGCAAGGGAGATTAAGAAGGGGCCGGTAGCGGTGGTGCATTTGCCTTTTAAGTTGCGGTTGGGACTGCATGGGAATTTTGTGGCGCAGAGTGAGATTGCAGAGTGGAAGGCGAGGAGGGAGGGGGAGATTGGGCCGGTGAGGGCGGCGACGGAGCCGTTGCCATGGCAGAAGGAGTTGGAGAGTGTCGGTGGCGTTGCGGGGGTGAACGGGAGCAGTGTACCGAGTAATTGAAACAGTAGATAGGGTATCAAGCTGTTACTTATGGCGGGTGAACACCATCCAGGTGGTCAAACAAAAACTGCGACCCCGAAAACGACGCATCCATAAACATGTCCATATCCGTGCGCTCCAACCGCCCCCCATTTCCAAAGTCCATTGTCTCAAAGACATCAAACTTCAGGCCATCAAGGTCCCTAGGTCGAAAGTTAGCAAAGTCCCCACCAACAGTCTCCCGTCTAAAAGGGGACCGATTGGCCACTTACGAGTTTGGATACTCCCACTGGTTCTGACCCCCCAACATCTGAGCCTGAACGCCCGGCGTCCCACCCAAACCCCCCATCAGCGCCACATCACCACCGATGGTCCCAGCCTGCATAAAATGACCACCGCCCATCAGCTCCAAACCAGTCTGCTGCTGCTGCTGCTGCTCTGGCTGTTCCTGCCTCTGCATCACAACCCCTTGCCCTACTCCTCCCACTACCACTTCACCCCCTGATGTTCCCCCAA
>Ga0247780_1001456_pt1 | contig 13483 bp, 18 predicted proteins | sample UWRJL079202R5_FD_179927 | JGI IMG/M metagenome (GOLD analysis project Ga0247780, IMG submission 179927) | Plant litter microbial communities from Arlington Agricultural Research Station in Wisconsin, United States - UWRJ-L079-202R-5 | ecosystem: Environmental > Terrestrial > Plant litter >... | reverse complement strand
GATTGAATCTGGTGGTCTGCTGAAACACAGCCACAACCAGCCATCTTCAAAATGAGGGGTCTTGACGGCGGACTCATCTTTGCTTCGCAGCCCGACTTTCTACAGCTCAACACGTCCATGCTATAGACGGCGTCAGTATGGAGCCCTCAAACAACGACGATTATCGGCTCAACCGGTTACATGACAGTCTTCGCCGGCTTGAGAACCTCGACCTTAGGGACGTCCTTGATCAGCAAGGAGAACTCAAATACCGCTTGGATCTCGTCCGGACCTTTCACGGCTTATTTCAACACCGGCGAAACCCCCGCGATCTTTTCGCCGCCATCGACCATGCTGAAGTCATCATACGGCGTCTTCCGGCGGCCCCTGTCGACAAGATCGAAATGTTGAACACGCTGTCCTGGATGAAGATGTCTGCCTTCTTTCTCAGTAGGGAGTCTCAGGGGGAATCATTAAAGCTGGCTGACGCGGCCATCGAGTACGCTAGAGCCGCCATCGCCGAGATTGCGCAAAGTGGTATCGACAGTCGCGACGAGATGAGAATGGCGTACGACAACCTCGGACAAGCTCTCGTGGCCAAGGCGCAGATAGTCAAAGATGTCGAGTCCATCGATGAGGCCATCGTCTGTGGTAGGCATACAGTGAGTCTATCCGACACCGAAGAGCAAAAATCCGCGAACTCTGTCAATGTTGCAATTCGGCTCCATCTGCGCTATCGAAAAACACGCCAGGAGGCAGATGTGAGCGAAGCACTGGAGATCCTCACGAGGAATATCGAGACTTTGCCGCCGGGAAGTACGGGCTACGGAGGATCCGTCATTGCAAAGGGGGAGATATTCTCGGAAATGTACAAGAGGAGCGGTGATCTCGACATGCTGGACAAAGCCATTGCCAACTATACCCAGGGAGCCGACTCGACAACCCCCACGCACGACAGATTCTTTGACACGTTTGACTTTCTGGGAGACTTGCACGAGCAGAGATCCGAGAAGACGTCTGATGTCTCAGAGTTACGGAAAGCCTTGGCCTGCTACGCCCGTGCTGTGGCAGGAGCGCCAAACCATCCTAGGACATTCGACCTCATTTCCCGCCAGATTCACCTTTTACGGAAAGTTGCCAATACTCAGGAGCAGCTGCCAGAGATCGAGCAGACTCTCCGCCAAGCACGGTCTTTTTGGGCGCGAACATCGCCTGAACACAAGGAGTACCTTATCGGCGCGAACGTCACCGGTCGTATTTTTGCCCGCCTGTACTTGTTGACGCGCAAGCTCAACCAACTCAAGGCTCTTGTCGCATATGCGCTGGATGTGGGAGAGAAACACAACAAGAGCAGCCAAGCATTGCTGTCACGGGGTCGAATGGATCTGAAACCTGTACAGAACCTCCAAGCTTGTCTCAACAAGCTGGCTGAGCGGCAGGTCGAGGGTGATGTCTTGGACAAGATCTTCGAATACTTCAGCACCGCCGAGAAAAGTGCAGGGCCTCTGAACGGAATCGTCGTCATGTACAAGGACCACGGCCCGGAGCTGGAAAACCTCTGCGGACTTTCCGACGCCAACAAACAAACAGACGACTCCAGCATCACCCACCGCCGCAATCCCTTTCTCAACCCCGAAGACCCCTACAGGGACCCCATAACCGGCATGCGATACCTCGCCATGGCACCCGGATCCGACACCATGATCATGACGATGGAGCCCATCGTCCGCAACATCATGGGCTACGACAAAGACCATCCGGATCCCCGAAGCCCTGCCGAGCACGCTGCCCGGGAAGCAAGGCTTGAAGCCGAGACTTTTGAACGCGAAACTCGAGAAGGGAAAAATCCCAATCCCGGTCTATGTCGGGTCTGTCGGAAGGTCGAGCTTCTCATACGCAACGAGACAGACGGGACCTTAAAGTGGAATGACAAGTCAGTATTTCTTCCCTATGGAAACTGGAACCAGTTGAAATGCAGGAGGCATTGCGCTGTATGCCACTTGATTTTGTCGCTTGTTGCGGAGGATCCGAACAACCCTGTGAAACTGCACCCGAGGTTGGCAAAAATAGACCATGAGGTTCAGGGTACGCAGTTTGAGATACTGGAGCTGGATTCGGGGGAGCAAATGCTGGGGGTCAAGTTTGGGTTGTTGCCGGTGGGGGGGTTGAGGATTGTGTCGGAGGGGAATAGGAGGGAGGCGCTGAGGGATGGTGAGGCGTTAGGGGGACTCCAAGGGAGGATCTCTCCTGAGAAGGTGCAAACTTGGCTCAAAGACTGCGAGGGGAACCACGGGAAGCGATGCGGCAATTACTTCAGCAGTAAGCGGTGTCACGAGCCGATCCCCCTGATGCTCATCGACGTCGTCAACCAGTGTCTCGTTCGGGCTACTTCTGCCGAGAAGTACTTTGCGCTGAGCTACGTCTGGGGCGGACCGCAGACAATGTCGACTGCCAAGAGCAACGTCGAGTCGAGATTTCAGTCTGGCTCCCTGGCTGTGCAGCTAGCCCTTCGCTAATCTGCTGAATGGCAACACTGCGCAGGTTGTCAAGAGCAGGGAAGACATAGTCAAATCTTGGCGCCCCGACCTTTACACCACCAATCTGGACGCCGATTTGTAAGAACTTCGTCGGGGTCCTGAGGGGCCTAGGTTTGAGCTCCGACAGGGGATCGACGCTGGGAGTCGTGGCGGTATCAACGCTGAGGTCGTCACATGTAGGTATTAGCAGCCGACCAAAGAAGTTTGGATATTGTGAGCTCCAGTTCTGAAGACTCGGTAGAGACCAATAGATACTCACCTAAGATCAAAAGTTTGAATCAAAGGCTCGGCCGCAGGGCTGCTGACAGCCTAGATGGTGGTGGTATTGGCCATCTGCGCCATGCCTTGGGAAACTGATCGCTTCACGTTGCTGATTTCCACTGCCAGTACGGCCATAATTCTGCTATGTGCCCTAGATGGCGGCTCTGGATTATGATGGCGGGCGTGGCAAGAAACCTGAATCGCCCCGTTCCAATCCATCTTGTCGAGCACTTCATTATCGCTGAAGATTATGACGCCTCCTCCACCTGCCATGTCCGGGAGGATTGCGCAGCACCCATGCTCCCACAGCTCTTGATTCTCGGCCCAGCGTGTCCAAGAGATGCAGCTCGACGTCAACGAGTACTGATTACAGCTCTGTCCGTCGACCTGGAGCAGCCCCCGATGGAGGGCCAACGATGGGAGTGGACGGTCCGAGGTCCTCTTCGGCACCACATCGAAAGAGATATCCGCATCGAGGAGTGTTCGCTTCTGCTTTGGCGAGAGATTCACGGAAAGGTGGGGCCGTGATGCGCTGTCTGCTAGCTGCTTGTGGAAGGCGTCAAACACAGCCTCGCCGCCGAAACGCTCGAGCAAAGGCCGAAGCTCCTGCAAGGACAAAGCGCTCGCATCTGCTCGTCTTGACCGAGGGTTGACATAGCCTTTCGGATGCTGGCCAGTGTAATTTCGGGGTAGTTGAGATACACAAGGTACCCATTCGCGTGGTATGAGCGCATGCCCTCGCGGAGGTGGACGCCGTAAACGTACTTCTCTAAGGTTTTCTGGTAATTCAAGGACTCTACGGGGATCGCGCTGTATGTCTGGCCGTCCAGTGTCCGGAGAAGAACATCTCCGACTTGGAGATGGCCTACTTCAACATGGGCATTCTCGCGCATCGCACCAACGGGGTCCAAGGCGCGGAGACCGCCTGTCGTGAAAAAGACGTGATTTGGTGTGAAGAATGGGTCTTCGTCGTTGAATCCGAACAATGTCACCTCTGAGCCATCGAGAGGAATCACAACGCGCTCGTCAGACGCGGTTCCAAACTGGTTGCTGTCTGCGCGGGTGAGGATCGTCAGGCCCTCCTCGATCCGCTCGATTGGCACGCTTTGGCCCGGCAAAGTCATAATCTGGGTCGTGCGATTCGATAGTCTTTTCGGGCTCCGCCTTGCTGCTGAGTATCTTCATTGTGTCGGTGAAAGTCTGGACCTCGTTGTCCCAAGCCGTCCACATTCGGTGACCCATCGAGTAGAGTGTCTCAGAGGCTTCGTTGGCCATGTAAGCCTTGATAGATGCGACAGGCTCGCTCTCTGTCGCACCCACCGAGGGGAAAAGCGCACCAGCTAGGGCATGTATCTCGTGGTTTAGCCGGCGATCCGGGGCATATATGTGGCTGACAGCCGAGATGACGTTTGCAAGACGCTGTCCGTAACCGAGAGACTGATTAGACTCATCGTCCGGGCGAGAGGCTGCAAGAGACTTGTGGTAGTCCTCTACCAGGCCAAGAAACCCGCTTGCCGAGCCGCAGTCAGGCAGCGCGACATGCACCGGAAAGTCTCCGTCGTTCTGGAAGTACTCGTTGACGAAGAATATGTTCAGGAAGTAGTTGGGAAAGCTGTTGACGCTGGCCGATTGCCCGATGAGTTGAAGCAGGATGAAGTCTAAGAAGATGGTCAATACCCAAGGTAAAGATAGGGTGGCTACCTCGTCAGGCATCATGAACGACCTCAAACAATGGAATTGACCTACCCTTGTCCGCGATCTTGGCCTGATAGGCCTTGACAAAATCAGGGTCCTTGGCAAGAGCACCAAGGTCTTGATTGGAGTCCGACAGTTTTCTTGTTGCCGCTCGGTTAGCAATGAACGGCTCTGTCGCACCCGTGTCAGTGATTGGGACTCATACCCGACGAGGAAGTCCCCGTAAAGTCTGGGCATCATGTTTGCCAGGGAGGTCTTTGACAGTTGAAGGGCCACGTCCTTGTCGACGCGGTGGTGAAAGCCAAAGGAATCCTGAGCATTCCCCAGACCCCTTGCCGCAGCGGAAGCTAGCAATTGGCCGACATCACTGCTACAGTCAACGCTGTTGAATACGGCATTGTTCATCGAAGCAGTGCTACTCAGCGAGCCGCTGATCAACGTGCCCACGGGAGTGGTGAGGCCAGCGGCAGTCAATTTAGCGACATAGTTCTTCACCGGGAAATCGGTGTTGGAGGCCCGATTAAGGGCTTCCAAGAACGATTCAAGCCTCGCATCCATCATTGGCAGCAGGATGCAATCGGGTTGAGCCAGTCAGGATTTGAACACAAGTTGGAATCGAGCAAAAGGACGAGCTTGGGCCGCAGAAGTGGTTATGGTACCAACGAAGAGCGGAGATGCTTGAAAGGGCTCTAGCCAAGAACCGGGACTAAATCACCGGGTAGCTAGTGGCCATTGGTGAAGTACCTATATGTTGAGGAAAGACGTCTTGGGCGGAGACCCGCACCAGGGCAACATTGGCAGTTGCATTCGACAGACACCGCTTCACCGCCTCCTGCTACCACTGAACGCCATCTGCAGTGAACGCAATCATTGATTTGGCGCGACGTAACCGAAGAAGCAGAGGCGCTCAAATCGACACTCCTCAGCTCGCCACAAAATCTCCGGTGCGATCTAGACCTCACGCCTTATCTACAAACGGCTAACGCGGTTTCAAGATCGGACACACGCACAGTAGCGGATAGCGGGGCACAAGAAACAACCAACAGTGGTATCTCAAAGCAAATACAGCAACGTCAATAACCCGGCCGTCGCCGAGAAAACACCCAAATGATGCGCCGCTACTCCCGCCGCTCCGCTCCCAGCAGCTGACGCCTCCCCATTAGGCACAAACTTCCCATCCTTGAGACTCAACCCCGTCGAATTGAAGCAATTCGTCTCATTCACCGCCGGAACCTCCGCCTTGTCGTCGGTAAAAATAATATCCGCGCACTGTCTCTTCGTCAGCTCACATCCATCAAATTTCCGTTCCAAGAGGATGGGACACTCACACTATACAACGCCGCGCCATGCTTCACATTCTGCACGACCTGAATACTCGCCAAATCCCCCTTCTTCACTACTACCCCCTTTGGCAGCCCTAACCTCGGCAAACACACCGTCCCCGCATACTGCTCGTCCGTCGGCCCCCTCAACTCCAGCGGCCCCGTGATCACCAGCGAGCAATTCCTCACCTCGCCCAGCGCCTCGTCCGGCCCGCCGAGGCACAGGTTGATGTACACGAAATTCACGCCGTGGCCGGCCGACCAGCCCGGTTCAATGGCGAATGCGCCGGTGCCGTCAAGGGGGTAGGATGTGCGGTTGGTTGTGGGGGGGACCCCGCCGCAGGGGTAGGAGCGGGCCATGCCGAAGGGGAAGGTGGCGTTGGAGATTAGGTTGTTGCCGCGCCATGGGGGGTAGCTGATGACGGCGTGCGCTTCAATTTGGGACGCTGTCGCGAGAAGGGCGAGGGAGGTGGTAGGTTTCATTGTGGCGATTGAAGATGGAAATCGCGGAGGTGGTTTGGCGGAATGGGCGGGAGAGAAAGGTTGTGGGACCGAAATGTCAGCAGCGAGGGATTCGTGGGAGTTGGCCAAGTCTTATACTAGTACTATCATTCCCTGCACAGCCTCCCGCAAAAACAACATCGAAGGAAGGCAGGGCGGTGGATCGGCATCAGCTGCTGGCTGCTTGGCTAAAAACAGAAAAGAACTGGGGCGCCCAAGGGATTTGGGCTTACGCCACTGCTGTTGTGGAAATTGCACCCAATCTCGAGTAAGCGGAGATAATGTTTGGATATCGAAAGCCGGCTTGAACGGATGCTACGTTAGCCCGAGCTACTACAACGGGGCCACGTCACTGTGCAGGCTGGGTTAGGTACCCATGGATCAGCCTAGCAGGGCAACAAAGGGAAACATGCAGACTTGGGAATTGCGGAGGGTGACTTTTGAGTAAAACGTAGCTCTATTGTTCACGGCGCCCCTTTATTAGAACGATGATCTGGGCCTTTACGTAGAGTATTAAATGCATAGCTACCTAAATTAAGGCGGGAAGTTGAAAATGCCGTTTGCCCAGCATGCACCAGGCTCCAAGTTCTTGGCCGTCAGCAACACATATCTAGTGCCATGCGACGGGAGCCAATCACGATGCGATGCCATTCAACCCGAGCAAAGCGTCTCACTGTGCAGAAACCTTCAGCAGGAGAGCTAATGCAGGTAAAGTGTGTGTCAGGTTTCCTGAATACTTTTCAAGTTGGGTACACACAAACAACTATTGGGATTTAATCCGATGTTTTCAAACTTCCTTTATATTCCCGTCAACACCTGAAACGCGCGCTGACTCGGTGCACTGCACGAGCACAAGTATTACGAGTCCATCAATGTGGAAGACACCTACTTCTTCCCAAGCGCCCGCAAAAGCTCAACCACATCCGGAACAAAGTCCGCCTTCGTATTGACCTGCGGCTCCGGCTTCCGCGGGGGAAACAACCTCGGGAGATCCGTCCCTTCAAGAATCGCCTTGTGCATCATCGCACACAACCACGCCCACTCATCCGAGTGCTCGCCCTTCCCATCGCCACATTCCAGGACGTTATCAATACACACCAAGAGGAAGCTTCGTCGGCACCGACGGAACCCCCTCCCGAAAATTTCCAGGATCCAAATCAAGCCTCTCAATCCTGCGTGAAACCATATAAACAACACCGTCAGCAGCGCCAACCAGGAGTTGATCTGGTCAAGCTCCTCGTCTTCATACCACTCATCGTCCTCGTCGGAATGTTCGTAAGCCTAAAGGGCCTTCTTGCGATGATGCTGCTGGAACTTCCATGAGAGGAGCACGATTTTGAGATCGTCGTTTAGTCGCTCAGCGCGGGTTGGGAGGTTTTCTGCGAGTGCAAGGGGTGAGGGGTCTTGGGTGCTGATGGTGGGGAGGTGGTCTAGCTCCTCCTCGTCTAGAAGTACCTCGTGCATCCCCGTGGCTGCCTCGTGAACGTCTTCAAATGACGGGGGGCTCGGTGATTCCTTCATGAGAGCCAGATCTCAAATCCTCACAGTATTTCTAGGGACGGGCATGCGTTATGACAAAGAAGTATGAGGCTGACTGGCTCTCAGGAAGGGTGGCGAGTGGTATCAAGGGCGGCAAGTGATGTTTGGATTCACAACTGTCAATAGCCAGGCTTTAACAGTGGTAAATGGCAATGCATTCCTTGTCACAACTTTCTGACCCCCAGTATGGAGAGTAATGAGAACTATTTCTCTGAAATTTTAGTGCCCTCCGTTTTCATCATCCTCGCCATTTTTCATGCTGTCCCGTCAACCACCAAGCCGCAAACGAGACCTGTCAGCTCCCCGATGTCCGTCTACATACGTTTCGACTTCTTGAGTTTGATCGATATTGCCTCCTCCTCGTTCTCGCGTTTGCGAGAGGCGCTCGAGTTCGAAGTCGAGGGGCCTAACAGTAAACCAGGTTAGCCACACCTCAAAATACTCTGCTGGAACAGGACACAAACGGGGTCTTTTCTTACGTCCAATGGACGGCTCGCGAGGGGTGGCATTCTTGCGGGAATGCTCCTTGACATCAATGTCGGTTGATGCCTCGGTACGGCCGTCATAGACTGTTTGGAGATGCTTGTCAGATTCAAACTGCTTGGCTCAGAATATATTCGCAGCTTACCAGAACGGATTATATCTCTAACTTCTTGCAGGGTTATGCCCACCCTGATCGCCTTCCGTATGACATTCTGGAAAGTCTTGAGGGACTCTACCTGTTTCCTCGTGACCTCGCCGCCGCCGATAATGTTGGTCTCGCTGTCACTTTCCTCATCGGAGTCCATGAGCTCAAACTCGGTCTTCTCGTCAGACTCCTCGTCGGAATCCACGATCTCCGTGTCGGTATTCTCCTCACTCTCCTCGCTGGAATCCGTGGGCTCGATATCGGTCTTGTCGTCAGTCTCCTCCTCGGAGTCCATGAGCTCAAATTCGGCCTTTCCATCAGGCGCCTGGTCGGAATCCACGATCTCCATGTCGATCACTTCGTCAGTCTCCACGCCGAAATCAATGGTCTCGCTCTCGGTGTCGTCGTCAACCTCCGCGTCGTCAATCTCCTCGTCATTCTCCTCATCAGAGTCCTCAATCGTAGGCTCCGACTTGAAACGCTGGACAATCTGCGCCATTGACTCAATGACCTTGTCGGCGTTTTCGATCTCAGGATTGTTGTGGAGGTCGACCTTGTTGAAGAACTCTAAGATGTGGTCGGAAAACTGGAATGCCAATCATTAGTTTCGGTACACACATGAGAGCGGGGTGGAGCTGGGCGGCACCTGTTCCAGGATCTCTCCCGTTGATTCCTGGCTGGCTTCACTTGCCGAGTCGGACATCTGGTCCTTGTCCATGGTCTTGATCGCCACCAGTCGTCCGATGAGGGATTGAAGTTCTGAAATGATTTTGGCCTCTTCCATCGTGAAGACCTTGGGGTTGAACTGAATTGTGCTGAGAATGTGATGATCTCGCTCGCTAGCGCTGGAGCGAGAGTTGAGGCAATGATTATTGGCTCCTTCGGGGTTGATGGGAATGTACGTCAAACTGTCTCTGCTGATCACGTTGGGGGTAAAGATGCGCGATCAGTTTCTGGAGAGAAGAGCGATCTTCACAACTGTTGTTGGTGGCGAGGAAAAGGTGAATGTCTAGTTGAAGGGAAGAAGCAGTGGTGGGAGAGCAATTTGAAGGATGTGATTTTTCAGAAAGGCAGGCAGGCGGTGAAAAGTTTCATTTCGTTTGAAGAAAAAGCCCAAATTTGGAAAGAGCGGTGCCCCACTGGCCGTGATGGCGGCGGTGGTCACAGAGGTGATCGGGCTGCTGAAATGGCTGAGGGCCTGCTCCAAGCCTCCTATATCACGGTCCCTATTGAAATCACTCAATATCAACGGGGGTGACTGTCCTCGTAACGTGTTGGAGCAGATGTGAGCCTATTGGCCGAGGTGGCTTCTTTGTGTCGGTGGTTGTGCTTGTTTCGTTCCCCTTCGTTGGGAGCCTCGTTCATCCGAACAAAAGGGCCAAAACCGGAAGACATTGTTCGACCTGTCGCAACAATAAGATTTATTCCGCACCTTGAGATTGTTCTCAGCGATAAAGACTTCGGCTAAAATAAAGAGCGAGATTCTGTGAGAGGAACCCCATACACTCAATACTAAACCAGCAAGACCTGGTTTGTTGCATCGATGTCGCTTTTTCTTGCCTTGGAAAGTACCATTAGAAATGCGAGCACGCCCCACGAGATGCTATAAGGCTTACAACACTCGACCCGACGGTCTTCTTTGACTATGAAAAGACATTTTACGAGCTGTAGTAGGGAAAGATATCTTTCAGCCGGAGCCTTCGTGCTCCGTGTCTTTGAGTTGACAAGGTCTTTCTATGTGACGACTCTGCCGCCTCGCCCGCCGCAACTCCCCTTCCCTCCCAGAGGTAATGCTCACCACCATCACGACAACCATCCAACACTCCCAATACAGCATCGCCAGCCTTCTCCGCCCCCGCTTCCCAACCGACGTAGACTCCTCCCCCTCATTCCGCACCTTCCAGGAGCGAATCCGGCAGATGCAAGAAGCTGTCTGTGATGCGTCCCTCCCCACTTACACACAGTATATGTGGAACGTGTGGAATATAGTTGCTGTTACTAAATGCTAGTATCAGTGGATTCACTTTTGCTGGGTGTTTAGTGCAGTGGTTTTGTACCACAGTATAACCATCCCCGCCCTCCAACCACATCGACGAGATGCTGAAGATTGTCCTGTTTGCGTGGCAGTTTGTAAGATTCCATAATGACTACCCTGTCACTCCGGCGAGGTCGTGGGAGTATCATCGGATGGTGGATGATTTGGTGGTGGTGAGGGACTTGGCGAGGGTTGTGGATGGGTTGGTGGGGGTGGTACATTTTATGTTGGCGAATGGGCTGAAGAGGGTGGATTTGGGGGAGCCGAATGGGTGGAGGGCGCTGAGGGTTTGGGGCTGGGGTTGGAGGGGATAAATTTGGATGGGTAAGGGATGATGTAGAAATGGCTGAGGGGGGAAGGAAGTTGGGGAGAGGGAGATTTCGTTTGCGGCCGACGATTATGGGGGTTAGGAACTTGGCGGGTGCTCCGGAAGATGGGAGGGTGACTGGCGTGGAGATGTGGTATCTGATGCACCTTTGGCCGAGACGTCATTCTTGTCCAGATCTGGTCTTCGTGATGCCATTTTGAATGTTCCGGGGAAAGGGTAAGTTTCTTATGAGCCCCCTCTTGAGGCTTCAAGCATGAATCCAGTCAACACCAGCTCTGACAGTGTGGCATTCCGGATGGGACACTTCATTCCCGGTAAGTTTAGGTCTCAGGAGGTGGTAGTGGACACACTTGACTGTCCTGAGCTACCGACTTACTCTGCTGGAGCGATAGGTAATGAGCTTTGTTGGAAATTGATGCATCAGGAGCTGTCAGTGGAAGCACTCGACCGTCCTGCTCTTTCGACTCCACTCTGACGCAGTAATAAAAAACAGAAATGGTCTAAAATTGAATTGGAAAATACAGCTCAAACGCCGTTCAACCCATGAGCTGCTTCCTGATCCTTGATCTCTTTCCCAAGTTCTGGAAATTCCTTCACCAAGTTATACAACGGAACAAACAACTCTTTCAACCGCTCCTGATTTGCAGCCATACTTTCCAGCTCTCCCCACGTCCTCCAACTCCACCCCTCGCATTTATTAGGTTCCATGCGCTTGTAATAGGTCATAATGTCAGCCGACGACATCCTAGAAGCAGGCAACAAGCAACTCATGACAGAATTAAACACCATATCGACCAAAGAAATTCGACCTTACCTCCGGCTGCTGCTCCTTGTCTACCCTCTCACATCTTGCCCACACCGTGATGTAATGAAGATTGTTTTCCACAAAAAAGTCGTTCGTCACACCCACCACCTTGACACCTCGTACGACGAGTCCGCTCTCTTCGAGCGTCTCTCGCTCGGCGCAGCAGAATATGCTCTCGCCGAAATCGAGATGGCCGCCGGGGAAGGTCCACGTTCCTGAGTGAATGTGTTAGTTAGCGCAGAATATACCCAAGGTACGGTAGGTAGGTAGGTAGGTTTCAGGATAGGGGCCAGGTCACGTACCTCCTCCGAGCGGACCAATTCGACGTCCCGCCACAACTCGCCCTTTTCCGTCGTCAATGATTGCGATAACGGCAACGCGGGGATTCGAGCTGCCGGCCATGATACCAATCCTGGAATGCTCTGCCAGTATGGGTCTGTGCACTAGGTAAGGAGCAAAGGTATGCGCTGTTTACAATTCCAAACGTACTCGAGACAAGGAAAAGCGGCTCTTCTCTTCCCTTTATAGCCATGCACTGCTGCGCAGTATTCCTGCTGGATCTCGCTTCAGGGGTGGTGCGCAGGGAATGCGCATAGTAGCGTTACTTCGGGGTGTTTTTGGGCCAATGAAATCGGGAGGGGCTATCAAAGGGCGGAGCTGAGCTACCTTGGCTTGGGTACCGTGCCTTGGAAATGCAGCTACTGTATTCGATATACGGCCCGCTCGCGCGGATGCATGAGCGGCCACTATGCTGCGGGATCCTACTGGTCTGGAATGTCGTATATTCATGTACATATACGCGCGTTAGGTTGTAACGCTTCTTTCTCTAGGAGTTGAAAGGCGGAGGACAAGAAGGTCCGAAGCGGGGTAGGACCTGGGTATAAGTCAAGTCCCTGCCCAGACAGAGGAGATATTTCTGCAAAAAGCAGTGCCACAGCTTAGCAAATATTCACAGCGCACAACTCCCTACGGTCGTCACGATGGGCTCACTTTTCGAAAACCCCACCCTCTCCCAGACACTCGAATCCCCCCTCGCAATCCCCAACTCAAACGGCATCCCAAGCCCTCCCCTCTCCGCAACACCGCCCCCAGTCAACAATGAAGAGGGCTTCGCTCACCACATCCACCCCCTCACCACCGCCACCCCCTCAACCCACACAATGGGTGCCTCCCTCACGCGCTACCTCGCCATAAAAGTCCACCAACTCGTCCTCGCCCGGCCCTACTCGCGCATCCTCATCATCGGCTCCTACGCCCGCTACTCACCTTCCTCCGTTGCCTTCAACCTAGAGAAAACCGACAAGCCTTTCAACTGGGAGCGCCCGACCGCACGGCACGACACCAATACTGACACCTTGCACATCGAGTGCTTCCCGGGGATGGATCATTTGTCGCATTATGCGGAGATTATAGCCACCTACCTCTCTCTCCTCTCTGTCATGCAACCCGAGCTGGACTTGACCCCCGCGAACAGAGTGGTGTATCTCCCGACCTCCCCATCAGACACCCACCTCGCTCTGCAGTCCCAGACCAATCTATCAGAATTTCCTGGAGGGGGTGTCCATACCGTTATACTCGGCCAAGTGTGGCACCTCCCCTCCCTCACTTCAGACTCATCATGGTCCGGCACCGGCCCCTTCCAATGGATCATCACCACCTCTCCCGTCTCAGGCAGACGGGTGGCATACCTTGGTTTCCGCCCCGCATTCTGGGGGGATATCTCAGGGGAGGTTATCCATTTCCTTACGGGGCGGTGGAAGTCCATACGGGAGGTGGTGTACCTTGGTAAACTGGGAGTTTTGAGGAAAGGGGTGCGGCCGAATAAGTGGCTTGCTACTGGGGGGGAGAGTCTT
>Ga0247780_1001454_pt1 | contig 13513 bp, 18 predicted proteins | sample UWRJL079202R5_FD_179927 | JGI IMG/M metagenome (GOLD analysis project Ga0247780, IMG submission 179927) | Plant litter microbial communities from Arlington Agricultural Research Station in Wisconsin, United States - UWRJ-L079-202R-5 | ecosystem: Environmental > Terrestrial > Plant litter >... | reverse complement strand
AGAGGATCTTACCTCTGACATGAGAGACGGGCTAGAATAGGGGTTGTTTCCGGCCGGGGGCGTTGATGACCTGATTCCGAGGGCTTTCTCGCTGGGCTTTCTCGCTGGGCTTGCTGTCGAGCTCTCCCGGCCCGGTCATGGCAGTATCGGTGGCCTCCATGGCTGTTTCGGGTTCGGGCTGCTCTGTTTGCTTTATTCGGTTCGACCTGTAGCGTTTGATGAAGAAGATAGCAGTCATGACGAGGAGCAGAACGACGGCACCCACCCCGGCGCTAATACCTGCCTTGATTCCTGTCGGGACACCTCTAGCCGTGTTGCCTGGAGAAGGAGCGGGAAGCGAAGAGTTTGACTCCGGCGTCGGAAGTGCATCGGTGCGTGACTGCGCTGCGGTGGTGACTGTTGTGATGCTGCTTGGTTCCGTTGTCGGTTTGGCCATGCGCAACCCGGGAGTAAGGGGGTGAGTTTCCAGGTTGGAGAGGTCAGATTCCTGCCATCGGATATGCAGAAACATACGGCCTAAGGTTACTGTTCCTTCCGACCACGACGACGCCCAGACCCTCCAATCAGTCGAAGTAGTGTCGCAAATGTAGTTACTGTGGTTTCGCGTTTCAAAGTCAGTAAATTAGTTATGCTCGGTAAGATAGATCCCGCAGGCACCCATATTGTCATGTTTTTATACACGGGTAGGCAAGTAGGCAGGTAGGTAACGAACAGAGGGGCACAGTTGCAAGCAGTCTCTCTTGGTGCTACTGGAGGCCCTTGGGATTCATAGAATCGGCTGCACGCTGGGTAGAAGCCCGAAGGACATATTGCTGGGGAATAGTATCCGTCCCCGGTTGGAAAGAGTTTCAAGTAGTTCATCCAGTTTGGTGGCTGACAGGAAATCGGAATTTTGGGTGGCCAGTCGTCGTAAGAATAGAGAATATCGATACCGCAAGTTAGTGTAAAGATGGTTGTCAACGACACCATCGGCACATACCGTGTAGCTGTTGTTGTCGGAGGGGACGTGACGGTGGGAGTTTGTTCCATGACGACGATGTGTTGTTGGGAGGAGAAAATGGGGGAAGGAGCCCACATCAGCACCCGGCCGCCTACTAGGTCATATAGGTAACCTCACAGTCGGCCCAGCATATCAGGCCCCTGTGCTTCCACATATACTACTAGGTACTCATATTATAACAACACCAAGATGCCACTATTCAGAGACGTACCACAGATTCCAACGCCGTTATTATTCTAGAGATCTTATCCAATATGCGGAAAGTACCGAGACCAATTTGGAACCGCATATGCGGTGTCCGATAGATGAGCGAGATTGAGCAGACATTCAACAATCAGATAAACCCTCGCCGCAGCGTAAACCAACAGCAATACGGGAAACCCAAAATCGATTAATAGCTTCGTCGCAACCAGGAAGATGCCCAGAACCAAGCTAGGTAAGAAACTGAGCAGCGAAACGAAGAAGAAAATGCCCGTACTGACGACAGCCAAGGCGGCTTCCACCCAAGGGTTATCAGTCTTGACGCGCAGTGTGATATTGGCGGCGCTGAAGGGGAACCTAGTCGTGAACTGAAAACCCTTCGACAAATGTCTGTATGTAGTGCGCCAGATCCTTTCAGCGATGTTCCGCCAGAATCCAACGGCAACCAGGATGCTGGTCGAGGTGACAGATGCGCTGGATAGGCGCCACAGGAACTTTTTCATGTCAGTAGGGAAAGGGGCGTTCCAGGCAAGAAGGTGAAGGCCGCCGTAGATGATGCCCGAGAGACACAGCGCGACGTACAGGGGCCATTCGCCCGTGAAACTGCCAAATTGAGGAAGATCGCCCATTCTAGGCCCAAGGGTATTATCGGGAACCTTGGAGGGGTGGTTTAGAGCGTATATCCATCGGGTTAGCTCGTTCGGTGGAATGATGACGTGCTTAGGCTCCCAATTCTTCCTGTTGGAAACTCTTTTGACCGAAAGGTAGATGGAAGTAGAGTTGTAGTCGCCCGAGTATTTCTCGTTCAACTCAATCCGTACGCCCTCGGACCAGAACTTTCGGTCCGTGTCAGAAGACTTGATGTTTCCGGCACTCGTCGCGTCCATCAGCTGGGTAACCTCGAGTGATAAGTCAACTGGAGGTTGGGTCTCTTCATCTCCGCGTGAACTATACCATGTCGTCCTGTTAAAATGCGAATCGGTGAAAAAGGACAGGCAACATGTATACGCACAAGGATACTACCCGGAGATAGGACTGAAACCTGCCCCTCCACCCGCCTATCCGGTAGTAGATGTGTCCAACCCCTGATTTCCTGTCGAACCTAGCAGAGAAGAAGATTTTCGCTCCTCCGCGGATTCTACCGAGCCTGGGGTCTACACTGATGGCTGTGTTGTCGATGCTGGAGTTGACACACATCTTCGCCAGAAGCCTTGTCATCTTATCCTGGCCGCCCTGGATCTAAATGACTTCGGGCTCCTCGATGTCGAGCGGCTTATCCCACCAGACCGCGTAGATGAAAAGCATGCAGATAGCATGCCCAAAGGTATTGAGCTCCAGGAAGCTGATGGCTAGGCCCTGCGCCAGACGCGTGATGCACTGTATACAGACCAGCCGGCTTTGATGGTGGTAGTATTTTGAATCAGCTAGCGCTACGGTAGAATTTGCACAGATAATAACTCACCTTGCAAACACACGAGAGACTTGGCGAGCATGTTTCCATTGCTCTTATCCTGGATCAATGTCCGGGGCAAGTAGGGGATAAATCCCTTCTGCAACTTTTCACACTCCAGAAGTCCGCTGGGTGTGAGGGTGAGCTGGGTGAATGGCTGTGCGTCGTGTGTCAATTTTGGAAAGAAATTGACATGTCCACCGGCAAACCGCACGGCGAACCCACCCATGACGGCAAAGAAGCTGTGGGTATTGGTCCATTCGCGTTCTTGATCATCGGCGGGTGCGGCCTCCACGTCTCGGCGGTTCATCTTTTGCTTACGCCGCAAGGGGCCAAGTCTGAAGAGGGTGCTACGACGCACGGAGAAATGGGCCTCCATGTCGTCGGACAAGCGTCTCGCTGCTATGTACTGCTGAAAGGCGGTGAAAGCAACCTAGAGTTTCACCGTATTAGCTCCCGCTGTTGATAATCCCTAGTTAGTTCAATGAAAGAAACGGAAAGGAAATAGGCAAGAGGTACCACCTCAGGCGCAATCACGCCGAGCATCATCCATCCGCCCTTGCGCCTTGTTTGGGCCAGGCGCTCGCCATAGGCTGGGATGTTGAGATGAACTGCAGTCCAGACACACAAGGCCAAGGTGAGGATGCAGGTCGACAGGATGCTGAAGGTTCCTCGCTCTGTCGGTTCGGGCCTCCAGGATGTGGAGGAGTTGAAGCTGAAAAGGGTGCTCATTTCTCGCTGGTCAATGCTTCCATGGACGAAGAGCTGAGGTGCAAAGCCGCGGTCATAAGCCCTGCCGGTTTCGGCCCCCTTGCTTTTGATGATTGGGAGTTCCAACCACACGTGACGGACTCCCTATTTGTTGCGGCCCAATGCACCGCCCAATGCACTGCCCAATGAATTCCATCTCAGCGATTGACGAAGGTCCGCTGACCTCCGACATAGTGCGCCATGCCCATTGGCAAATAGACGTACCAGGTGAGCCTGTGCGGGGCTCGCGGGGGCTGCAATGTAGGCATTTTACGAGAAGGCGCGACTGAGCCGCTTGCAGGCGCCTTCGTCGACCGCATCGGATGGGCCTGCGATACCTGCACATGGGCTACCGCGTCTGGGCGCCCGACTCCCGCCGCATCCATATCCACGGCGACTACATGGCCTACTAGCTGTTTGTGCGACCCCCGCAGTGGAAAATATGTCTCTCGTCCCACGCGAGCCCGCCCGATCTGCTCATGCAGGTCGCCTTTGGGCTCTTCAGCGCCGGCGACACGCAGCCCTACTCGTCGCTCATCGCAATCCCCCGGCGTCTGCAGCTTGGGCGGCGCGTCATGCCGTGGGAGGTCAAGCCTGCACTGCACTACCGCATGAGGAAGGAGCTTTCCGGATCTGATGCTCTCGTCACGGATCTCTTGCGCGGGGGAAGTCCCTTTGCGCGGCTTCTCGGCGGCAATGGCGCGCCGGATCAGTCCTTGACAGATTCGGTTGTCGGATATGCGCGCGCTTGTTCTATCATCATGCCGGATTACTCTCGCAGGGATTGCCTCGATTGCGAGGACCATCGCGGGACCCGTGGGCAGCCGGTCGTGACGGGAAGCCGCCAACATCAGAGGGCCAACTCGAGGAGCTGCTCCGCATGGCAAAGAAATTTGGCGAGAAACGAGAGTTGCTCGGAATTGAGGCCATAGCGGAGAGTCTCCTTGGTGAGCTGCAGTGCTCTTTTCAGACAGGGTTTCGGGACGAAATCCTAGAGCTGCAACCATTTCACGGATTTCTTCCGGTTCCGGCAACAGCAAGCACGAGATCATGCTAGTCGACGTCCTCAACAAGTGTCTCGTGACTCGACAGCTGGGGGACGACCAGGCCGAGACGCCTCTACGTTACGCGGCGCTGAGCGACGTCTGGGGCACACAGAAGCAATTCCTCACCCCCCATGCAACACCTCGTGGTGCTCCGCCAGCCCGATGCCCTGAACCAGCAGCTTCTACAGACCGTGGTGTTGGACAGCATAGCCGTCGCTGCCGCCTTGAAGCTGCAATATCTCTGGGTCAACAAGTTATGCATCGTGCAGGACGACGACGCCAACAAACTCGCGCAGATCGGACAGATGACTGCCATCTACGGCTTGGCGTGGCTCACCATTGTGGCACTTTCTGGCACCTCATCTAACACACCCCTACCGGTGTGTCCACGCGGAGACCGCAGCTCATCGAGAAAGTCGACGTCGACCCCATGACAATCCAACTATCAGACCTACCAACCCTCATGACAGGAAGGACATACGAGACACGTGCGTGGAAGTACCAGGAGCGGTTGGTCTCGCGCCGCTGCGTGTACTTCTCCGAGAACCAGGCCTACTTTGAGTGCGCGCGCGGCAGCGTCGGCGAGCAGGTCAAGTACCTCCCGAACACGATCGACAGGATCGACGTCAACGAGTTGCGCGACTTTGTTGCTAGCAGCAGCAGTCGGCCGGATTGGAACTCAGACGACACTCCGAATATCAATGGCTAGCCCGCTTCTCGGCCATCATGGCGCAGTACTCATCACGGAACCTGACTGACCCGGCCGACATCGCCAACGCTTTTGCCGGCATCGGCATCGCTATCCGCCAACGACTCGGATGGCGTTTCTTACTGGGCATACTGAGTGCCGTGCTGGACTGGGCGCTGCTGTGGCTTCCCTGGGGTTTTTTAAAGCGTTGGCGGCGGCGGGCCCAGCCCGATAAGGTCTCAACTAACGCCTTACCACAGCTGCTGGGGCCAGGCTGGTCATGGATGGCCTGGGAAGGCAAGGCGGCTTACTCTAAGTACGTGTACGACTCGCGTCCGCTCTTTCGGCGTGTGCGCCCGGCAGTACAGCAGTTCACCGTGCGGGTTGGTACAGACGGGGATGTAATCCCGGTCCCGCAACGTGTATTAGAGATTTGGTATCCCGAGGTGAACACCCGACTAAAAGCCTCGTAAGCCCTCAGGGACGAGGACCTATCACCAGAGGATAAACTAACCGATGTCCGCATCACTAACTCACCCATTCTTGAATTCGAGGCGGAGATAGCACTGTGGACCTTATTATACAAGCAGGCTATAACCTGGGCGTGCACCGGGAAGGGCTACGGGATGCTGGTTGGCAGGGACTCCCAGCACGGGAATTACGCACGGCAGATCTAGGGATACGTGGCGGAAGCTGTAAGTGTGGGCGGGGGCGGTTTCGAGCTAGTTAAGATGGCGACGGTGGATGTGTATTGGGGGGCGGTGGGTATGGCAGGGATGGAAGAGAAGAGCTGGGAGGTGGAGGATGCGGTTGTTGTTATGCTGGTGGAGTGGAAACCGGAACAGAAAATCGCTGAGGGCGTGGCTATTGGGTGGTTACAAAGTGTTGATAGCTGGGAAGAACTGCCGCGGAGTAAGAGGGTGATTTGTTTTGGTTAGGGACTTGCTCTTGTGAATGAAAGAATGGCAGACTTGTTGCAGTACCGCACAGTAAACCTCTGCCCACTAACACACCCCGCATTCGCACTATCATGGCCGTCTGAGCTGAGCGCGGTACCGTTGTTATGAAACGGGTAGCCGCTGATAGCCCTAGGCCACAGCCCATGTACCACTGGCTTTTTCTGTGCCTGATTTTAGGAGCTCTTTTTGGCCAACCGCTTGCCTACCCTAGGCATAGAGGCCCATTCCTGCCCAATCTCCTGCCACCTTGGAATTTCGATATTTTTCTTCCGCCGAAATACAACACCTGCCCACAGAATGCCGATCTGTTCTCACTGCCAGAACGCAGCCCTGTGGGCTTCTCTGTCACGCGAGGCCAGGGTGACGTCTGTTTTGACGTTCGACCGGCCGTCAAGGCTTGGTAAAGAGACTACGCTCTCTCATCATTCGGACATAACTGCCCTCATCGCCTCATCCCAGACATGTTGCATCTGCAACGTAATGTGTTCTACTTTGAAGTTGTTGCAAAACGACCCACAATGGTCGGTGAAGCTTGTTGAAAACAGAGCAGCTTTTGTGGCTGTTATCGAAATGGAGCTTTGGAATCCCGAGAATCACGGGTACACGCCTCTCTTCATGGACGATAATGCGAAGCTTGGAGTGTGCAACGATACAAGTAAGTACCCAGGTACAAATACTTTGCGCGCATGGCTCGTGGCTAAGCCCAGAGCTAGACCCATTGGCCAAAAGAGCTATATGGAACAAGGCGTGCCCATCTCTCGCAGACAGAGCCGAAGTCGTCAACCTTTGGCTGGACCATTGCTTCAAGGAACATCCCATGTGCCGTAGCACAGTCCAGATGACGTACCCCGCACGATTCCTTGACCTGGACGCAAGCGACGCTCCCTCCTCATCCATCAAACTCGTGCGTTCAGACCAAATCGGAGAGCCGCCATCTCCGATCCGATATGTAGCCCTGAGCCATTGCTGGGGCTCACCAACCAAGCCGCCGCTCAAGACAACGAGGGATAACCACAGCGACCACATGAGGGACATACCGCTCGCTGCTCTCTCTCGAATCTACCAGGATGCCATCCGAGTGACCAGGACGCTCGGGGTACGATACCTGTGGATCGACTCGCTCTGCATCGTCCAAGACGACGCCGCCGATTGGATGGCCGAAGCCGTGAAGATGGCCCACGTCTACCAAGGAAGCCATGTCACGCTTGCCGCGACTGCGTCCTCGGACGGGGACGGCGGGCTCTCCCTCGACCCTCCAGCCTCTGCAACCCGGGTTCACGTAACATTCAACAACAACAACAACAACAACAACAATAACACCGAAGATGGCCCCCGCAGCGGCAGACACGGGGGCGAATATCCAACTGCCTGCTTCGTCAGACACCCCGTTGGATCGGCCAAGGAAATCTGGGACGCGCCTCTGAGCAAACGAGCGTGGGTTCTGCAGGAACAGATCCTCTCTCTCCGTCTGATCCACTTCACCACGCATCAGATGTACTACCAATGCCATTCGGGATTAGAGTCCGAGGACGGCACCCTGCAAGACGATCATCTTAGCAGTCTCCAGAGTCACCCGTACCGAGGCCACGGACTGCGGGCCATGGACACGCCGGCCCGAGCTGTTCGGACTTGGTGGTCGTGGGTGGCCGAGTATTCTTCCCGGTCGTTGACTTTTGCAGCAGATAGGACGGCTGCCATTGCCGGAATAGTGAGCTATTACCAAGGCACGGTCGGAGACGCACCGATCCTTGGTTTGTGGGAGGGGACGTTATGGTATGATCTGAGCTGGCAGGTCGAGTATGACAGCAGCAACCAGCCCCAGGACAAGAATTTTGGGGATTGTCGCATCCCAGGAGCTAAGTACGTCATTTTCGCAGTCGTTCTACCAATGCTTCTACCGAGTTATCTGCTAATTTGAAGGGCTTCCTTCCTAGCATTCCTTCCTGGTCTTGGCTGTCCATCCGGCCTTCATCCCGTGTGATCTCTTCGACCAACCTCAAGGGTTTAGAGACATATCAGAGCAAATTGAGGCTCCTTGATTGGCATATTAAGTGGGAAGCAGCGCCATTCACGTCAAGACTCGTCAGTTCGAGGCTCTTCGTCTCAGGCCTCTTGAAACCACTTGGCATGGCGTTGCCTCCTCCCAGGGGCCGCAAGGACCCCCTGGAATTGAGCTTCGAAGCTCCCTGGGACGAATTCCTCCATCTCTCTATCCGTCTTGACCAGCGGCTGGAGCACGACCAGGAGCGAGAGGGGCTGTCTGTGCTTCACCTCTTCTCGGATGATGTTTACCATGTTGTGATGTTGGTGACAAAGAAAGAGGGTGACAGCAACGATTCACACCCTCGATATAGGCGGCTCGGAGCAGGAAGTATTCATCGCCCAAAGGGTCACCCAGGATTTTTCAGTAACGCTACCTGGGAACGGCTTATGCTTATTTAAAGCATTCAAACAATAGGTAGATTTCACGGCCCATCCAGCGAGCTGCGTTGTATTTCTATCTTTTTATCAAGTTTTGTTTAGTACACGTGTCTGCTAACATACGCTGGGAAAAGAGACTCGAGGGGGAATAAACGAGAGGACGGATGGATGCAGAACTGCCTGCTTGATTACACCAGATTTGGTGGTTTCCTTGACTGTATCCTGAGTAGCGCCTGGGCAAAGTGGCAAAGTGGCAAGGTGTGGTGCGTGACTGGGAGTCATTGAGGACAACTTTGGTGTTAAAATATCACAAAATGCAAACAGCCTTTTGATCTAGGTATGAGCACGAGAACCGCCGTTGCTGCGTGTCAACCAGTTTCATCACTTATGACTCCCAGGTAGACCCAAACGCCTCTGTATTATTTATCCAATCAGATACAAGCCGCCCCATCTAAGCGACGCCATCACTTCGTACCATTAACACATTGTAACGAATGCAAACAATCCCAAACTGTATTGATCCCGAACCCCGGCTACCAACTCCGAAACCACCTATCCCGCCCCCCTTTGACCGAAGATGTCACTTCCTGCCTCAATCCCTCTTCATATTCCACGCGCATCTCATCATTGCCTGCCTCCCGTTTCCTATCATGACTCGCAAGGCCCTTTGCAAGGGCTAGCTCACCCCTAAGCTGCACAACTTCCTCTTTCAGCCCGCTCATCTCTCCTTTCAGCGCCGCCATCTGACTTAGCAACTCTTTCATCTGGGTTTGGCTCTCGGCCAATATCGTCACCATGTCAATGTCCCTATTGTATCTTGGACTATCAGAGTAGAACCGCTCTCTGGACTGTGGTGATGTAAGTTGAAGGGAGAGAGGTTGATTTGGTGAAGGGGAGCTGAGCCGTGTCGCTGTGATGGATTCTCCTGGGGATCCTGAGCCGAAAGCAGAAAATGAGGTCGGTGACTTCGGAGACTTGGATGTGCTGGCATTTCTGGTATGCCTGCTGGATGGGGGAGAGAAGACCCAAGTAGCAGTATCGGGTGGAGTAGGAGGGAGTTCGTAATTCCGCTTGTGTGCTGTCGTGCACCCGGCATTGGAGGCTGGTGCTGATCTGCGCGGCGGGATGGGCATCGCCGACGTAACGCTCGGCACTTCCCTCGGATCAAATCCGTACGCCTCCTCCGGAGTCATCGCCGTAGGGGTAGGGAACGTGAAGACAGGTTCTCGAGGCTCGACTCGGATGGTCAGATTCTTCACCAGCCAGGGGTTCGGCGAAGCCTTGGTTCTCCGTGACTTTAGTGTAGGCGGCGCAGGGGAAGGGGGGAGCGATTGGACAGAGGCGCGCAGGAGGCAAGCCTCAGCTGAGAGCATCTCGGTCCAGCGGTAGATGACGGCCGCCTCTTGTGAGCCCCGGTGTGGGCTTGGGTCGGCGGTGCAGAGACATGCCTTGGCCAGGTTATCGAGGATGATGTGGTCGACTTGGTCGGGCATGTAGAGAGTCATGTCGGTGAGAATGCGGCTGATGGTGTTGACGTCTGACGGAGGGAGGACCCTCGTGCATCGCTCAGGCTTTGAGTCGGATGAGAAGACGGTGGCAATGCAGAGGGTTTGTGTGGTGTCTGCGTCGCTTGTATGCAGACCCAAGGCCACACGCGGGTCCCAAAGAGCTGGATGGCTGTTCATTTTGCGATGGTAACTTGAGGATACCAGAGCGATGTCTCATCTTGATGGACCCTGGGTGTCGGTAGGGGGTTCAGTGACTTATAATCACACGTAGTTCTCCGTTACCTGTTCACATATCCCGCCTTACCAAACTCATACTCAGCCGAGCCAGCCCCAATCCTCCCTGGCTGCATTCTTCCCAATACTACTATCAGCTCGAATGGGTAGGGATGGCTACCAACGCACTTGCCGCGAGAGACCTCTAACCAGAAGGCCAAGATCGGCGCCGAGACCTTAGCTCCGGATGGCCGAATGCACACGGCACAGGAGCCAATCCGCGGCAATTGCGCGACGTCGTCCCACGGTTCCGGACAGGATGAACCATTGGGGCCATGCGCCTGGGCCGTGCTCGTGCAGACGCCATTGCGAGTCCGCCGTGGTTCTGTCTGGCCGCCAAAAGCAATGGAAGGAAACCCCTCACTCGCCGAAAGGTCCGAGTGGTGCCTGAGCTCAGCTGCTGTGCCGCTGCGCTTGATCTTCGTCCCGCAAACCGTTAGCTTCGTGGTGAGATTGTCAGATTCCGTGTGTGGCAACCCTTTGGGCTGCGGGGATGAGGATGCGTGCTTTTGTGCGACGGGCAACTGCCGGTGCACACAGCAAGTTGCGTTGGATCCAACAACCTAGAATTGCAAAGCTGAAGCTCAGGCTGCTGCATCTCTCTTGCACCTAGCTGAAGCTAATGCAGCTCAGCTCTGCCCCTCGCACTTTCCCAGCTCCCACCTGGCGGCTAGCCGTCCAATCTCGCCACCTCACCCCCCTGTATTACAAACTCAAGCGCAAGCGCAAGCACCCCCTCGCACTCTCACGGCCTAAAATTTGCGAGGTCTCACGACGAGAGTAGCACTACGTCTAATTCCTCCCAGGCTGCCCTCGGAGTTTACTTTCTGCATAGTCTGCGCCTACCTTTTCCCCTCCTCCCAGGCACCTACCTACCTCCCTCCACCTTACCCTCCTGGGCCATCCCAGGTAGGTACCTACCGAGCATGAAACATCGCTTGCAAATCTTGCCCCCACCCCCTTCCTTCCCACACTTCCCCCCAACCTGGTTGATCAATCGGACAGGGCAGGCAATCGGTAATCGGCCAGACTGTCCGGCACAGCCGCACCCACAAAAAAAAAAAAAAATGACAGCATAACTCCGAGCCACGGCACGCCGGGAGCTAGCATGCCAGCGGATGCAACCGCGACTCCACCTACTGCGCCAGTTCATTCTTGCAGCGCCGCATCTGCCGGGAGTTGGGGCGCGCCAATCGTAGGAGGGTTCTGCCGCGCTGATTAGATGTCTAGACACGTGTGGTTGGGGCTGTTGGTAGTTGGGGGCTGATGGGATTTGGATTGTGTACCAACAAATGACAAATGGCTGTGTTACTGTAACCGAAGTTCGGACTGCACCTGCAGTAGCACAGTAGGCACCGAGGTAGGTAGATGTCGACGGGGAGGATGAAGTGAGTGGATTTGTGAAATGCGAGATGTGAGATGTCGTGATGATGAACTCGGAGTTGCTGAGGCGATTCGGGTCTGAGGAGGACCTGAAGTGGGTCTTTTCGGGTCGTTGGCTTGTTGCTACCGCGGGTTGATGTGTGAGGATCTTGTCTTCCGGTCCTCCTACCAAGTCTCAGTCGAGTTGCTACCTAGGTAGGTATGGGGAAAGGCTGAGGGTTATGTGAGGCTTTTTAGCCGATGATGCGCGAAGTCCTTGTGGGAATGCGTACGAACCGCCTACCTCGGCGTAAAAAGACGGCTTCCATAGGATAATGGTGAAAAATTAATGTTTCCTTCTTTTGTTGCCTCACTTCCAGGTTGCAATCTTCTAGATCTAGCATGCCAGGCACTGGGGCAGGCTTCAAGGCTTCACACTACTACATCACATCTTGGCAAGAAATATCAGGTAAATGATCTTGGTGTGTCAGAACTATATATCTAGCGCTTGCCAATCGATCCAGGTGGTGGCTAAAACGCGAGGTTACTTGAATTGCATGATCGGGTAGTTCTATCTCGCGGTGCGTGGCGAGGGCTCAGCAGCGGGATGTTGGTTGGTTGGTTCGGCGACTTAGGCCAGCAGTCAAAAAGGCCACGGCAGTTCTCCTCATCAAGATGCAGCATTCCTGCCTCATCGCTCTAGCTTTTGCCGCCCTGTCTGGGAACTCACCATGTTCGTTGAGAAACTCTGGGCCGTCGTTTAGATCTTGCGCTCCCAAACCTCCGCGCCTCCAAGCCATCGAGATGATTTTGACGAGTGAGGTGCCGATTGCAGATCAAGGGCGAATATCGCCTATTCCATAGGCCTCCTCTGAATACATTCTTTTGCATCTTTCGCACTGTAAATTGAGGCCCCTCTTTTGATAGGATGATCCAAGCATCCATTAGTTTGAATGCGGCATTCTTGTCGGACGGGAGACAGGCGCGACTTGCCTCATCCTGACCTTGCACACCCACAACGGTGAAACTCTCCACATCTTCTGAACACATCTGAATACATCTTCTGAACACAGTGTCCATTTCATTTCAGACGCGTATTCTTCCATTTTGTGACTCAACCGGAGCAATATTACACCTGCGACGCGATGGCCTTACGGTGGGTGGCTTTTGGTGGCTGTTCGCCGTCAAAAGAGCAGTCAAAAGGGGGGACGCGTCATTCAGGCACACCACGCAATTGAGTGACACGTCTCCCCATTGCGCACCACCACCACGTTGAAATCTCGAGATCCAACCCGAGCGTTTCCGTTCAAACACGTGGTGAGATCTCGCAACAAGACAAAAGCAGTACATAATGACGTCCACATTTGTTTCCCTCTCTGTCGTTCTCAGCAGACACTCAACGAGACCCATGGATTGATATTGATCTCCGCAAGTCTTCAATACCTCGACAAAGCAAACCAATTTACGACACATACAATCCGATAATACCTAATACACGCCGCCATGACCCAACTAGAGATCAAAACCGATGATTTCCCGCCGGAAAAGCTTCCGATGCAAGAGGACAGCACACATGACAGCGCCCGACCCCAACCGCCCGTAATGGCTGCGAAGCCAACCCCCTCATGGCAACAACACCTCGAGCGGTGCGTCAACATGGCCGCAACCCCTCTCAACGCCATCGCCGTCCGCAAAGGCACAAACAGCTTCATCCCACAGCCTCTGGGCAACGAGATCCTCAAAGCGGCTTCCATTCTCTCACACTTTACTTCCCAAGGCATGTCCTCTCCCCTCTCCCCTTCTCACACTTCCAGCGCCAATAAAAAAATGGAACTAAAACTAACACCCTCCCCCC
>Ga0247780_1001451_pt1 | contig 13594 bp, 19 predicted proteins | sample UWRJL079202R5_FD_179927 | JGI IMG/M metagenome (GOLD analysis project Ga0247780, IMG submission 179927) | Plant litter microbial communities from Arlington Agricultural Research Station in Wisconsin, United States - UWRJ-L079-202R-5 | ecosystem: Environmental > Terrestrial > Plant litter >... | reverse complement strand
CCCGCCCCTCCCCTCTAGCCACTCTCTCCCCCACCGCCCACACACTCTCATCATCCATCTGCCTCCTCAGCGCAGCAACCACCAATCCCACCACCAGCACCACCGCCATGCGACCCACAAAGTCCCCTACGAACGGGAAGGCCATGATGGGCCCAATGATGGCTACGGCGCCTAGGCTTGCGACTTGGGCTGCTGCGGAGGGGGTGTGGTGAGAGTCTTGTTTTGGGGAGGAGGACGGTTTGGATTCGAAGGGGGGTGAGCTGTGGTGGTGGGAGCCGTCGACGCTGTGATTGCGAGAGGTGGTGGTTGTTGTGCTTGGGGAGGGGGAGAAGCCTGATTGGTTAGACATAGTTTTGGGTCTGGGGAGGGTAAGGGGGAGGGGGGTAAGGGAGGAGGGCTTACCGAAGGTGGTTTTGAGGGGCATGGGTGTGAGCATGTCCTCTGAGAGAGAAGGGGAGGTGGAGGAGTAAGAGGACGAGGAGCGGCGGGAGTGATTTGGGGACGCGAGGCAGACGAGGTCGTCTGCTGGGTCGAGGAAGCGGGTTTCGATCTCGGCGATGGGGTTCTTTGTTGCGAGGTAGGTGCGGTAAGTCTCGATGTCGGAGAGGGAGGCGGGCGGGAGGGTTTGAGTTTCGGTGAAGGAGGTGAGAACTTGGTCTGGGGGTTGGGGTTAGTGATTTGGTTTTGGAGATTGGGGAAAAGGGGTCATACTATAGTGGCCGAGTTTGAATCCGATCTTGCCGAGGATGTCGGTCTTGTGCCATTGGAGCTCACCGCCAGCCATGAACTCGGCTCGTCGGGATGCGGGTAGGATGCAATTCGCTAGTCGTCGCGTTTGCGTGTCGGTTGTGTCTAAGCGGTGGAGTTGTTCTTCGAGCTCGCTCAACTCATCTTGCAGGTGGAGAAGTAGACGATGATTGAGTGCTTCGAAGCGTCGATAAATCGGTTTGATAGGAGCCTCGCCGTCGTCGCCCTGGGCTGACCGGATAGACCCCCGCCTCTTTGAGCGGGAATCTTCCGAGCTGGAGAGCTTTGCCGCCAGAAGCTCATATCCTGACATGGGGAGCTTTTCCGCTCTTGGCAGGTGTTTTGCGTGCCCTTGGCCGGGCGCAGCGATTCGTGGCTGGAGCTCCTTGGGTGGGATGTGTGGGTGTTTCATCGGCCCTCGAGTCATTTCAGGGGTGCCGTATCTATCCACTTTCTCTTCCGCATCCAGTTCTCTCGGTGAGTGTCCCTGACCCGATGCCATGGGCGCTGAGACGTCGCCGTTTACGCTGTGCTCCGGCGTAGTAACGTCCGTATCGGCCGTGCTGCGCTGGCCGGTGCTGTCGCCGCTTGAGGACGACGACGACGACGATGCACTGCGTGGTGACCACTCCCCAGAGGACTCAACAACCACTTGCCTGATACGCTCTTCAGTGATTTCAGGAGAGTCGGCGTCCAGAAAGTTCAAGGCGTTTGGCCTCTTTGGAGGGCTGGGCGCGTTTGCTTCCACATCCTTGAAGCCGTCTTTCGAAGCCGTCCCGCTCCTCTTCCGGCGCTGGGGATGCTCTAGGGTCGGCGCGGAGCTCCTGGCGCGGGTGACCTTGCGTGCCCCTCGAGTTCCAAAAGGGTCCGAGACATCTTCCCCGATGTCCATGGTGCGTGCATCCGCAATCTCGTCTTCAAAATCGGCCTTGGTGATTCTGCTGCCGCGATAGGGGCGCTGAGCTTGCGGCGCAGAACTTTGCGAGCGTGGGATGGCGCGTCTCTCTGGTTTGGGCTTCCGATCGGAGCCCCTCGGCCGTTGCTCCGCGGCTTGCCGCTTTGGCGAAACGGCGGTGCCCGATTCCGAGCCAGAACCAGAGCTTTCGCTAAAGCTCTGCCGCTCCTCTGCCGCTCCGCGCAGTGCCCATGATTTGTTTGCCACTTCTGCGGCGTCCTGCAGCTTCGACATCAACTCCGACTGTGGCATCACCGTGGGATACATGGCGCAATTGCGTAGACAGTCCGACGGCTAACTAGCTTGGGCAGCGAATATGCGCGGGAGAATGGAAGGGTAATGTCCGTAGTTCGGATGGGGCGGTCGCACCGAGAACACTCAGATGCAAACTGCCGCTAGGGGTGCGACGTGCGTGATCGGGTTGGTCGGCTATTAAAGGGCAGGGCCCGTCGAGAAATGCCAAGCCGAGGATCTCGTACAGCATGAGGAAAGACACCACAACGCCGGCAAGCCCAGCGGCGGAGGCGAGCATCATTATGAATGGCAGCGACGATCCAAGTGCGCCCAGGTGGATGGGTCCTTAGGTAAGGCTGAGGCAAGGGGGTGGAAGCGGGTGTGGGCGAGAGGGCAATTGTGGCCTGATTTTTCCTTCGCTGTGTTTTATAAGGCGATCCTGACCAGTCGGGACGGCCATTCGGGGGTGTCATCACGAGCCTTGTGTTTGCGACCTTGCATGGAGATCCGAGCCAAAAGCGGGCGCGAACTGCCTTTGCCGCTTGCGGAGACCGATCGCTGGGCTCCGAGGTAGCGCTGCCGCGGCGCAAGTATGGCGCAGGTACTTGTGCGCTGCGCTGCAGTTCAGGCCCCGAGTGTTTCACATCTGGCAGGCGAAGGGGCAGTTTTGCTGATGGGGGTCGGCGGGTACACGCGGGGTGGAGATCGGTAAGATGTCGCGTGTCGCGAATTGGAGTCTGGGCTTTCACCGCCCACGGTCGTCCACAATTGCAAATGCCATTGTAAAACAGGAGGAGCATTGATCGAAAAGTGGTGATTCGGTGTAGGTGAATGCGCATTCATCGCAGGAATCTGGGCCCTGTCCTGGTTGGCGGGTGAATTGGGAAGGAAGGACGAGCCGGCCCCACTTCCGGCCGACTCAGCCAGAAGCGGCCTGGATGATAGGCATGGTCTAGAGTACTGCGCCAGCGTTTGTGCGGGCCAACTTAATTGCTCGAGTGACGTCGGCCTAATCTTCAGACTTCAGATGACTGCCCCACAACCCTGACGGACGAGTTTCGACGTAGGTGCTGCATGCCCGTTATGCGATTGTACTCGGACTTGAGAAGTTGACTCAGTTTCGCCTGGTCGAAGTCTGCAAACTCCGCCGTGGCATCTGCGAAATCCTTCTCCCAGGTCTTCTTCTCCTGGCCCCCGGGATCAAGGCCCTTCGTGACCACAAGCGTGTTGGGATTCGTGCCGCGGCTCGTTACATGCGTACAGTTGGCACGCGACGCGTCAAGGCTATTGTGCAAGTGTTGCCGACGCCCTTTGCCCGCTGGGAGCCTCCAGACCTGATGGGTTGACGAGCGTAGGAAGACATTCAGGGGGGTGCAGTCGCGACAGCCTCAAGACAGTGGGGGTTGGGAATGGTTGACCACGACACGGGGCTCTTTCCCAACACATGTTATGTACGCGTCGAGTATGCAACACGCGAGTAAATGGTACCGATGGGTGCTGAGCGGCAGGTTGCGGCTCTCCAGGGTGCTGATCAGGCATTGAACGACAGGAACCCAAAATGGTCGGAACTCGGAGACTGAGATCTCGCCAATGTCGGCGACAATCTTCAAAGACAGCTGCATTGCTAAGTCGTCCGAACAATGCATGCAATACTCAAGGAAGACGGCAAGCCGGCGAGAGTTCATGATTCTTGTCGGTTGGTAGGCAGTCTGGGGGGCAGAGACCTGGCCGTAGTGACTTCTCGTCGACTTGTTCGCTTCTCCCCGCAGACCTGCCTCGGTGCAAAGTTTCGATATGTCTAGAGATGCCACTATCGACTTCATGAGGGGCTTGCAGATGTCAAGAGTTTCGGGCACCCCAAGCGGCGGAGTTCATGGTCTTTTGAAGCGCAGCCAACACAAAGGGGTGGAGTTGAGCCTCAAGTTGAGAACGGGAACAATGCTATCATGATCAAGAAGATAGAACAGCTCATTCGGGACCGTTCCGACACCACTTTGACAACTTATGACAGCTCCGCTGTCATAAGTTGAGTGATGCCCAGTTTATTGGCGACAAACTTGGTGGCAATCTTCTCGGTCTTGGCCCAGTCGGGGTTGCGGATCTGGAACTGGGTTGGGTAAAGCTTCCATGTGTTGCGGACCGAGGTGTTGACGATGGTCTCGCTTCCCCTGCCGTACGGGGCTATTGATGGCGAGCGTCAATTGTGCGCTCACTGGCCACCGGAAGTTTGGAAAAGGGAGCCAGACCTTGCCTGGCTTTTTCGATGATCTGGTAGGCTTGGGCCTCGCGCAGAGGGAGAGAAACAGGGCCGACATCGTTGACGAAGAGGTCGGGGTGCAGCTCTGGGAGCTTGGCGAACGCAGCAAAGGACCCTCGTGTGGTGATATTGTCCAGTTCGGTCTCAAGATTCTTTTTGAGGCCCACACGGTATTCTGCTGTGCTGAGGTCGCCGGGTGAAATGCTTGCGGCGTCGCCGGCCTCACTTTCGTCGCCATTGTCGTCGTTACTGTTATCGTCGCCATTGTCATCACTGGACATTACGGCGTCGGCAGCTGCTGCAGCGACGGCGACCACGGCGGCCAAGACAGGGTTTGTGGGCAGTGAGGCCGCAGCGGAGGCCGCCTCGGGGGCAAGAAACATGGGAAACATGGGGGATACTAAGCGGGAGAGCTTTCAGAATATATAATTGTAATAAATACTAAACTCGCGTAACTTTCATTCCCCAAGTGCCGCTGCTAGTTTGGCGCAAAAGGGAGTACGCATTGATGCTGGGAATCAGCTTCCATAAAAGCATTAAGTTCGGCAATAAAAGCAAAGCTCGGTGACGTGGCACAATGAACAGACTTGTCCTAGCTGACTCGAGTTATATCAAACAGAAAATCGTCGCATCTTCAGACATGACTTGAAACACAACACGCCCTCCCACTCACCCGAGAACGAGCAGCCACGCAGACAACTACATAAAAAAAAGGTTGCCCCCCAGAGAGGGGAACACGGAAGATCCTGGTGTTGAACGGGTTGGAAGCACCGCTGGTCAGCCTGGGCAGTAACTCTGGTGCTACCGTGTCGACTCAGCCCACGCTGGCTTCGCCGAAGGTATCGAAGCAGACGGAATGAAGGTCGACATCTTTGCCGATTGGCAGTGTCAGAATCTCATTGAGACTTGGACGACGGACGGTTGTCTTGTGAAGGAACATCTGATGCCCGCCCTCAAGGGTATGCTCGAGCTCACCAAAATGGGTACCGACCTTGTCGCTGCCAGCATAGCCAACAAGAAAATGACGGAACTTCTATGGCTCCTCGACGAAGTAGAACGCATTAATCCCGACTCCTATTTCTAGCCTCCCGCTACAAGGCTACTCTAGGACGTGGCTCGGCCTCTGCTGCATGGATACACGATTCATGTACTTGGGAATCACGTAGGGGTCGAGATGATGAAATATATTTATGATGGGATAACACAAGAAGTTACTATTCTGAGGGAACACGAGAAGAGCTTGGAGGTCATGGGTTCGACAGTCCTTGAATATACCGAGACCGCGAGGATGAAAGTCCTGATCGAGAGCTTCATGCCGGAACTTCAAAGCATGTTATGTTGGCGGACAAAGACGGAGGGAACGACTCCAAAGACGCCTAAAGACGAGTTTGATGCAAACGGGTATGTGGGTTCAAACCGATCCTTGGGGTCCTTGCCGAGCGAGGATATTGAGACGGACATCACCAGCGAGGGCAAGAACCTTGTCAGCGAGATTTCGTTGCACTTCTGCAACACTGGCGATTCGGCCGTGATTTCAGGGGAGCAGCAAGATGTCTTGCCGTCGGAGAGAATCAGAGCCGGAGGGATCGGCTGCAGAAGAACTATCAGACTGGGTTCCTGTTTAGGCTCCACAGTGAAGACGAGAGCTTAGAGTCATGGACATCTGATGCGCCCAGTTCTATATAAGTAATTACTCATCAGGTAGCAGATAGGTAGGGAGCATGGATTAGGTTAATATTAACCAGCTTTTGTGCAGTCTGGATCCAGTTATGCTGCCGCGGCTGGTACTTCCTAACGAAAATGTATTCAATGAATATATCCAGTTTCGTTCCGTTCCTCATGGTTTCCGCTCGGACAACTTAAAAGGAAGAGGCTTAACCTCCTCAACCGGCCATAAATCGTAGCCCCAGGCCTTGGGCGTCATTCCGGCGCGTGCCTTGTTTATAATGTCCCGAGAAGAGAGGATAGACTCGTGGCCCTTATTTGTGATGTCTTTCTGGAACTCGTTTAGCTTTACCTGGAGAGTGGCAAACTCGGCTGTGCTGTTATCACCAAGTAAGTTACTTAACTACATAACATCTTTAATTATGAAGATGCCACCTTCACCTTAATATATGACTGTCAGGAAAGGTGGGGAGAGGAAATGAGTGACTGAAGAAGTTGATGGAGCGCCCATGGTTGCGGGGCTTCACCTCTTGGCTGCGTGCAGCTAGACCAACTTGGATATCGGGCCCAAACCACTGGGAGGGGAGGATTCCGGCTCCGGATAGGAGTGGGGCTAACTGCCCGCGGAGGGGCATGCATTGTGAAGGCTCCGTCTCTACGAGAGGCCTGGCCCGCCTCAGGCTCTCACCTCGGTGTGGGGAATCGAAATCACGAAGTGGGGTGAGAAGATCGGAAAAGATAAGAAATACCAGGCCCCGAGGCCCCACATTCTCAACGTCAATCCCAGCATCTGCCATCCTTATCATCAGACGACAATGCTTGGTGCCCCGCCTCTTATTTCTGCCAAATGCGGATGGGGTCCAAAACGCCCCCGTCTTTTATTCTCCGATTGCAACGGGACACGGCAAGTCGCAACCCGCTGCGGCTCTCTCCCAAAGCGTACTTTCGGGTCGTCGGCTAACCTCAATTAAGCTTGTTGGCAAGCAGTCCGATTTTGCTTTCTCATTTCATTTACGAATCGAGACCATGGGACGTGAAACCAGATCGGTCCGAACTCTCGACTCGGCCATGTCGAATGCCTGCCTGTCATGTCAGCTCATCGCAGTTCTGGTTTGCCTGTCATGCTGATCACCCAAGCCATATTGGAGGAAAATAATCACTGATTGACTGGTAGGGTCGGCAAGATGCACAAACCCGCTTCGGATCACTGGTCAAACCCGGCTCCAGGTCGCAGTCCAGGGGCCTCACCTGAGGTCGAAGTCGTTGTGCGTATGATCGACGCGGGCGATCATCAACACCACCCCAACACCACCCCGGATCTTGGCAACGATAAATATGCAGCGTCTTCCCGTGCCGAGCACCGCGCTACTTTCTCGCCTAGTCGACGCGGAAGCAGTATTCTGCACCATGCCCGGCTGATTGCCACTCATTCAAGATGAAAAACGCACCGGGTCAGCAGAATGGCGAAAACGCCGATTTCGGTCCGTTGCTTAACCTTTCCATCTGGACCCTGTCGGTGGCGTCCACGGGCTTCCTCAGCCTCCGACTCTGGGCGAAAGTCCAACGTGGTCGGTCGCTATGGTACGATGACCACGTCCTTATTGCCGCATGGGTAAACCAGCCCCTGAGCCCGATTTTTCAGTGGATGCAAAACTCACCGCTTCTACAGATCTCACTCATTGTATCCTGCATCATGCAGAGCATCGATGTTCACTTCGGGTTCGGGAAAGACTCCAGCACTATCGAACCAAGTCTCGTCAGCACGCACCGTTTGGTCTCGGTCATCGCCGGCTTCCTCTTGATCCTAGCGGCTTGTTGGAGCAAGACGTCGTTTGCCCTTACATTGCTGCGTATTTCGCACGGTTGGCCCAGAAGATGGATAATATTCGTCATCTGCACCACCAACTTCTTCTTCGCAGGCAGCGGTCTCGTCCATTGGGTTCAGTGCTGGCCGTTGCGTCTGCTCTGGGAGCATCACCTGGAGGGGCATTGTATCCCTCGCCGTTACGTGAATTTGTACAATATCTTTGTTGCAGCATACTCTGGGGTCATGGATATTGCTTTGGCCATGTTGCCTTGGATAATATTTCGCAACCCCGACAATCTCAGTACTCTTGATTTGGAGGTCAACAAGATGCGCCGGAAGGAGAAGATTGGGATAAGCGTCGCCATGTCTATGGGCGTTTTGTAAGTACATCCTCTTAGCTGGAATATCAGGCGTTCACTAACGGCGATATCTAGCGCTGGCATAACATCGTTTTTGAAGATATACGCGATCATACGCGTCAACATACCTCATGCACAGCCAGGTTAGAAATCTTCACCTCATCCTGTGTAAGCATCCAAGCTAACTTGCTGCCCTGGGCAGGACACTTCGTAGCCCTCATGGTATTAGGCACGGCCGAGGGCGCCATCACCATCATGGCCGTATCAATCCCCGTGCTGAGAACCGTGCAAGGAAATTTGAAGGCTGAAGTGACGAGCTGGGAACTGAAATAGTGAAATATACCCTTATTCCTCCTTTCCAACTGCGGTCATTGTAGTTTGACCAATGCCCTACCTCAGGATACCGCTATTCTCTAAAGCTCCCACCCCAAAACCTTAAAACCACTTAACATAAACCACCACCACCTCAATCCCAAACACAAAGCAATAGTACGCCGACTTCCCATCAAACCACCCCGGCCTCCCCACCGGCCTTACATGCCACGCCACGCCACACCAAAAGCCAACCTCCACCGTCAACAACACCGCCGTGCCCAGCAACACCCACTTCCTAATCATGAACCTCCTCCTCTGCTTATTGCGTTGGGTTTGATGAAGAGGAAAAAGTTGGTAGGGGGAGTCTTGGTCGGATTATATTCGTTTCCACGGCCTCGCCTGAGCGTTGCCCCTCGACAGCCTTGTTTTTTCCCTGCGCCTTTAATGTCCATCTTCCTGTAGCTGTTCAGGTTTTGCTTTACTGATCCGACATGAACCTGCTGTCAATCCTTTGTTCCCACTTAAACACAGTTACCCTGAACTCTAACCAGCCCAGTTGATCAATACCGGCTTTATGACTTTCCCGCCTTTGACATCGTCAATGGCTTCGTGGAGCTCCCCAAAGTCATAAAATGTTAACAGTTCGTCAAACGGAAAGTTCCCTATGCTGATGTTAGTGTGTTGTTCAGCTGCCTCAGCCGTCCCCCTGAACATACCCTGACGCCACAACCCGATCAAGTGTGGAATTGCCTGGCATGATCATATTAGTCTGGTAGGTTGTTATCGACTTCTAACAAAGAACTCACTATAGATGGCACTGAATTCCCCTGATGCGTCCCCTTGTAGGTGATCCCTCTTGTCAAATGCTGTGACAGCGTAACCTGCAACGCCATGTCCGTTGAGCCACCCACTGTTACCATCGTTCCCCTTGCCCTCAACGCCAGATGTGCTAGCCTCACTACATCCCCCCGCCCAACACAATCTAACGCATAATCGAACCCTCTACCGTCACTAGTCAACCCCTTCAACTTGTCTACAAGCTCATCCCCATCCTTTATCGTCGAAGAGTTCACCAACTCTGATATCGCCCCTTTGATACACGCCGGAAGAACCCCCAACTTAGCACTCGAATTATCCACCAAAACCAGCATTTCCGGCTCCGTCAACCTCGCAGCCAAACAAGCAGCCAACCCCACCGATCCAGCCCCAAACACCAAAATCCGACTCGCCCTTTCTGGCTTCGCAACATTGAATATCGCCCCCGCCCCTGTCTGAATCCCACACCCCAAACTTGCAAATATGCGCATTTCCTCCTCTGTCGTATCATCCGGCACCTTCACCGCACATGCCCCCCGTGCAATGGCCATTCGTCCCATGCTGCTCTGTCCGAAGAAGTGCCCCTTTAACTGCATCTCTTTTCCGTCTGAATCCGCGAACGTAGCAGCAGTGGTTCCATCTCCCCTTACCCCCGAGAAATTCAACTCCATCAACCTCTCGCAATACGCGTTCGCACCAGATAAACACTCCCTGCATTCGTGGCAGCTTGCATAGGAGAGAATAACCTTGTCTCCGGGACGGGAGGAAGTGTCGCTGCCGGCTTGGATCACGGTCCCGGCGGATTCGTGCCCGAGGATCATGGGTGGACCCACGAGGAATTTTCCGGTGGCGGCTTTGAGATCTGTTGCGCAGAGGGAGACGGCTGAGGTAGAGACGAGGATTTCATCGGGGTGGATTGGTGAAAGGGTGATGGGGGAGAGGGTGATGGGGGCATCGGGGGCGGTGACGATGTAAGCTTCGGTTTGGATGGGAGGAGGGGATGGTGAGGCCATTTTGAAATTCTCGTGTGATATTTTTTGTAGTTAGGTGAGGGGTGAGATGGTGAAGAGCTAAGATGGAATTGGAATGGTTAATTTGTACATATACTACCGGATAATAGGGGCAAGTGGGGCTCGGCTTGAACTGCTGCCCACTGGGACATGACGGGAGACGGCTAGGCCGGGTGTGAGCCCGCGTTAACGGAAACACGAACCTTATGTTGTTGTGAGACAAATCTTGGATTATAAAATTCCCATTTCGTACCTTACCCACGTGACATTGCTTGCCCCGGCTCAGGCTCGGTTCAGGATTGGCTTAGGATTTACTTAGGCTTACTTACCCTGATTACCATTTTCGGCAGTCTGCGCTACAGTATGCTGAATTGCTTTAACTCTAGCCAAGTGGCCTAAAATTGGTCCTGTTGGAATATAGCCATTGTTGCCTCCTGGGCTGACTGAGCCAGCCGTTCGCTCCTTGCACCACAGTTGCGGTTGCGCAATGGGACCCCGGCTACTCTGCATCCAATTAGCGTACTCTGCACCGGGCCCCACAGCGCTAAACCGTAACAGGGTTGATTGAATCTTCTAAAGTGTCCTCGCAACTGTGAATTCGCCCTAGGTGCCCCATACCGCAAAAGCGGGCTTCTGCCCATCCAGGTCACCCTCAACAGGCAACGACAATACGGCACGCAACTAACCACCCTTAGCCAAACCTACCTATAAATTCGGAAAATACAGCCGGCCGAACCCCCCCAGGACGCGCAAACGCTTTACACATCCCAGGTTGAACCACTCCGGGCCGGAAACGAGATCATCATCTTCTCCAGCAGTCAAGCGGCTATAAAGGCTTATCGGAAGGGGATTTCTTTCTCTAGCAAATCATACACCGAACAAGCACGTTTCCTTCTCGACATCGCCTATAAACTAATCAACTAGAGGTATATAATAGAATCACCGGCCTCGCCACGTGCATTACCTCACGGTACACTCGGATGCAGCCGAGATCTTTATGGCAGCCCAACCTTTCTCACAGGCCGTATTTCGCATCCGAGATCAGTGGGTGGAGCTGCGTCCAGCGCAGCATCCTCTCTGTTTCAACCCACCAATCAATGACACCCACAAAATCTTGGCTTCGTATTCCTCGGTTAGACCCACCACCCCAATACCATATCTCCCAGGATATGCTCAGCACCACGTCAAAGACTTGTAAGTGGCACCATTCGAGACGCCAGCCTTGGGAAAATTGCCGGGTATAAGGTAGGCCCTCACGGCCCCAGACGGTACGCTTTCAGAACGCTGCAACAAATTTGGCCTTGACCTCCAGCACTCAACATGGTTCGTCTTTCAAATTTCTCAAAGATCTTTGCTATCGTGCCCGCCACGGCACTGGCTCTCGAATGCCACCCCGAAGGCCCTCTGGTCCCGCGTCCTCGTCAACTGAACCATTCGGCTTCCTTCCAACGAGTCCTTGCCAACCTCACCGGCATCCTTGATGCAGCTTTTGCGGGTGAGATTAGAGCTGGCTTTGACGTCAAAAACACATCTGTCTCGGTGGGAATCGTGAGTTTTGACCAGGCCGGGGCCAGCGTGCCGGTCTGGGAATACCACCACCTCTCGGCCGAGAATATCAACGGCACCAAGAGACTGGATAGACAGTCCCAGTATCTTGTGGGCTCCGTCTCGAAAGCGATTACGGTAAACCCCTTCCTGTCGATATGGGCGTATTGAAATTCTGACACTGTCAGGATGCCATTTTTCTGCGGAGCGGCGTTGACGCTGACGAGCCCATCACAAAATACTTGCCTTCTCTAGTAGACGACAAGTCTCCGATCCAGTGGCAAAATATCACCCTCGGAGCGCTGGCCGGGCAGGTGGCTGGCGTGGTTCCCAACTGTAATGGCTTCCTACATTCTCTTTCACATCGACTCGATAGCTGACGCGTTACAGATGGCTTCTCGGTTTGTCCCTCGTTTCAGCATTGCACTGAATTTCCCCCCCACCTCTAACATAGCTAGGAATACTACTACCTGAAGGATTACTTTGAGGCCCTCGGCTTCCCCCATATCGATAACAGTAGTTACCCCGAGTGTGGCGTCATCGGCTTTAACGGACAATGCAGCAAAGAGCGTGCGTACCATTTCCACGCTCCTTAATGCTACCTAGCTAACAACGCCGCAAGAACTCCTCAGGGGCATGCTCGACTCTCATCCTATCGCGCCGCCGGAGACGCGGCCTGTGTACTCAAACATCGCCTTTACCTTGCTTATGTACGCCGTCGAGGTGCATACCGGCAAGGACTACACCCAGCTAGTGCGTGACTTTTCAGCTGCGTTAGGCATGTCATCAACCCGTCCCAGCCCGGGGGAAGACGCACTGGCCGTCATCCCTCCTATGGCTAACACCTGGGGAGCCGACTATGGCGACAACGCTCCCGGTGGCGGCCTCGTCTCGACCCTTGCCGACCTGTCGGCCTTTATGCACGCTATTCTCGCCAAGTCCCCGGCGCTTGCCCCTGTGACAAAGATTCGGTGAGCGCCTTTGCTTCCATCCTTGTTCAGGCTCCAAAACTAATACGCGTTCCCCTTCCAAGCTCCTGGCTAAAACCGCACATCTTTTCTGGCTCCCCCTCCACCGCAGTCGGCTCCCCATGGGAGATCTTCCGTCCCCCTCCTTCCCTCATCTTCCCTCCCTCCAATGCCACCGACGACAACGACACGGGCGGCCACACGGTTACCATCATCTCCAAAGACGGCGCCGCCTACGGTTACCACGCGCGTATCTCGCTGCTAGACGAATACGGCCTTGGCGTTGCTGTGCTTACGGCTGGCGACCAAGGCGCGTTGGCGCCCCTGCTTGACGCCCTGTACGCCCGCGTCATCCCCGCCATTGACGCTGCGGCGCGAGAGCAGGCGGCTGTGAAGTACGCGGGGACGTTCCAGGGCGCTGCCCCCGGTCCTGGGCCTTGGGGAAACGATAGCACGGTGGCGACGACGAATGCAAGTGCGACGCTTGCCATGGATGGCCACTCGCTCCGGTTGGTCAGGCTGTCGCGGGAAGGGAGGGATATCCTCGCGGCGCTGGGGGAGATCTGGCGGGCCACGGCGGGGCAGTTCCTGCCGCCGGAGATGGGGGAGCTTACCGGGGTGTATCGGTTGTATCCGGCCGAGGTGGAGCGCGAAAGGACGCTGGGAGATGGGAGGCGGGTGGTAGAGGAGGACTGGCGGTTGGAGTGGGGCATTGATGTCAGCGGACTTGAGACGGACCTGCCGGGAAGAGGTATTAGTGATGGCGACTGTAGGAGCTGGGCGCTTGCGGACTGGATGCATTATGGGCAGCAGCCGGTGGATCGCTTTGTGTTTGTGAGGGATGCGGAGACGGCCGAGGTAATTGGACTGGAGGTGCCGTTCCTGAGGACTGTGGTCATGAAGAGGGTTGTAGGGC
>Ga0247780_1001450_pt1 | contig 13618 bp, 11 predicted proteins | sample UWRJL079202R5_FD_179927 | JGI IMG/M metagenome (GOLD analysis project Ga0247780, IMG submission 179927) | Plant litter microbial communities from Arlington Agricultural Research Station in Wisconsin, United States - UWRJ-L079-202R-5 | ecosystem: Environmental > Terrestrial > Plant litter >... | reverse complement strand
GACCCCCGAGCAGGCCCAGGAGGTTTGCGCCTACATCCGCGACGTGGTGCGGATGCGCGGCGCCGCCGCCGACCGGCTGCGGATCCTCTACGGCGGCTCGGTCAAGCCGGGCAACGCCGCCGAGCTGATGTCGAAACCCGACGTCGACGGCGCGCTGGTCGGCGGCGCCAGCCTCGACGCGGCCGACTTCGCCGCGATCGTGGAAGCCGCCGGGTGACGCTGGTCCCCGCACTGGCGCTGGTCATCCTCGACGGCTGGGGGCTGGCCGAGCCCGGCCCGGGCAACGCGATCTCGCTGGCGCAGACCCCCGTCTTCGACAGCCTCTGGGAGCGCTACCCGCACACCCGGCTCTCGGCCCAGGGCCGCGACGTCGGCCTCCCAGACGGCCAGATGGGGAACTCCGAGGTCGGCCATCTCAACCTCGGCGCCGGCGCCATCGTCAAGCAGGACCTGGCGCGGATCGACGATGCCGTGGCCGATGGCGGCTTCTTCGAGAACGAGGCTCTGCTGGCCGCCTGCGAGCGCGCCCGCAACGGCCCGCGCGGCCGCCTGCACCTGCTCGGGTTGGTCTCCGACGGCGGTGTCCATTCCGGCTGGGAGCACATCGAGGCCTGCATCGAGCTGGCCTCTCAGGAGGGCGTGCCGGACGTCGTATTCCACGCCTTCACCGACGGCCGCGACACGCTCCCGCATGGTGGCCGCACCTACCTGGCCGAGCTGGAGCGCTGGCTGCGTCAGGCCGGGCGGACCGCGACGGTAAGCGGCCGTTACTACGCGATGGATCGCGACACCCGCTGGGAGCGGACCAAGCTCGCCTACGACGCGATCGTCCACGCCCGCGGCCTGCACGCCGCCAGCGCCGCGGAGGCGATCGAGGCCTCCTACGAGCGGGGGGAGACCGACGAGTTCGTCAAGCCGACGGTGATCGGCGACTACGACGGCGCCGCCGACGGCGACGTCGCGATCTTCGTCAATTTCCGCCCGGACCGGGCGCGGCAGATGACCCGCGCCCTGGCCGAGCCCGGGTTCGACGAGTTCCCCCGGGCAGGGGCGGCGCCGCTGGAGCTGACGACGATGACCTCCTACCGCAAGGGCTGGCCGTATCCGGTCGCCTTCCCCGAGGCGCGGCCGCAGACGACCCTGGCCGAGACGATCTCCCGCGCCGGCGGTCGGCAGCTCCACGTCGCCGAGACCGAGAAGTACGCCCACGTCACCTACTTCTTCAACGGGGGCCAGGAGAAGGAGCTGGAGGGGGAGGAGCACTGCCTGGTCGAATCGCCGCGCGACGTTCCGACCTACGACCATAAGCCGGAGATGAGCGCTCGCGAGGCCGCCGACGCCTTCGTCGAGCACTGGGCCGCGGGCGATTACCGCTTCGGGATCATCAATTTCGCCAACCCCGACATGGTCGGGCACACGGGAGTCATCCCCGCCGCGGTCGCCGCGGTGGAGGCGGTCGACTCCTGCCTCGCCGACGTGATCGCGGCCGTCGAGGCCAAAGGCGGCGCCTGCATCGTCACCGCCGACCACGGCAACTGCGACCACATGCTCGAGCCCGACGGCTCCCCCAACACCGCCCACTCGCTCAACCCCGTGCCTCTCATCGTCACCGCCGAGGGACTCGAGCTGCGCGATGGCGGCATCCTCGCCGACGTCGCCCCGACCGCTCTCGACCTCCTCGGCATCCCCAAACCCACCCCCATGACCGGTCACACCCTGATCGCGAGCCCGAACGAATGACGTTTTGTTGACCCCATAGGGTCATCAATGCATCAACCGATCAGATGAGGACTCAATTGCGCCTCAGGTTCGAGATCGACGCCCGCGACGGCAGCGCCCGCGCGGGCGTCCTGCATACCGCGCACGGACAGATCGAGACGCCGGCGTTCATTCCGCTGGCGACGAAAGGCACGGTCCGCGGACTCGAATCCCAGGAGGTCGCGGAGCTCGGGTACCAGCTGATCCTCGGCAACACGTACCACCTGTTCGTCTCGCCGGGGCCGGAGCGGATCGCCGGCGCCGGCGGGCTGCACGGCTTCATGGGCTGGGAGCGGTCGCTGATCACCGATTCGGGCGGCTTCCAGGTCTTCTCGCTCGCCCACGGTGGGGTCGCCGACGAGGTCAAGGGCAGCGGCCGGTCCGGAGGAGAGCACGGCTCGAAGGTCGAGATCACCGAGGAGGGCGCCCGCTTCCGCTCGCCGCGCGACGGCTCGGAGCTGTTCATCTCGCCCGAGGTCTCGATGCGGGTCCAGGCGGCGCTCGGCTCCGACATCGCGCTCGTCTTCGACGAGTGCACGCCGTTCCACGCCGACCGCGAGTACACGGCTCGGTCGACCGAGCGAACCCATCGCTGGCTCGACCGCTGTCTCGCCTGGCACGAGGGGGAGGGGCCCGGGCGCCAGGCGGTCTTCGGCATCGTCCAGGGAGGCGTCTACGAGGACCTGCGCCGGGAATCGGCCGAGGCGGTCGCGGCCGCCGGCGTCGACGGCCTCGCGATCGGCGGCACCCTCGGCCGCGACAAGGAGGAGATGCACGGGGTCCTGGCGATGACGGCGCCGCTGCTGCCGGAGGCGGCGCCGAAGCACCTGCTCGGCATCGGCGAGGTTGACGACCTGCTGGGCGGCATCGCCCTCGGCCTCGACGTCTTCGACTGCGCCGTGCCGACCCGGCTCGCGCGTCACGGCGTCGCCCTGGCCCCCGACCCTGAGACCCGCTTCCGGCTCGACCTTCGCAAGGGCCGCTGGGTCGGCGACCGCGACCCGATCGTCGAGGGCTGCCCCTGCCCCGCCTGCCAGCGTCACGACCGCGATTACGTCAGCTACCTCTCGCGGGCCGAAGAGCTGACCGCGGTCCGCCTCATCGTCCTCCACAACCTCACCTACATGCGCGAGCTCACCACCCATGCCCGCGCCGCCATCGCCGCCGGCGACTTCGAGGCCTACCGCGCCGCCGTCCTCGCCGGCCAGCCGCCGTGGGCGGCTATTCGGTGTTCTTCTTGACGAGTTCCTTGACTTCTTCGACCACCTTGTCGACCGAGTCGCCGGCGACCTGTTGGACCTTGACGCCGGCGGCCTGGTCGGTCGTGTAGATCACGGCGGCCGCCACGGCGGCGGCGACGAAGACCAGCGCCACCAGCGCGAGGACGAAGCGCGCAAAGCGCGAGAACGCGGACCGGCGGCGCGCAACCGGCGGCCCGGGCGCCGCCGCCGGCGGCGGGGGAGGGGAGACGCGCGGCGCCGGGCGGCGCGTGTGCGATTGCGGGGGCCGGTACTCGGTCTGGGCGGTGGTGCGGTCGATGTGGCGGGTGGCGGCGGTCTCGCCGCCGAGGACTCCGGTCGCGGCGGTCCCGTCCTGCAGCGGCAGCGTCACGTCCTCGCCCTGCATCCCCAGGCGCAGCCCGCCGGCGAGCTCGTCGGCTGACGCGTAGCGCCGGTTCGGGTCCCCCTCCAGGGCGCGCAGCACGGCGGACCCGAGCGTCTCCGGGACCTCGTCGTTGTAGGTGCTCGGCGGCAGCGGCTTCTCGTTCTGCTGGCGCACGGCGAGCTCGGCGAGGGAGGAGCCCTCGTAGGGCAGGCGGCCGGTGAGGAACTGGTAGAGGACGACGCCGAGGGCGTAGACGTCGGTTGCCGGCGTCGCCTCCTCGCCGCGGACCTGCTCGGGGGCGAGGTAGGCCGCGGTACCGACCACCGAGCCGACCTGGGTGATGCGCGTCTGCTCCATCGCCCGGGCGATGCCGAAGTCGGTGAGCTTCACGGTCATCTCGCCGCCGCCGACCGGACCGCCGACGACCATCAGGTTGCCGGGCTTGACGTCGCGGTGGATGATCCCGCGGCGGTGCGCGTAGTCGAGCCCCGCGCACGACTGGATGCCGATCTCAGCCGCGGTCTCCGCCCCGACCGGTCCCTGCCGCTGCAGGATCTGGGCGCCGGAGCGCCCCTCGACGTACTCCATGACGATGTAGTGCCTGCCCTCGTCGACGCCGGTGTCGTAGACCTGGACGATGTTGGGGTGGATCAGCTTCGCCACCGCCAGCGCCTCGCGCCGGAAGCGGGCGATGAAGCGCTCGTCGTCGGAGAGGTGCTCGGCGAGGACCTTGACCGCGACCGTCCGCTCGAGGATCAGGTCGGTCGCCTTGTAGACGTTCGACATCCCGCCCGAGCCGAGTCGCTCACCCGTCTGGTACCGCCCGGAGAGAGTTCCCGCCTCCATCATTCGCCTTCCGCCGGCGTGCTCGGGCCGACCCCGCCCGAGGGGGCGCCCCCGCCTTCGACGGGCGGCGCTTCTTCCTGGTTTTCGTGCCCTTTGGCTTCGCCTTCGGCCTGCGGCGGCAGCGTCGGGCTGAGTTCTTCCCGTTCGGCTTCCCCGGCCTCCTTTTCGGCCTCCGACTCGTCCGGCCTCTCGGCCTTCTTTTCCTTCTCTTCCTCTTCCGGTTCTTCGCTCTCTTCGATCGCCGGCGCCGTCTCTTCTTCCGTCGTCGTTTCCTCGCAGTCGCCGACGACTTCGTTGAGCCTGGCTGCGCCGTCCTGCAAGGCCCGCTTCAGCTGCGGGTCGACGCCGCCGAGCTCTTCGACCTGGACGGTCACCGTCGCCGCCGCGTCGGAGGCGCCCGCGCAGTCACCCTCGTTCGCCAGCTGCTCGACCCGGTCGAGGTTGGCGTTGATCTCGCTCGCGGTGCCGCCCGGCAGGAGGTCGGCCTCCTCGCCGCCGCATGCCGTCAATCCCGACGCGATCGCCGCGGCGAGGGCGAGAACGGCCGCGAATGCGCTCCAGCGGGGCATGAAATCGAGTCTAGACAACCCTCGCGGAAGCGGATTATCCCTGCATCCACGCATCAGCGCCCGACCTCGAGGCGTTCCGCCAGCTGGCTCGGCAGACCCGCCGCCAGGATCGTCTCCGCCGCCAGGGCCACGTCATAGCCCACCCGGTGGTAGCGAGCCGTCCACTCCGCCGTGTCGAGCTCCAGCCACGCGGCCCGCGGGTCCCCGTCGCGCGGCTGACCGACGCTGCCGGGGTTCAGCAGCCAGGCGCCGTCCTCGAGCACCAGCGACGCCCCGTCGCCGGCCTGGGCGCCCTGCGTTTCCCCGCCGCCGCCGTCGGGCCGGAAGAAGAAGAGCGAGACGTGGGAGTGGCCGATCAGCGCCACCCGCTCCTCCTGGGCGCTGAGCCCGGCCTCGGCCTGCTCGACCGAGAGCACGTACTCCCAGACCGGGTCGCGAGGAGAGGCGTGGAAGAGGCCGACCTCCTCGCGGGACGCCGCCGGCTCGAGCCCGCTCAGGAACTCGAGCGTGCCCGCGCTCGCCTCGGCTTTGGTCCACTCGACCGCGGCCGCCGCCGTCTCCGAGAAGGAGGAGACGTCGAGCCCGCCGAGCACGGCCAGGTCGTGGTTGCCGACCAGACAGAGGTCGCAGCGCTCGCGGATCAGCTCCGCGCAGGCATCGGGCTGGGCGCCGTATCCGACCACGTCGCCGAGGCACCAGAGCTCCTCGACGCCGGCCCCGTCGATCGCCGCGAGGACGGCCTCCAAGGCGGGCTGGTTGGAGTGGACATCGCTGAGGACGGCTACGCGCAAGCGGCCAGCCTACCCTGGCCCAGGCCCGGTCCATACGATTGAGCCGTGACCGCCACCGATTCGATCGCCGAGCTGCGAGGCGCCGTGGAGGGCGCCGCGAGGGCCCTGCGCGAGGGCGAGCGCACCGAGCCGGCCCCTTCGCTCGACCGCCCGCCGAAGGCGGAGCTCGGCGACTACAGCTCCAACGCGGCGATGTTGCTGGCGGCGCCGCTGGGCGACAGCCCGCGCGCGGTGGCCGAGCGCCTGCAGGCGGAGCTGGAACGCGATCTCGGCGCCGCCGGCAGCCTCGACCGGATCGAGGTCGCGGGCCCGGGCTTCATCAACCTCTTCCTCTCCGACGCCTGGTACCGGCGCGCCCTCGCGTCGCTGCTCGCGGCGGGCGACGGCCTGGGGCCGGCCCCCACGGAAACGCCGGAGCGGGTCCTCGTCGAGTTCGTCTCGGCCAACCCGACGGGGCCGCTGCACGTCGGCGGCGGCCGCCATGCGGCATACGGAGACGCACTGGTGCGGTTGCTCGAGGCAGTCGGGCACGAGGTCAAGCGCGAGTACTACGTCAACGACGCCGGGGGTCAGATCGAGCGCTTCGCCGACTCGATCGCCGCGCGGATGAGCGGCGACGAGCCGCCGGAGGACGGCTACGAAGGCGCGTATGTGGGCGAGCTGGCCGAGCGCCTCGCCGGCGAGGGCGTCGATCCCGGCGATCGCGAGGCGCTCGGACGGCGCGCCGTCGAGCTGATGCTGGAAGGGGTCAGGGCGACCCTCGAGCGCTTCGCCGTCCCCGCTTACGACAACTGGTTCTCCGAGCGCGATCTCTACGGGCGCGGCGAGGTCGAGTCGGCCCTGCGGGACCTCGACCGGGGCGGGCACACCTACCGCCACGAGGATGCGCTCTGGCTGCGCACGACCGCGTTCGGCGACGACAAGGACCGGGTGCTGATCCGGGCCAACGGCGAGCCCACCTACCTCGCCGCCGACGTCGCCTACCACTGGGACAAGCTCGGTCGCGGCTTCGAGCGGCTGATCGACGTGCTCGGCGCCGACCATCACGGCTACGTCGGCCGGATCCGGGCGGCCATCGCCGCGCTCGGCGCCGATCCGGAGGCCTTCGAGGCGTTGATCATGAACCTCGTCCACGTGGTCGAGGACGGGGAACGGGCGCAGATGTCGAAGCGCAGCGGCGACTTCATCTCGCTCGACGACCTGCTCGACGACATCGGCGTCGACGCCACCCGCTGGTTCATGCTCTGGCGCAGCCACGAGACCACGGTCGACCTCGACCTCGAGCTCGCCCGCAGCCAGTCGAGCGACAACCCGGTCTACTACGTCCAGTACGCGCACGCCCGCATCGCCAGCATCCTCCGCAAAGCAGGCGAGGCCGCGCGGGCGGCCGAGGAGGGGCTCGGGGCCGAGGCGAGCGGGGCGGCGCTGGAGGCGAGCGAGAAGGTCCTGATCAAGCGCCTGCTGGAGTTCCCGGACGAGGTTCGCGAGGCGGCCGCCCGCCGCGCCCCTCACAGGATCTGCTCCTACTCGACCGCCGTGGCGGCCGACTTCCACGCCTTCTACCGCGACTGCCAGGTGGTGGGCGCCGAGGGCGAGGGGGTCGAGCGCGCGCGGCTGGCGCTGTGTCTCTGCGCCAAGCGCACGATCGCCGAGGCGCTCGGCCTGCTCGGGATCTCCGCTCCCGAGCGGATGTGATGCTCGGCCGGGGACCCAAGCTTCCGGTCCTGGCCGAGATCTCGGGTCCGGGCCCGTCCCGGGCCTGGTCCCTGCGTCGCGCCGACCTGCGGGCGCTGGCCGGGCTGCGCGAGTCGCTGCACGGCCGGCGCACCGTGCTCGTGGCCGGGGAGGAGGGGCTCGCGGGGGCGATCGCCGTCGCCGGAGCCAACAGCGCGGGCGGCCGGAGGACGGCGCTGGTCGAGTGCGATCTGGTGCGTCCGCGCCTCGCCGCCGACCTCGGCCTCGCCGCCGCCCCGGGGCTGCACGAGTACCTGCGCTGGGAGGCGACCGCTCAGCAGATACTGCAACCGCTGGCCCTCGCGGGGCCCGCCTCCCGGGGAGCGTCGGATCCCCTGGTCTGCATCGTCGCCGGCCGCCGCGCGGCGGACCCGGCCACCCTGATCAGCCTCGCCAGCTTCAGGCATGCGCTCGCCAAGCTTCGCTCCGCCTACGACTTCGTCGTGCTTGCCGGACCCGCGCTCGATTCCAGCTACGGCTCGCTGGAGGCGCTCGCCGGGTACGCCGACACGGTGCTCGCCGCGGTTCCGCCGGCGTCGATGGCGGGGCGCGCGCGCCGCGAGCTGCGAACGGCTCTGCGCCGGCTCCCGGGTTCCGTCACCGGAACGATCGTGGTCGGGCCCGAACCCGGTCAGAGGTCGTAGCGGGCGAGGTCGGCCTCGAGCCGCTGCGCGTCCTCGGCGCTGGGCCCGGCGGCCGGCCGGGGATCCTCGGATCCCTTCCCCGCTCGTCGCCACCTCGCCACCCCGATGCCCAGGGCGATCAGGGCGACGACGAAGGCGACGATCGGGACCAGGTAGGCAGAGAGGTCGAAGCCGCTCCCTCGCGGCAGCGCCAGCACCTCCTCGCCGTACTCGGCGACCAGGGCGTCCTTGATCTCCTGCTTGCTCCTGCCGGCCGCCACGAGCCGGGCGACGTAGGCTTTCTCTCGCTGCGCCTGGGGCGCTTCGGCCAGCTCCAGCAGCGTGCCGCAGACTGGGCACATCACTTCCGAGGAGATCTCGCTGACCGAGGTTCGTGGCGTCTCCGCCGCGGCGCTCGCAGGCAGCGCGACGATCACCCCCAGCAGCGCGAGCCAGGCCCCGGCCCTCAAGACCGGTCCCCCCTGACGAGCGGCGCCACATGGCGATCGAGGTACTCCTCGGTGACCGGACCGCGGACCAGGAGCCGTACTCGCCCGGCAGGGTCGACGAGGAAGTTCTCAGGCACCCCGGTGGTGCCGTAGTCGCGGGCAGCGGCGCCGTCGCCGTCGCGCAGCTGCGGATAGGTGAGGCCGTAGCTGCGGACGAAGGCGCGCCCGTCGTCGCCGAGATCGCGGCTGTCGATGCCGAGGACGGTGAAGTCGGAGTCGCCGTGACGTCGCTGGAACTCCTCCAGGGCCGGCGCCTCCTCGCGGCAGGGGCCGCACCAGGAGGCCCAGAAGTTGACCAGGACCCAGCGCCCGCGGTAGTCGGCGAGGGATACGGCGCCGGCGCCTTCGAGCCGGGGCAGGGGCGAGGCCGGCGCGGTGTCCCCGACGGCGACCCCCGAGGAGCCCTTGCTGAGCAGGCCGAAGGTGAGCAGGCCGACGACGGCCAGCACGGCGAGGACGGCGATGACGACGCGGGCGCTCAGAAGCGGACGACGGGTCTCGAACCCGCGACCTCGAGCTTGGGAAGCTCGCGCTCTACCAGCTGAGCTACGTCCGCGCCGGCACCGATTCTACGGGGGTTGCCCTCTCCGGTGCGGGCCTCTCGGCCGCGGGGATCCGGTAGAAGTGCTCGGTTGCGCCGCGCACCGCGCGCTCGCCGGTGAGCTCGATCAGGCCGGCTTTCGCCAGCTCGGTGACGTGGTAGTTCGTGTTGCTGAGAGGGATCTGCAGCTCCTGGCTGAGATCGCTGGGCGAGAGGGTGCGCCCTCCGTCCATCCCCAGGATTTCCAGGATCGAGATCCGCAGCGGATGCGCGGTTGCCCGCGCGAGGTGCTCCCAGTCGAGCGGCAGCGCGGAGCGCCTACCGTTCCCGTTCAGGTGCCCGTTTCCGTTGACGTGATGCCCGTTCTGGCCGTTAGGAGAGTGACCATTCCGACTTTTCATGAGCGAAAGATACCAAAAAATATTGATTCATGTCCTCACTTTTGGGTAGATTATTCGCGGATGAAGCGGGAACTAGACGGACGTGTGGGAACGGGAGGAGGCGGGATGAGGATCGCAGCGCTCGCTGGAGCGGTGCTCGCATTGGCCGTACCGGCGGCTCAGGCCAGCACCGACGACATCATCGCCGACAGCAATCCCGATGCCCCGACGGTGAACTCGGGCTGGCAGGCGGGGACCTGCAAACAGGAACCGCCCGAAAGCGCGGAGTTCTGCTCGGTGGCGACGCCGGGTCAATTCTTCGAACGGGCGGCCGCGCATCCGAAATGGGGCTTCACGCAGTTCATCGTCCGGACCAAAGCGCCTGGCCAGACGCCGGTGGGCGAACTGAAGACGATTCGCGTCGACCTGCCGGTCGGCCTGAGCGTCAACCCCGGAGCCACGCCCCAATGCAAACTGGAGGTCTTCGAGGCGGATCCCGCCACCTGTCCGGCCGGGTCGGCGGTCGGAGAAAGCCAGGTCACGGCCTCGCTTCCGCCGCTCGGCATCCCGGCCCCTCCGGCCGACGGCGTCACCGCGGTCCCGGTCTACAACATCGTGCCGGTCCATGGCGAGCCTGCCCGCTTCGGCATGCACCTGGCCGGCAACAACGTCTATCTCCGCGCCGACGTCGCGTGGCACAGCGACTATCACGAGGGATTCACGATCGACGTGCCCCAGGCCTTCGACGCCGAACCGCTGATCCAGGGCGTGATCCTCAAAAATCGTCTGGTCTTCCAAGGCCGTGCCGGCGATGGGACCTTTATCACCACCCCCAGCACCTGCCTCGGCGAAGCGACTCCGGGCCCCTCCGGCAGCGCCTCCTCGCCGTATCTGCTCCCCGGGTCCTACCAGGAAGCCGCACTGCCGGGATACGTATTCCCCCAGAGCGCCGAACCCCCGCTCGAGTCGCGCATCCCCCCGGGGACCTCGCCCAAAGAATGCGAGACGATCCCGTACGACCCGTCGCTCGACGTCGAGCCGGGCACCGGGTTCACCGATTCTCCCGCCGGAGCCAAGGTCGATGTGGACGTTCCCCATATCGTCCCCCCGGATCCCGAAGACGAGGTGCAGGACAGCTCCAACACCCGCCGGGCCAGCCAGTCGTTGCCGGTGGGCATGGCCCTCAACCCCTCCGCGGCGGGCGGTGGGCTCAAGGCCTGTACGGACGCTGAGTTCGGCAAGGGCACGAGGAACCCGGTCGCCTGTCCGCCGGAGTCGAAGATCGGCACGGTGAGGATCGAATCGCCGCCGCTGCCCGAAGAGGACCTGGTCGGCAACGTCTACGTCGGCAACCAGATCGGTCGCGATCCGGAATCGGGGAACCTCTACCGGATCTTCATCGCCGCCGAGTCGGCCCGCTATGGCGTCTCGGCCAGGTTCGTCGGCAACGTCAGCGCCGACAGGAAAACCGGCCAGCTGACGACGACGATCTCCGAAGCCCCGCAGGTCCCCTTCACCTCGTTCGAGCTCGACTTCGACGACGGCCCCCGGGCCGTCCTCAGCAGCCCGCCGACCTGCGGCCCGAGCCCGGCCGCGGCGCAGTTCACCCCGTGGGCGCCGATCCCCGCGGTCACGCGCACGGACCCGATCGTCCTCACCACCGCCCCCGGCGGCGGACCCTGCGCGAAAACGCTCGCCGAGCGCCCCTTCGGCCCCGCTTTCGCCGTGAAGCCGCAGTCGAGCAAGGCCGGCGCCTTCAGCCCGCTCTCGCTCAACGTGGCTCGCTCCGACGGCCAGCAGGAGCTGAAAGGCGTCGACGTGACCCTGGCGCCGGGGATGACCGGGAAGCTGGCCGGGATTCCCTACTGCCCCGAGACGGCGATCGCCGCCGCGGCCGCGAACGAGGGCCGGACGGAGGCCGCTAGCTCCAGCTGTCCCGGGCGGAGCCAGGTCGGTAAGGCGACGATCGCCGGCGGCACCGGCCCCTCCCCGACCCTGATCCAGGGCAAGGCCTTCCTCGCGGGCCCCTTCCATGGGGCCCCCCTCTCCCTGGCAGTCGTCACCCCCGCCACGGCCGGACCCTTCGACCTGGGAACCGTCGTGGTGAGGGTGGCGCTGTTCGTCGACCCCGAAACGGCGCAGATCCACGCGGTCTCGGATCCGATCCCGCACGTCTACGGCGGCGCGCAGCTCAGCATCCGCTCGATCGACGTCGAGATGGATCGCAAGGAGTTCACGCTGAACCCCACCAGCTGCGGCCCGCTCTCCAGCGCCGGCGTCCTCAGGGGCGGTGGGGGGGACCCGGCGAACCCCGCCGCGTTCACGGCCTTCCCGGTAAGCACCCCCTTCCAGACCACCGGCTGCGAGGACCTCCAGTTCCGGCCGAAGCTGTACACCCGCCTCTTCGGCGGACGGAAGGCGATGAGGCGATCGGGGCACCCGAAATTCCGCGCCGTGCTGGTCGCCCGCAAAGGGGATGCCAACATCGGCCGTGCGGCCCTCACCCTGCCTCACTCCCAGTTCCTCGACCAGAGCCACATCGGCACCATCTGCACCCGGGTCCAGCTCGCCGCCCAGGCCTGCCCGCAACGTTCGATCTACGGCTACGCTCGGGCCGAGACCCCCCTGCTCGACGAGGAGCTCAAAGGGCCCGTCTACCTGACCTCCTCGAGCAACCCGTTGCCCGACCTCCTCGTCGATCTGCGCGGCCAGGTGAACGTGCGGCTGCGGGGAACCATCAGCGCTACGAGGGCGCGGATCAAGAATGTCTTCCAGCCCCTGCCCGACGTCCCGGTCACCAAGTTCGCGATCACCATGAAGGGCGGCAAGAAGGGCCTCCTGGAAAACTCCCGCGACCTCTGCGCGCACCCGTCCTTCTCCTTCCTCAACTTCAAAGCGCAGAACGGCAAGAAGCTGAAGAAGAAGCGGCTGCCTTTGCGAACCCCCGCGTGCTCCAAACGCGGCGGCGATCGCAAGAAACACGATTGATCCAGACCTCAGCGGGTATTCCGTTGGCAGGGGCGTCCCCCGACCTGGGTGGGCCCTATCCGCGAAACGGACTGGCCGAGGGCGGCCGAGGAGGAGTGGGGATGGCCAAAGGCTTCTGGGTCGCGCGTGCACTGGGTGTCGCGTCGATCGCAATGACGGCATTGCTGGCGGCGCCCGTGGCAGCGCAGGCCGGGGAAGTCCCCTTCGCCCCCCAGAACAACCCCCCCAGCGCGGCCGACGGCTGGCAGGCGGGCACCTGCAACACCCCGACCTGCACGCCCACGAGCCCCAAAGCCGAGTTCTTCGAAACCGCCGCTGGTCATCCGCCGTTCGGGTTCACCCAGTTCATCGTCAAGAGCAAATTGAACGTCCTCAACGAAGAACCGTTGGTGGACATGAGAACGCTGCGCGTCGACCTGCCGGTCGGCCTCAGCGTCAACCCGGGGGCGACCCCCCAGTGCGAGCTGGCGGCCGGCAAACATCCGGATCCCGCCGGCTGCCCGGCCACCACCCAGGTGGGCGAGAGCATCGTCACCGTCTCCGCCGAAGGGGCGCCGACCCCGCCGATCACCATCCCGACCCCGATCCCGGTCTACAACCTCAAGCCACCACCGGGGCAGCCCGCCCGGTTCGGGTTCAGCGTGCCGAACCCGGTGATCGTGGAGCCGCCGAGCGACGTCTTCCTCGAGGCCGACGTGGCATGGGACTTCGACTTCCACGAGGGATTCACGATCCACGTGCCCAAGGCGGGGGGTCTGAAACTGCTGAAAAACCGGCTGGTCTTCCAGGGCCAGACTCACGTCCCTCCCGGCCAGGGCTTCTTCCTGACCACCCCCAGCACCTGCTACGACCCGACCCAGCCCGCGACCTCTCACATCTACTCCACCTACGCCCGCGCGGACTCGATCCAGAACCCCGACCCGGTCTTCCCCGCCGGTTCGCCATTCGTCGAGGCGGCCCTGCCGCCCGGCACGAGCCCGAAATCCTGCGACACGATCCCCTTCAACCCGTCGCTCGCCGCCGAGCCGGGCAGCACCCAGACCGACTCGCCGGCCGGACCAGCCGTGGAGGTCGCGCTGCCGGTCGAACCCAACCCGGTCGGCCAGGAAACCTCGACGGTCCGGACCGCGCAGGTGACGCTCCCGGCGGGCTTGGGCCTGAACCCCTCCGCCGCCAACGGCCTGGTCGCCTGCACGGACGCCCAGTTCGGCAAGGGAACCCGCAACGCCGTTGCCTGTCCCGCCGCGTCCAAGGTCGGAACCGTCACGGTGACG
>Ga0247780_1001449_pt1 | contig 13620 bp, 19 predicted proteins | sample UWRJL079202R5_FD_179927 | JGI IMG/M metagenome (GOLD analysis project Ga0247780, IMG submission 179927) | Plant litter microbial communities from Arlington Agricultural Research Station in Wisconsin, United States - UWRJ-L079-202R-5 | ecosystem: Environmental > Terrestrial > Plant litter >... | reverse complement strand
TTTAGATTGCCAGGGGATATCATTGGTGGTGAGAGGGGCTTTGTTGACTTGGGGGCCCACAAGGCGCCTTGGGCGAACCAGCTGGAGCTGCTTGGCGGGTTCGGTTTTCGCGGAGAGCACAAACGCCGGCGGGCATTGCGCTATCTTACTTTGGCCTGCCATTTCTAGAGCTTTTTCGACTGCTGGTCTTGGTTCTAGTGTTGATACGTTTCGATCGCCATGATGTCATTTCTCATGACGTTCTAGCACTTACAGTTGAAGAACAAAAAAAACCCGCCATTCCTCGCTCTAGCCGCGATCATACTAGATTCGATTGTTTGATATTGTGCTTTGCAAAAAGAGAGAATATTGGACCGACTCTTGAAACTTTGTCTAGAGAGCCGACCGCGCAGTTATTCCGCTTCCGGGATGTAGCTATATCAACCCTTCTAGTTTGAATATTTTACTAAGCTTTTGCGAGTTAAAGAGATTCTTGGGCTTCACCAGTTGTAAATATTCTTGTCAAAAGAGTCTATGTCCATAGATGTTCGGTTTCTAGCCTATTGAGGAATGTGGGTCGGTTTTCTTGAGTGGAAGGCACTACTGTTCCTGGAAGGACACAAGCTTGTCCCTGGCCTATCATCTGCCGACCTCTCCAGTTCGAGGGCTTTAGAAAACCAAGGAGCAGTAATCTACTGAGGGCGGAAGATATCTCTCATGCTTACCAGTCTTGTTTCAATTCTCAACGTTGCTGGGTACGTCAAGTTGGGAACATTGACTCTGAACTGCCGAACAGGATGTAATATCGTGCCCTCTGTCATGGAGCTGCGAGTTTGCTTGGCTAGCATCTGGAACAGACAGCGATCCACAATCCAGCTCCACGGCACCACAGTTCCGAAAGTCGATGGCGGCAAGCGCGTCAACAAATCCAAGTCCAAGACCCCGACCGCCATGCCAGAGCCGGAATATCGACTACATCGGCACTCTACAACATTCTCCACGAGGGCCCGAATCACTGCCTGGGACGGCAGCAGAACGAAGACCCATGATCCTTGGGGCCAAGATCACCGGAGCTGCAAAGATCTAGCCGGTGTCGTACACTCTTCACAGTAGCACGAGACTGTCCAAGACCCTGCATCACCGACCTCGGATGGTCGGCACCACGCGGATAGAAGCCGCAATATGACAAGCAAGGGTTGTCCCGCCCCGAATCCGGGGGTGGGTAGAAATATGCCCGAAATTCTCCTCCCGGCTGGTCCGGGTCCACACGTGCGCAGTTTGCGTGGTTGGGCTCAACTGTTGCCAATTTGACGAGATAGATTCCCACGAAAAATAAAACCATCAGTGTGACGAGCAAGGGACAACGGCGGCGCGGCGTTTCTTGGTACGCTGCAAGGGGCCCGCATCGGGACAGTCTACGTCGAGCTGGCAATCCCACCTTGCCGACAGCGTGCCGTGGTCGAGAAGACCGATTACAAAATCTTGTCCCGGCAAGCCCTGAGAAAGTTTTCCGCCATCATAATGTCAATATCAGAATTTCCAGGTCCAGGGGGCTTGTGTAAATGGGCCATGATTGCAAGCGGCTGTCAGCGGCAGCCAACAGATGGATCAAGGCACAGTCAATAGGCCGGCGATGGATCTGCGATGGGGCTGACGAATAAGATCTTGGACCTGGTGAGGAGGCTGCGAAGCGGAGAGGACGCTGCATATTCTATGTCAGATTCGCTGTGGATAGGCCTGAGAAGCTGACTGTAGCACATGCCTTCAGCTGCATCAGGAGGAGAAACCATGGATTTATTGAATCAGCCGAGCATGAAGGAGGATCCTATTTGCCGACAGATAAATGGGTCAGCGTGTCGTAAAACAGCTCTCGTTCGACATGAACTGATGTGATGTTTGCGTCTGCTTCGCGTTTCGCCCCAACCTCGAGAGTATCTGCCCTGTCAGGCTCTTCGGCGCAGGGGCTTTAGCATCCATGATGGAGCGTCGTAAGCGGAAGCTCGTCTAAATTCCTTCAATAACCCTTCTAGGTGGCGGGGTGCAACATCTGTGGGCGGGAGGAAGCGAAGAAAAAATTCTCATTTACGCATATTAATCCGTTAGTCTTCCGGAATCGGGCACGTGCTGAGCATGGTAGACAGAACGTGAGCGATTCCGGGTGAGTGAGTCGGCAGACAACGTGGCATTCGTCCTTTTTCAGTAGACGGGGAGCGGACGTTGTGGGGGGCAGAATACCTGAATTAGACGTCACCGCCAACTGTGACGTGTTGAAGGGCTCGTGCCTTGATCTCGCCGGTCAATGAACGGTATGGTTCGGATCCACCCGCGTCAAAGAATCCGGTTGGCGCCTCGACGGTGTGGACCGCCACCTGGAAACCGTTGGGACCGTTGCCGGCAGATGTGATGTGAAAATGAAAAAGCTTCAGTGGACCTAATTTCTTGCGTCCGATTGCTTTTTGGCGGCGGTTTGTCCTAAAAAGGCTGGTCGCTGTCGGGGCGAATCGCTGGGCGAGCACCCCTCCTTCAGCAGCTGCTAATGCAAGGGACGACAGCAGGTTATCAACATCAGTGGAAGCGAGGCGCACTCACGTCAATCTCCCACATGGCGGCCCGTCAGTTGTTTTGCTGTAAGGGAGGTGCCAATTGCGCGATTATGGAGGGCTTGCCATGTATCTGCTACAGCTCTAGCATGCAGCGGTGCAGAGGTGCAGACTCGCATGCGCGGCTTGGGGGAGGCCGCTTGAGTTCGGAGAGCGCGAACCGTTGACATGTGTGGAGTGGTGGACGCACCGCAGAAGCAGCGCAACGTGGAATCTGTTGAACCGGGGTGATCGTGGTATCTCTGCCGCATGACAGCAGGCCAACATGCCGGCAATCCATCAACTATCCCGAGTGCGTGCTGCCAGCGAAGCCCTCGGAGCGGCGGGGTCGGCGCCAAGTCAACGACGAGATGGCTTTGGTCCGAACAGACCTGAACGTCGCGGTACCTGCAAAGTCCGGCTGCAACCCGGAGAGCTCCACCTTTCACGTCTGACATCCTGGGCCAGACTCTGGGCAGCGTCGCAGAGCCTTTGATGGGCATTTCTATTCCCAGACATCATTCCGAGGGGATACCCCATCGTGCGTGCCTGTCGCTTGACGCTGCCGCCGAGCTCCGGCCATCCATCTCAGCACCTGAATATAGCGCAGCTCGTTGTCATGTCGGCGGTTCTCTCCATGCTGTGTATGCCCAGGTGCAGGCAAACCTGGCCTTTCTCATGGCGGTTGGGACCGGCAGCCTTTTGAGGTGAGCCCATGAACCAACCCACGCTCAACCTGGAGCTGGCAAAGTGGTTGGAGGCGAATAGCCTTCGAGATCGCTCATTGCTCCGGGAAGATACATGCTCCCCTCGTGTTGTGGGAGGGTGGACTGCCAGATTTTGCTTTGTAAGGAGGTCACCAGATTGACCAGGGCCAATCTGCATTCGCACAAAACGGGACACAACGGGCTGCCAGGTCATGATGCTTTACGATGGTATTCTGATCTCGAGTCACGTCCCATGAGGCGGGGCTTCAGATCTCGACGCATAACGGGGTACCACAGCATCGACGCCGTCCTCCGTGAGCCTCTAGCCTCGAACTTTCTTGAGCCATGTCACACTGGGTCAGGCAGAACGAGAGGCGCGCGAGCAGCGATTTCTGGATGAATAAGCGAGTCTTACGTGGTATCGGCAGTTGTGTGATGGAAGGGCGCGTCTAAGTCTGCTCGAGGTATTGCTGAGTGACGCCAAGGCGACTGGCGAGCGGGATGCCAGAAGGGTAGCGTCGCGCTCCTGAGAATGCCGACTGGACAAAACCTCGCGACAGTCTGGTTCCACCAGAAACCGACCATTTTTGTGCCGCCCGGCGTACAAGATTCTTCCCGCTCAATCCCACTTGGGCAAGCAGCGGCTACTGCGAGAACCTCTGGGGTAGGAAAGCTGATAGGGGATAATTGGTTGGGGAAATTGTTTGGGAGTTGGGAACAAACAGCACGACGTTGATTCGCTAGCGGGTCATCTTGGCGAACGCTGTCCAAGGCTGCCGTGAGTTCGTGGACGGCAGAAGCCAGTGTCGCCGGCGTGGCCTGTTCCATGGCACGGCTTTTCGAGACCAAGGTTTGCCCACCGCACTGGCCGCCCGGTTCTTCGCTTGTGACGGTGAGGGGATGGAAGGGGTTGGCACGGCGGCCCGAGGGCGACAGAAGCACACGCTTGTGTAAGGTACGCGAGGGAGAGCGAATAGAAAGGAGCGAAATAGATAGAGTGCCCTCCAGGTTGGGCCTCAGAAAGAGTGTTGCTGGCTGGTGGGCCCGGCTCCATCGATGGGGGAGGAGTCGTGGTGTTTGGTGCGGTGCTCCACTCGCGAGAATGCCACACTGCCACACGACGATCTGGATGGTCCGTCTGGATCCAGATTACCTTTGGTGGTTTCCAAAGAAGGGAAAACACCGCTAACTGCGATCAGCAAGAGCACGGCGCCGTGTCTTCTTGCGGGCGCTTTTAGCCGTTTTGACCTCGATCAATTTGTCCGTCGCTTGGTCATCCAGAGACGCGGGTCGATTTGGAGGGCAGGTTCCGGGTTGCGAGCGGCGAACGTGGAGCAATGGGGTTCCAAAGGTGGGCGCATGAATTGAACAGTTCTTCTTTGGGCATTGAAGTGAAAATTCTCCTCCGCGCGGACCCGTTGGGTACCGGAATGGGGAAGCATGGTGCGTTGCCCTGCTGGATTCTGTTGTGTTGGGAGAATTTGGATCGAGTTTGCTTTTTGCCTTGAGCCCCACGTGTTCCGCCTCCACTTCCCCGCCGCCCTTCGTGCCCGGCTTGTTTTGGCTGAGCCCCAACCTCGGATTCCTGGTCAGATGAACTCAGTTCCCGACCCAGCAACCCAGACCGCTAGGTCCCTTCAGTCATCTGGGCCAACAGGGGGGAGTCCCAAAAATGCACACAAGACGCGTTGTAGACTCCTGCTATTAGCTTGTGCAAATGGCACAATGGCGAGTCGTGGCCCCTAGCAACGACGAAGTCTGCTGGACAACCACTTAGTTCGCTCCACAAAAGGCGGGCGAGGGGCAGGGAGCTTCCTAGGAGCCCACAAGCTGGAGACGGCACAGAGCAACGAGACCTGGGTGAAGCTCCGGGAAGCGTTCTTCTTGCCGCTCAATCACCACCCGTACGGATCGTGTCTACCCAGACGGTGGTTTAGATTGGCCTTCTTGGACGTACCTAGAATTGGCGCCCGGTTCCCGTTTACCGCCGACACTGGTGCTGGTGCTGTTGACATCAGCTTGACTGCCGCTGTCGCGAAGCAGGTGACGTCCGTTCTGGGCTTAGGTTGAGTGCAATGCCATGCCAGATGCCGCTCTGGGCGGTCAGGAAAGCCGCCGCTTCCAACGGGTGTGAACCCGACCCGGCTACGACCCCAGAATCCGATGGTGCCGGTCAGGTCATCATCAGTGATTTTGCACCGCGACGGCAAAGCACGTCGTCTGCAGGTCAACCAAGACAGCTCAATGCAGACGAGCGATGCTGAATGAACTGTGAGGCCGTTCCATGCTGCCCTTTCTGGTCGATTGGCTGAGCGAGGCCAGACCAATCAGCTTTTAACCCGAGGTTGTCCCCGGAATCGAGTTCCCGACACCACCACCAGTGTGCACCACCACACTCACTCTTGCCTGGCCCTTCAAGCCACCCTTACCACGATCAAAACCAGGCTTTCGTCCACCCGTACTTGTTCTGTAGAGACACAACGTCACAACACACACACACGCAGCCAGTGTGCTCAAGACGGACGGGTCGGACCCATCTACCACTGCAGGTGCACTGAAACCCCAGTTTTCTTTCTTTCATGGGCCCTCTTGATTGCGCTCTGCATCCCGAAACGCCGTGTTATTCATCTGCCCATCTGCCCATCAGCCCTCACGTGGTCGTGTTGACCAAGTTGCCCGGTCTATTGACTCAGACTCTGTCGACAGCGCTGCTGGGATACGGAGCTCTGTCGGGCGGGGAGCGAGTCGGCGAGGATTGATTGGTGTTCGGCCCCCCAAACCCCAAGGCCCGTTGGCCAACCGAAGGCCGCAATCCACGACTCCAGCCAGCCAGCCATCCGTGTCTGCCAACCCCACGCCCGACGGCATCCTAGCCTACAGTGCCCGATTACACGTGGTGCCAGTCCAGTGCGACCGATACCTGAGACTCCGGTTTTCGACGACCCACGTACGCACCCGTGTTTTGGAGCCCGCTGAGTGGAGGCCGGCTCTGAGGGAGGCGGCACAACGAATTGACGAGAAGAAGGCCGCCGCATCCTGGCCGGCCGCTGCCTGACCGCCGCAGTTCGGCGTCCCAGACTGCGAACGAGCGCGCTTCGTTTCGCCTGGCGGGTCGGCAGCGGAAACCTCCCAAGCTCCCAGTGCAAAGGTCGCCCCGACGCGGGGGAGACAAGAACGGACCAACCTTGGGTCGCGCGTGCGACGCACTTCGTTGGCGAAACGCACCGCGGCGAAAGGGTGTGAAGGCGCCGAATATAATTGCCAGTCTAGGCTTTCCAGAAAGCATACACCTAGCTCGTTAGACACGCGGAGCTTGATCTTGATCGCTGCGACGGCAGCTCCAAGCCTGGACCGGCGTCGCTTTCGGCGCGTCACCACCAACCGCCGCCCAGCGTTGCGCTTGCCTTGCGCCACATCGGCTAACTCAAAGCCCTGATCCAGGATTTGGATTTTTCCCTCTGACTGTGGACCGGGCGCATGAGTGCCCCACAAAAGAAAAAACCACCGAAGCCAATTCGACCCCACCCGCCCGCCTGCGCTCTCGTGTCATCCCGAACCCCAAGAACAACAAATACCTACCCACCCCCGCCACCTTTCCGTCCCGACGCACCCACGACGCAACCTGGCTACATGTTCGCCAACCCACACGGAAGCAATCGACCACGCTGTTGCGGTGTCTCTGACACCGGCGCCCACCATGTCGCCCAGGCTCAAACCGTTGCTCCTGCCGCAGCTGGTGGAGGAAAAGAGGAAGCTGGAGCTGGAGCTGCAGCAGGCCGCCGAGGACGAGCATGAACATGGACCTGAACACGCCGTCGCCTACTACACCCACAACCGGTCGTCGCCCGACATCGCATCGCCTTCGCCCGTCACGCCCACATCCGCTCGCGCGCATTCGCGATTTCCCGGGTCCGCCTCGTCGCTGACCTCGGTGTCCTCGGACAGCCCCGCCTCGCCAGTGCAGTCCGTCCACCCAACAAACAAGAGCAGCAAGTCGCAACTGCCGGACGTGCAGGAGGAGCCGCTGGAGAGGGAAGAGGAGGATGCCACCGTCCTCCCGGACTATCGAGAGCCCAGGCCAGGTCTTTACGACTGCCTCTGTATGTCGACCGGCGTGGCGTCGTTTCTACTTTGTTTTTGCTCATTACTGACTTGCTCCATAGGCGACGAGCCGTGCGAACATCACAACGTGCTTGCTCAGAGTGCGACCATCTACCCGTACATGTCGAGCGAGTTTGACTACGATCTTGGCTTTCTTAGTGACAGCGATTTCACCGGGAGCCCGAGGCAGAAGAAGAGACGCCACGGGTCCGACACTGGTACCTCGAGCTGGAGTTCAAGACTCAGCTCGCGGTTGACAAGCTTACCACGCTGGAAGTCGTCAACAAGAAGAAACAACTTTGCCTTCTCTCCCGCCTCCGATCCGGCATTGGATCAGCCATTAGGCTTCTCCCGTGCTGCCTCGAGCAGGTCATCATCTATCTCAGTCCCGGCGCGCGGAGCCTCGGACCGCAGCCTGGAGCCACCACTCCCAGCGACGCCAGCCCTTTCCTTCTACGAGAGCCTAGAAAGCCTACCATCCCCCGTCGATATCAGCCAGGCCGTCGCTGGGAGAAGCATCGAGCGGGATCGAGCCCTGGCAACAACACCTTTACTCCCACCATTGCTGACCGAAACCTCCTCAACACGCTCGGTGCAGCCTTCGCCGTTACAGTCTCCCACGGTTGCCCCTTCTCCGGCGGCCGAAGTCTCCCAGACGTATCCCACGCCGCCCTTGAGCGCCAAGGCATCGGTGACGTCTTTCCGTCGCGGCACGGTGTCCAGCACATATAGCGAGGCACCCTGTCCCATACCATCTCTCCTCGATCACGATGCATGGTCAGACCGTCTCGGTCACGCCAATTTCGTCATTGAGCCGCGGCCGTATACACCTGAACGGGCCGACCTTGCCACCCTCCAAGCCTTCCGCGCAGACTGGAGTCTTGCGCGGGTCAACTACACGAAGCACCTGGCCCGTATCGGGGAGCATTACGGCGGCACCTCCAAGGCTTTCGGGCTGACTGAGGCAAAGTGGGCCGAGATCGAACTGGAGTGGCACCGTATTGAAGACGAGCTCATACACCGTCTTGATGCGCAGAGTAGCAGCGACCTGCTGGCCACGCTAGACCACCGCCGCCCAACCGAGGACGTACCCCACTTCGTCATCCCGTGGATCATCAACGACGAGAAGTTCCCCGAGCGCGGGGATATGGATATCGTTGGACCCATGATCCGCGATGCGGTCATGATCCGCGACGGCAAATACGACCGCAAAACAGGAGCTCCCTCGTGGTTCAAAAACCTCGCCGGGAAGGTGAAGCTCCGGAGATGAGCTCTCGGCAGTGCGAGCCGTGTGATACTATACGGGCGAGGGGCCCCGCGAGTGCGAAACGCCTCGTGGCGTGTTTCCCGGTCCCATCATTTTTACAACTGCACTGATTTTCTACGCGATTCCAACTCGAGATACCCCGGATGACGGAACATCACTCCTTTCATCGCCTAGACAGGCCATGTCTTTTTTTCTTTCTGCCACACCAGGCATCTTACAACTATTGTTTACACTTAAGCCTTGTTGTCTAGACCTTATTATCTCGGCGGCGCAGCATCGCCGTCGTGTTGTACATATCCCTTTGGGACCAGTTCCCTTTGTATCAAGCAGCCAGCCACGGATCAAACCGGGTTGGTGAGCGTGGCACGATGATGACTCGAAATAGACGGAAGAAGGCGGGATTTACGGCTCACGACATTTGGGTTGGGGTTTTGTTGCTTGAGAGCCAAAAAGGCGAACCACGAATGGGACGTACGGTTCGGAAGGAGAAGAGGGAGGCAGAGGCATCTTGCCGCGTGCACTGCTTTTTTGTACACCAGTCATATCATGTTGGCGGTCCATGGCGGGGACCGGAACAGACGCGCGAATGGATGCAAGACCTCGGGCAGATCACGGCTCACGGCAATCCAGAACGCCGAAGACAGCCAAAAAATTTAAAAGAATACTACCAGACAAGATGCGGTTTCGTGTTCGGAACATTGTTCAAGCCACTGACGCCCACTGACGCGTCCACGCGATCTCCGCTGCCGGGCCATGCCCCTCAGCGTGAGACCACGATGTGGTCCCAGGCAAGCCACACATCACAAGCCAGTCGCGAGCTCCGGCCCCCCCTCTAGGCCCCCTCATCGCAAGTGACTCCTCGCAGCCGAAACACGTGGCGTCCAACGGGGCTTCTTCCCGGCTTCCGGCTCCCATTGACCACCCACCGCCCACCACATTTTTGTCGGCCAGCGGCAGTTGTGTCTCACGCAACCGTGTTTCCCTTATATGACGCGGGGGACCGCGGTGACCGCAGACCCAAATGCACTTTTCGTCGCAGAGTCCTCGGTTCTGCAGGGCCGCAGGAGGGCGAGCCGGTGCCGGCGGCGGCGGCGGCGGCGTTGTTGATGTTGGCATGGGAAAGGGCATCGCTTCCAAAAATAGGTCCCTACCTACGTACAGCACAGTACCTTGGCTACGACCTTTTGGACAGCACCACTCACTCACTCAGTCACTCGCCTGTGACCTACCTACTTCTGGGTCCCGCTAACGGATATGACCAGACCTACCTGGGTGTGCGGAAGGGGAAGATACCATCCAGCCATCCTCAGATGGGCAGAACCGGAGCGAGCGGAAGTTTACCTGGGTATTGATGAATGTGGGTAATGGACTTTGGAGACCGGTCTGGGCTTGGTTGCAGTGGGCGCGGGCGTGCACTGGGTGTATGTGGGTACTTCAGCCGGACTCCGGCCGCAGCACGAAGGGACCTGCTACGTGCTGGCCGACCACCTTCGGTACCAGGAGTCTGCGGGGAAGACTACGGACGACATACCTACCTACTAGCACGTATTCTACAGATGGAAACACGACCTCCGCATCCAGATTGTGATTCTAGACGTGGCTGCTGCCCCGTCCCGTCCCGTCTTAGTCGTCACCACCGCCTGCTAGGCCACCCGGCCCAGATCTGGGTTTGTTGGGTTGGAGCTTGGGAGGTGGTAAGCGGGCATGTGGAATGGTTTCACCGGGCAATGGGTGAGGGGGGACTATCGAGATTGGCGAGACCCGGTTCGTCTTCTTTCCCTTCTCCGTGTGTGTCTGTAGGAAGGGACTTGGGCCCGCCGCTGGAGCGAGCACTGAACACTGAGGACTGCGTGGTGGCACTCTCGATATCTACCCGCGATAACGCCAGGACACGACAGAGACAGACATCCCGGCGGCGGGCGGGCGGCGCTGTGTCCCCTCCCCTGGGTACGCGTGGTGCGGTGGTCGTGGTACACGCGCACATACACACACACACACATGTTAACACAAAACTTATGGTTGGGAGGAGGAGCAGGGGGCGGGGTCGAGAGCCCGCCGAGGCAGATGAGTGGCGGGAGCGAGAGCCGACGGGCAGCGCAGTCAGGTCGGCGCGATGCGGTGCCCATTGGCAGTGCCACTGGCACTGGCAGTGCAGCGGGCAGAGAAGCTGCGCTCCCAATGCTTGCTTCCTTGCGTGCTCCTCTCTTGGTGCGACGCTGCGAGGGTGCGGGGAAACGGAGACACTGCCTCCAGAGTTCCATCGGCTGGGCATGCCTGTTTTGTGGGAGACAAAAAAAAAAAAGGCTGGCTAGGAATGCTAGGGCAAGAGTGAGGGGATGCACGGGTCTGGGTCTGGGTAGGCACTGAGACAGGACGTGAGGGGGTCGGGGAGGAAGAGGTTGACGGCTTCAAGTTTGACACACATACACACGGGCGGGTGGACGGGCGCGGGAGTCGCGCTCGGAGACCAGAGGCAAGGAAGACCCTTGGGGCTGAAGATGGGCTGCTTGGCGGGGCCTCTTTTTGCTGGCTGGCTGGTTGGCTGGCTTGCTGTTGAGAAGGAAATGCGGCAGCGGTTATTGCTTACGCCCGATAGCATGCGGTAGCCGGCATGGAGGGGGATGTATGTTACCGTCAGGGCGGGAATGCGCTCGGAACAGCACAGAGTGCGGCAACAGAGCCTTCCGGAAGGCCCAGCAAAGTCCGCCCGCCCGGAGACGGCGCAATGCGAAGAGGGGAATGTATGTCTGCCTGACTTGCATCCTCTTTTTTTTTTTGCGGCTGGCGTCTGCGTGAGCGGAAGAGTTTACGGACACTGTGCTTTTTTTTCCGTGGCTCTACAGTCTTTCCCGTCCTCTACGCTGTATCTCAGTGGGTGCAGCGAGTGAGCAGAGGTCTTCGGGAGTCTCGGGCGCCTGGCTGTCGCACCGTCTTCACGACAACCGGCGCCACGGGCTGCTAGTGTCCAGCCAGCTGGAAGAAGGAGGCAGCCAGCCGCCATTAGCGTTGCCGAGGTATTCGGCTGCCTGGACACTATTGCCGACTATTTCGTAGGTGATGACACCTGAGACTTGTTCGGTTTTCTTTGTTTAGCAGCTGGGCTGAGCTGAGCACAAGACTTGCTCCGACGTCCTGCCGCCCATCTTTGTGGGGTGGACCGGACTGAGGAGGCGAGTGATCTGATGATCAGCGGAGTCGATGGGCCAACGCCACAGTATAACGGTCCTCGGGAGTTCTGTGGGGATACGCGGCGCCGACCTTATCTAAATTGAGGCTTAGTCCGAGTCCCGGTTTCCCGGGTCACGGTGCGAGGCGAGCCAAGACCGTCTGCCGTTGCTGGGATCCCCGAGACGCCAGTCGATATCTATTCGGGGCACCTCGACGGTCTCTGTCTGAGGAAACTTGACGACGGATCGCCTGGAGATCACTAGCAGATATGCTAACTGTGACGGCGCGTCATGATAGCGTCTACGCCATCGATGCCGAGGCCATGTCCCTGGGCAGCTGCAAACTTGACGTCGACCCTCGGTTGCATATGCCAGGGCGGCGTTGATGTAGCGCCAAAGTTAATCGCGTCGATAGAGTTTCGACATGTTATGATCACTATTCACTTTATCGATGTCACAACCTAGGCCTCGTACTCGGTGTCTTGTGGTTTCCGGGCTTGACAATCCATCTTGTCAGCAGACAAGCTATCTCAACCAGGAGTCAGTGCCCAGTATATGCAAACGGCAAGGCTTCACGGCAGCTTTGGCCGAAAACGTGGCGGGGGCGGCATCCCCAAGCCTCACAAATCACTCAATTTACTCTGCATTGTTCTTTCAGGGTCTGAGTATGTCGCAGGCTGAGATGTCTGAGAATGCTGACAGCTCCAGGCTAGCCGCCATGGGAGCCCCTGGGAGCTACCCGCATAGAGGCAGTGTTTCTGAAAAGCTCGTAGCAATTGATAGCTGACGCGCATCAGACGAAATGGCCTTGGGATATCGCCAAGTAGGACAGAGTTGGCATGTGAACCTAGAAGCCGACGGGGCAACTCAGAATGAAGTCACCAGGACATAATCGAATCGACTTGGGAGCATGTGAGTAATAAAGGCAATGTTCAACGCTATAAGTACTACGCTTGATGATGCTAGACGAAATAATGTAGATGATAAGACCCGAACGAAGAGACACAAAACTCCGCGTAATGTATTGTTAGCCCCCTGCATAAGATTCAACGACACCCAGCCATGGTGGAATGCAACTGAGCGCATACCTCTGGCCTCAGTGCTTCCACATCAAGCCACCAATCATATCTCGCAAGCTTCTCCGCTCTTCGTGATCGTGGTGCATCTCCATTTCGGCACCGCGCCCCCTTTCTTGCAGAACCCTCGTGTGCTCCTTCCTCAACTTCTCAAAGTCGTTGTCCAGTTGCTTGTGCCAGGGGTACAGCACGCAGACCTGGAACGCCAATGCCGATGAGGCGACGAGAAAGTTTGTGAGCGAGACGGCCCTGGTGATGAACATTTTGTCCACTTCTTCGCTATCATCGTCAGCCCACAGTTAAGTATTTACCGACCGTTTGGATCCGTTTACCTTGCGTAGATACGCTTGAAAATACGATCAATACTATTGCTAGGGAACGGTGGATAAATCCGAAGCGCCACGAGAGTTGGCACAGCGTTGAGTCAATTTCATGTCTTTGGGACAAACATTTCCTGCATCGCAAACTCAGCCGACACCACGAAAGGGAAATGTCGGCAGGATAAACGCCATGTGACGGGCTGGGTGGCCATTTCGAGACCGTGACCTGACCGAATCGCCGAGGTCCGGAACCCCGTGTGGGGAACGGTGGCCAACCCCTGAATCATGCTCCACTTTTTCTCTATCAGCTCTGTTTACTTCTAGTTCTCTCTCAAAATTGTATAGTAATAGGCAAACCCTAGTTATCGCGAGCCATAGCTGTAGAAGCCGAAAGTAGTTGCAGTCCAGTTGACTTTTCTGGTAG
>Ga0247780_1001448_pt1 | contig 13628 bp, 14 predicted proteins | sample UWRJL079202R5_FD_179927 | JGI IMG/M metagenome (GOLD analysis project Ga0247780, IMG submission 179927) | Plant litter microbial communities from Arlington Agricultural Research Station in Wisconsin, United States - UWRJ-L079-202R-5 | ecosystem: Environmental > Terrestrial > Plant litter >... | reverse complement strand
AGAATTCCAGAGCCTTCTGTAAAGTGGAACTAACTAATATAATAATGGAATAGTACTGTTCTAAACCATTCTACGTGGTTCTGTTGACGTAGTGGCTGACGTGGCAAGCGGTTGGCAAAATAAACCGGACCGCAAAGATGGATTGGTCTGTGCGGGTGGCTGCACACTACTATCCACTACCAATTTTACAACAGTTCCATCGCATTCGAATCACACCACTGGCATCCACTGCTAGCATCCACACCGCCAATCCACTCCATCATCATCATCACCACCACTGCCATGCCACTGCATTATCCAACGCCAGTTAAGGCGCATCTTATCGGTACAGCTAACTATCTGGATAGTTATCACTTGCCATACTTCCACAGAGACCTTTTCAAAGGCTATGGCATCCGCAGCAAATCCCAGGGCTGGGAGATCCTACGCAAGGCTAACGACCGGAAGCACCCAGATTAAGAAACACGGGGCCGTAAGTATATTATCACGGCTGATAACCTTTACTAAATGGAGGAGGTTATCTAGCAGTATGGCTTCTAAGCTCGTGCCTTAAGCTGGTAAGGCTTTGGTAATACAGTCAGTATCCACGTTTCGGTACGCATAATCTAAAGAGTAATGGGGACCCTTGGATACCGTAAATGTATTGCCTGTGAAAAAGGATTTATATTACCATCTAACGTAAAAAGGTGTATTAAAGCTGTTAAACTTACCTTATTTTACCGCCTTTACCTGGAAGATTAGTAAGATACTTACTGGTCGGATAAATACCATTTTAGAGTTTTTCCTAAAGGTAGGGTTTAGATTATTTAAAAGTTAGGTAAGAGATACTGCCTTAACTGTATTCATTATACTAAGGAGCCTTTAAAAGGTATAGAGATCTGAAGATATCACGTCTGGGCCGCTATTGGATACAGTTTTAAATCGGAGCTTTATTTTTATAAAGTTTTAATAAACATTAATAGTAAGATAAGCTTACAAGTTTATTACGATAAAATCCTAGAAAAAGTCGTTAGTCTTTAGCTTAAGGTAGGTGATGCTTTGGTGCTTGAAGAAGATGGAGATTTAGGGTATAGAGGTGGAAATGCGAAGTGTGATAATATTGTGAGGTAATGGAAGGAGATATACGGATTAAAGTATTTTTTTAATTGCCCTAGGTCGCTAGATTTATTTCCTATTAAGAACTGTTAGAGGGCTGTAAAGTAGTATATCCGTGCCTATTACTTTCTGGGTGTGGATATTATGAAGTTGGCAAAGAAAGCTTAGGAGTTAAAGGTTACCATACCGATAATTAATGCGTTGGTAGATTTTATGGTAAGGTGAATGGAGGATATATTAGTGGGCGAGGGTTGTATGACTGGGTAATAACAGTGCGGTACAGGGAGGTACTTAGATTTGTATATAAATTTGGCCTGCTAGGGATGTATTTTAAGGTATTAAGTCCGTGTTATTTTGCCAACCGCTTGCGTGGCTACTGATGTTCTAGTTAATTCTGTAGGGCAGTAGCCCTACTGGATTTAAGGGGGTTTCACCCCCTTTGAATTCCAGAAGGTTCGGAGTGCTCTAGGGATCCCAAGGGGCCCTGGAGAGGGTTGGAATCTTCTGGAACCCTCTGGGGTTCCAGAAGATTTAGCTGGTGGTTTTGGGGTACGCAATCACACTACAGGGTACCCGGTACAGGGTACTTAGTGGCTAGAAAATTTAACAATTACCTTTATCGTTACTATCTTTAAATGTATTATTAAATATATTTAAATCCTAGTTTATCTCCTCTTAAACTTCCTAATTATATATGTAAAAAATATCTATAAGTTCTATAATTAAGCCACTTACAGACCTCTTTATTATAAAGACCTTTATATGTACTTAATAATCACTAATTAGCTTAATAACGATAAATCTCTTTACTTTAAGATAAAAGGCTTAAAATTACTCTTATACCGTATCAGACATATTAAAGAGACTATTTTCTGTAAAAGAGGTTTTAAAACTTATTAGTTCTATTAACTCTTACTATTTCTTCCTTTTAATATAATATTTAACTGTAATATATTTAATATTAATAAGACCTTTCTCTAACTATATTATTTACACTTACTCTAACGTATACTGTTAGGCTTTTTTAAATCTTACTCTCTTTACCGAGAAGAAACCCTTATAAATATAATAACAGAACTAAAGTATTAATTAAGTAACCTTTTAAACACCTTAAGTTATTAGCAGTCTTTATTATAATCTAGCCTGTAAAGGTAAAGGAAGTATACTGCGATTCCTTTTCCTTATTTTAAGATTTTAAACTACGTTTCTTTTAAAGGTGCGCTTCCGTAGAAGTAATAAGGTCGTTAGCTTAATATCCCCTACTTACGATAATTAAGTATTAGGAATTATACAGGTAACTGTCTACTCCTTAAATGTAAACCTTTTACTTAATATAAGCGTTTTTAACAATAATGTTATCTATAAGGGCGGTAAAGGCTTGTTATTATTATTGTTAGAATTATCGTCAGAACGCTTAGAATCGTTAGAATTGCTTTCGAAGTTAGAGCGCGATAGGCCTGGCGAGTCTTCGAAGAATCGGTCGCAGTATAATTAACCGGATTTCAGAATAGTTAAACTGTCCATTAAGGATGCTATTCTTGTCGTTTTAGCTAGTGAAACGTAACAATTAGTATTCTACGAAGACTGGAGAGAATAGTGCCGACTACGAACACACGATTAAGCGATGAATAACGAAGGCGGTAAGTTTACTTAGGCTTGGCCCTTCGGCTTGGTAATCTACTCTCTTTACGGCTAGTCAGACTAACTAGGGCTCTATGCAGTACATCTTAGCGTAAGCGCTAGCAATATGGGTTGTAAAGTAGCTCCTTTTCGCGAAAACTGGCGAATACTGAGCCAGTTTTCGCGAGAAGATCAGACCCTAAGGAGTATGAGCGGAGTAAGCCAGATCGCGGGACAATGCCAAGGAGGGGTTCTCAGGATTATGCTAGATTTATTTAATTGTGCAAGGTGTCTCCAATGCTAGCGGCTCGGGCGCAGGTTGCTGTCGAGTTTTGGTAATGGAGAAAAATGGGAAGAGCTCTGGAAGTCCATCAGCTGAAGGCAACCGCTGCTGCGCCACAATAGGCGCTCTGATGCGAACCACTCGACGCGCAACACTAAGGTAGTGCAAAGCAAAGCTGTTTATTAGCCTGCCATTGGCGACTCCAAATCGCCGAGGCTTTCCCCCCCCTGATAGACTTGCCGCACGCCATCGTGTGCCTTACTCCCCTGCCACTGTTGCCGTTGTTTTTGTCCACAGGATCATGTAATACCTGCGGTCGTACCTCGGCATTAAGGTCACCAAGCTCCTCTTCGTCTTCATGTTCTGGAGTCCCACCCCCGGGACCCCATCACCACCATGCCGACCGTCCTGCTGATGATTGTCCCACGGGAGGCGTGGTTGATCGTTCTGCTGGCCAACGCCGTTTTCGCCCAGTTCACATTCAGGTACCTCCTCGCCAGGCTCAGCCCCCCTTGACCAACATTGGCGTCGGCTTGGGCGTTGAACCACACCTCTTCTTGTCCAGGCTGGGCCGCGTCGTTTAAAAGCCCTTGGCGCTCGCCATCTGCTTCTTCTGGAGGTTCCCTATGAAGTGGCATTGGAGGACCTGTTCTTGCCATCTCGCTTTCTGCTGTTGCGCTCTCAGTGGCTGTCCCCTGCGATTCCGCCCTCGCAACCTGTAACCACATCTCCTCGCGAGCCTGATCAGTCCAACGCATGATGGAAACGCCTCGACGGTTTACGAGAACGATAGATGCGCAAAAGCACAACTGGAAGAAAAGAACGGGCGTGACGATCTCGGGAAAGATGGTTTGCCCTTGCAGCTTGTAGAATGGGTTGGTGACCAGTGAGACGGTGACCTTCGACACCCAGAGTGCCCGGCCCCAACAGTCGCAACTATTGAAGGCTCCCACGGCTGAGAGCACGATGAAACTGAGACCCCCGATGTCGATGAAGGAATCTTTGATGAGCATGCCCTTCCACCTGCTGCTCTCAGTCCCACAGCGAGTCTTGTGGAGGGCGGTTGTGGCAACGGCGCTGGCCATCCAGAGACAGAAGAGCAATAATAGCCAAATAAGTCAACATGAAAAACCCACTGTTAGGAGTGTCAGTTGGTTCTCAACGCATGACGAAGTCCACTCACTCGGGACTGCATAAATTAGAATAGGGTACGCTCCGGCGAAGCCCGCAATGACAGGGAGACTGGATGCTATAGCGGTCGAGACACATTTCAAGACCCCGAATCGTGGTTCCAAGTTTTCAGCCTTGAAAGGTCGGTACGTGGGGTTACCACCGCTATAGTGGAACTGGTGGAAATAGCTGCGCCAGCTATCTGCTTCGCATAGGCTCTTCCGGTCGGCTGCCATTGGTATTCCGCGGATTATGTTTGGCGCGGTTGCGTCCACTAAGCGAGATACGATGGTGAGACACGTTCTTCTGTCGGTGAAAGCGCCGATGCAGTTTGACAAGACGGCTACAGGTATAAGGTATGAGAGAAAAAGAGCCGCGGCGATGACTCCCCTGGTGCACAGTAGTTAGCCTAGATTCAAGACTTCGTCCAAACATATTGAGTAGTAACGTGAAGACGAAATGTACATGCCCTGGAGGTGTTGCAGGCTCCCCACCGAACTGGGGGGTGAAGGCCGAGGCGACCTGAAGAATATAGCTGATGACAGCGAGTAAAGTTCTGAGGAACTCGTCTGTTCTCCCGCCGCCCAGTTCGAGCGCTGCTTGGACCCAGTGGATATGTTTGCCATCATCCCAGAGCTCGTCCATGATGGTATCATAGAAACCTGGAGCGGCTGCTTGGGCACCCAGGAGCTCCTCAAAGCCTACGAGGACAGCGGCAATAACCCGAGCTTTCTCATCTTCGGATTTCAACCTGTCTGCCTCATATCTGAGTTTTCCCTCTTCTTCTCTAATTTCCCTCTCCTTCTCCTCAGCGACTTCAAGCTCCGTAGTATCTTTGTGTTTCCATCGACGACTGCTATTCCTCCAAACTCTTCGGAGTTTGTGCTTCAGGCTCTTTTGGGCGTAGCCCAACCGAGCTTTCACTCTCATAAATGCTCTTTCGCGGTCAGGCGCAACTCGGGTCCTGGCAAAGTAGTAGAGCCCGGTCCAGGTTTGAAGCTTGTGGGTCAGTCCCAAATCGCATCGATAGGGTCGCCTAGGACTTTAGGGAGGGTCGAGTACCGCCTCTTGTCCGTCGGGGACAGTTCGATGTTTGAAAGCAAAAGGATGACTGTGTCCTCAATCGTCAGCGGGCTTCTATGTAGGAGCGTTTGTCCTACATGGCCAACCGCTAGATTAAGGAAATGGTGAACACTCTCGTACCTGGTAGCATCCAGGTCATAAATCGAGGCCCAGAATCCACATAGAATGTCCATGGCCTGCAGAGCGCTTTATACCCCACGAGGGTGAGCGTTATGGTGTCTGGCGAGCTTAGCGGCTGATTCTTGCTTCGTCTATGGCGAAGAGGTCGGTGTCATTCGAAGTAATGACGGACGCTTCGGTGAGATATGTGACATAAATTCGACATTGATCTCTCTCCAAGAACATGCTGTTCAGGTACGGCTTCAGGGTTTCGATCCAGTTAACCGCCCTGGAACAGAGACCACCTCCACCTCGGTATTCGTGGAGCGAATGTCGCGGTATTGCCGCCAAGACCGGGAGAATAGGCATGGGAGGTGAATGAAGAGAAAAGTGCCGTACTCAAGAAGACAAGAAGCCCATCCGGTTTACAATCGCGGAACGGTTGTGATTTGGAGGGAAACCTGAAGTGGGAGAAGTGGGGAATGTTGCAAGCTCCTACAAGCTCGCCTAGCAATCTGTGTAAGTCGTTGCAACCGTGAGCAGGGCCGTAACACCGGCTAGTATCCCGATAAGGCAGTAATATCTCATACCCCATTCACCGGGCATCCCCCCTCCCACCTTCCCGTGTTAGTGTCTGGATACTGCACTACGAACGCCACAGGCAGACAGATGATGAAGGTCTAGACCAAGAGTTTTGCGATGCCAATTCGCCTTGCCTTGGAAAGGGCTAGAAGTGGATTTGGGGAGGCCGCCCAGAAGCTACTGCCGGCATGCCTGGCGCTAAAATTTGGGGGGGCGGGGGCGACTACCAATATCAATTGGTGTGATCACCCTCTCTCTGCAAGCCATATTCATGCACTGACAGCTGTCGGAGCTCTCATCAGCCGCAGTGCGTGACACCCAGGTTGCTTCTCTTCCAAGCGTGGCTGACCTTGAAGGCGGCCGAGAACATTGGGGGAGGCTTAGCATCCGCTTAACCAAACTCGTCCCAATATTGAAGTCAAGCCGCGGGGAAGTTGCACACCTTCGAGTTTGCGTCAGGCGGCAACGCAATATGAAAGTAGCTCCGGGGAGCCCATCCGACTTGGAGGTGATGCAATTTGCAGGACCATACGAAGCATACTAGAGCCTTGGGGAGCAAGAGAATCCTGGCTAGAGCGAGCGAGCCCACAGATGTAGAATGCGATATCTAAGCCGCGAGTTTGTTGCAAGGGAAGAGCGTTGCCGTCCCGGGAGGCTTCAAACAAGAAGCATCGGCTATTTGCCACTGAAGGCCAAGGCAGAATCGCCAGACTTATTCTTGGGACAGATTTGTTATGAGTTCTTTCTCGCTGTGGGTTGCTCTGGAGAAATGTGCAAACCGATCAACTCTCAACATTTTGGCGGGAGTCCGATTCTTGAGGTAAAGAAGGAAGACTGGGAGTCTGAGGGTAAGAGGTTGAATATGGAGGATGGGGTGTGCCCTGATTTGCTTTGCACAGTTCTTTCACCCACATCTCTCCAGGTCATCCCCAAACAGGTCTAAGCTTGGCTGCAGGCACGGACTCGAGAGATATGGCGCGACTAACAGCTTCACCCCCTCGCACTGAGAGGTGGCTCTCGTGGCTGTTGTTCCTAAGATGATGAAAAGCTTCCTTGCTGGGAGTTGAATGAAACTTATACCAATCTACAGGGTCTTTTTCCACGGCTCCCTTAGCTTAGGCTCGAGCTCAAGCCTGTCAATTTCAGGCCAGTTCGTGTCACCTTTCATGCACTGGCCCAGCAGTAGCCTTAGTAGGGTCCGCTAAAAAGCACATCACACCCACCACGAATTCTTGATCTTGTCTAATACGCGAATATTCTCATCTTAACAGAGCCGTGAACTGGCCATTCTATTACTGATACTTTCCATTATAGAACTTGCCTTCTAAATCATTCCACAATGCCAGCTCATAGACGTTGCCACTCTTATCCTTCCTCCAAGCCCCGCTTCTTATCCGTATGCCCTCATATTTCATCTGGCGCGCTAACTCATCTCCAGGATCCACGGTTCTTGCACCGGTAGCCTCTAGCGGTTTCTTTAAGACAGCAGGTCCTGACGTTTTGCTAAGTACTAAACGCCATTAATCTGATTCGCGGTTACGTAAAGTAAGGTAAACCCTTTATGTAAGTTTAATATTATTATGCAGCCATGTGAATGCCAGCAGAAGTTATGGCCCGTGCCTGTGTCTAACATCGAAGACACTCCTGCTCCTCTTATGGACTTCCCCGCCAAAAAGCACGTGACGAATTCGTTTAGCGGATTAACACAAGTGGTTGGTGTCTGGTTAAGCTTTATGCTATTAAATGTGCTATGCAAATATTCCTTGGAAAATACCCGTCCGCCTCCCGGCTCACGGGACTGTGATGCAACGTTGCCAAGACGCGCTCCCGAGCAAAACTGCTTGCTTGTATGCTCCTTAACATCCCTCTCTTACACGCATATTGTCGCCGACCCTCTTAGTAGCTGAATGAAGTTTTTATCACCTTCCTACCTTAAGTAAGACAAGATTGCCTGTTGATTCCATCACGGCTTCCTTACGCGTTCCACTTACACCCTTACTAAACTTAGCTATCTGTGTATTGCCCCAGTGGCGCGTTGTCGTCACCGCATCCTCGCGACTCTAAACTCGGCCTTTACTTTACCTTGGGTATTAAAGAAGGGCTCCGTGCGATATGAACCCAGGAGATAGTGTTCCGCTAAGACTTTACCGGCATACGGCCCTTTTAGAAACCAGGCTATTCTTCTGGAACGGTTCTGGACAGGCCCTTAGCGGCAGTAAATCAAAGGCAAAAGCAAGCGGTCATAAGGTTAGTGTTTATTAGGGATGTAATCTAGATGTTTCACCACGCTAAAATCGACTGCTATCCATGCTTATAGTTACGTGCCTCTTCGTCACGTTTGATCACAGCTTCGGCTAATGTCTGCCTAGTTGTTGCACGCTGTAGATCGAAGGCTCTTTCGATAGAAAAACGAGTGTGTTTATTGCTTTAATCGGTTGAAAGCTGAGGGCTTCTAACCGCTAAATACTGCGTACAATGGGGTAGTTCCATTTCTCCGTTGTTATGGCCTGGAATGAGCCACGCAGTAATTCAACTGAATACTAGCGATCGGTCCGATCGTTGGTATGGAGGCTAGATTGGATTCGTGTGACACCAGTGAACAGCATAAGCCTTCCGAGAAGGTGCAGTTTTAGCTGAAGGGCCCAGAATTGGAACATTCGCACCCGCAATAGCTACCACCCAGAACTTTATAGACAATTCGTCCAGCCTTCCGTTTGGGATTACTTATATCCATTACTAGTCGTTAATACTAGGGATATTCACGAGATACCTTTGCTAGTGGGTGTCAGTAGGAGATAAAAGGTATTTCGTACATCGAGACCCTTAATGCTAGGTAAATAGGTGTATTTAAAAGACATTCTAATGCCAGGGTAGCCTAATGAATATCTAAGAGCACCCTCGCATTCCTTTTCCACATTTCCTTACTGCTATTTGGGTTGGCAGGGCATCGACGGCATCCTCAAGAGCATCAGCCGCCCCGTCGAGGACATCAAAAACCGAGCTAGCTGGAAATAGTACATCTCCAGCCGTGTCGCGCCCAACTTAAACTCGCTCAACAGGCTCAACGACCTCTTCGCGAACGCGGACAACGACGATACCGACGGCATCCAACTTGGCAACCACACCATTGCCCTGCTCGAGCTCAAGTCGGAGGAATGCATCGAGCCCTTCGAAGAAGCCATTGACGAGTGTCCCGACCAGTGGCATCTCCACGAGGGCCTCGCGTTGTACTACGAACAACACGACGAAATCGATAAAGCAATCGCCTCCCTGGAGAACACCCTGCGGGTGGACGCTAAGGAATTTCCCTCCTCCGCTTTCGCTCACGCATCCTTGATGTCCAAGAAGAGCAACGACGCAGGCGACTACGAAGGCGCCGTCCAGGTCTTCCAAGACAATCTTAAGTATGCCTCCTTCCAGCGAGACCTTGAACACTTTATGGATGAGCACTTTGGTTGTGGAAAGGTTGACAGCCGCCAACGCGAAGACCCCCCGCCTGTTGGATTATATTATCAAGGACGATATGGGGCGTCTGGAAACTGGAAGAGGAGAGTGCAGTAGTGGTTACGTTGGCTACGGTGAGGGTAAAGCTGATTTCTGTGTCCTCTTTGATGTAGTGCGCTTTGGCTGTTTTGGAAGGGTGAGCATCCTCTGAGCACGCCCATATCTGTTCTAACTCTTCATCTCAATCACATCCACATCCACTCCTTTCCGCTCTGCATCTCCATACGTGCCGTTCTCCCCTTCCCGTCGACACTCCCTTCCTCCTTGTACCCTCCACTCCTCGGCTCTCCCCTCGACAACCCTAAATCTCAGCCCGCCCTCCCCGCTCTCCTGAAACCTCACCTCCACCCCCCTCGCAACGCCCACCATCGCCACTCTACTTTCTACCCTCTTCTCCCTCTCCCCTCTCTCCCTCCCCAGCCCATGAAACTGCAACCCCAACGGTGAGCTCCCCAGCACCGGCACCCCTGACATTCGCGCACTCACCACCGTCGCAGCGAGAAGCAATATCTCCAGCAGGGTCCCCCCCAATGGGAGGGAGATCCAGCCCCACCTCACCGCTATGTAGGTCTCATCCATCCATGCCACTCCCGAAATGATGGAAGCTTTGGAGTTATCCCCTGCCAAGATGTTGTCGTCTGCCGCACGACTCCCACTCCTCATGGGAAAGGTACCACAATCGTGCGGGTCCGCCCTCCGGCTCGAGCTGCGGATGTAATTCGACAGGAGCGTGGCGGTGTTGGACGTTACGTTGGAGAGGTTAGACGAATACAGGAACATTTCGAGGGGTGAATGGCAGGTTCCTTGCTCGGTGCCCAGGCAACAGCAATAACAACAGTCTCCTCCGCCGCCTCACCATGTCATCACCCCCCAGCTCCAACGGGATCCCCTCGGACACCGCCATCGAAAATGGCCGCGCCAGCGCTGGCTCCTCCTCGGCTACCTCTCCCATAACCCTCTCACCCCCTCCCCCCTCCGGACCATCCACCGCTACCACGCGAGCCCCAACACGCCGCGGACCGAATTCATGGAAGAGCGCTCCACCCTGCGCTCGCGCCAGCTCGCCGTGGCAGCAGAGCAGGTCTCCATCCTCCTGACCTCGGACAACACGGTGATCGCCTTCTTCGAAGCCTCGGCCGACGACGTCGAGGTGCCAATCTTCATCCCTGTGCAGTCGGCCTACCTGGAAATTATCGGCGACATTGAGATGGACGTGCTCACGCTCGGCCCCAACATCCAGCAGTCCAAGGACCTGTACATCCTCTCGCCGAGGTCAAGAAGGTGCGCGGCTTCGTGCAGCCGATCGAGAACATCATCAACACCATCCGCGAGCACAAGGTCGCCGCGTCGTCCGAGTACCTGAGCCTGGACCACGACACCGCGCTGCGCCACCTGCGGGATCCGGACACGGGCGTGGTAATCACGCCCGTGACGGCCAAGTAGCTGGGCGACGTGCTGGACCACTGCCTGCTGATCCGGGACAACCTGTGGGAGGTTACCAAGGTGGCAGACGACCTGATCGACCTGGTGTTTAACACCATCGCGGCCTATCAGAACGAGACAGTCAAGCAGCTGACCATCGCCACGATCGTGTTCCTGCCGCTGACGTTCCTGTGGGGTATTTTGGCCAGAACTTTGTGCCCTTTCCCGAGTTGGATGTGGGGATTACCCTGTTGTGAGTCTTACCCGTCTTGTTCGCGTTACCTTATCTACCTAGCGCTTGGTCGCTGAGGGGAGGAGAGAGGTGGAATGCTGACTTGAATTGTGTGCGGGGGAATCTAGCTGGAAGATTGCCGTACCAATTGTGGTTGGTACGATCCTGCTTTTGCAGAGGTCCATGATTTATGATTCAAGTCCGTGTTTCAGAGACGACGGATTTCGAATTGGAGGAAGGAGGCGTGTGAGGGAAAAGCGGAGTGGGAACTCCGGCTGAGGGCTACCTTGGTGGGGGGGGGAGGGCTCTTGTCACCAGAAACGTTAGTATGGATGAGATGATACCCGAAATACCCAATGTCATATGAACCTTTTCAAACTGTCAAATCCCCAATATACTTACTCTATTGGCTTCATTATTACATGGATCATCATACCACTCCTATGCGAAAGCAAGCAGTCCACCACAAGCAACAGCAGCAGCCAACAGTCCAGGCCCCAACATAAAACACAAGAAAGGCTTCACCCTCCCATGTGTTCCGCTTGTCGAGGTCAAACTCGTACTCGAACCACTCCTTGCAGGTATGCTACCGGTGGGTGCGATGGTGATATTGGCAGCAGCGCTTGTCGCTAGACTGGAGGTAGGCGTCTTGGGAAGGTCGCTAGCGTGGTGTAAGAGAGTAACCATGCGCACGAAGGAAACAGCAGCCCAGTGCGACTTCTCCGCAGGCGAAAAGCTAGTAGTCATGATATGCGATGCTGGGTGCGTGTTCGTAAGCGTAAAGATCTTCCCCGTGGCAGTGGTAGAGCCAGGCACCGTAAGGGTGGTAGGGAGGAACGTGTAGTCCTCTGGGGGGATCTCGTAGATGCAGCCGGTTTCAAACTTGAGGCTTGGTAGTGTCGAGGTGCAAGAGTCTCCGTCGGCCATCCACCCAGATGGACAGCACAGCACAGCCGTTTCGCCCGGGGCTATGGCTTTCATCAGGATATTGGGGCGGTACTGGTCGACAAAGACGCCATTGTACAGTGTTGCCGAGGTGGATGTGAAGGCGCCGCTTGAGGACAACGAGCCGATGTTGTCCTTTGTGGCCATTCCGACGGTTGTCCAGGCGCTGGGACACGCTATGCCCGGCGAAAAGTAGTTGATCTGGCCGCCTATGACAGCGGAGAGCGCGCCGGGATATTGCGCCCATTGGCCATCGATCTGTCGGCCCGAGGGAAAACAATCCCCGAGGGTCGATGTTTTGATGTTGCAATCCGGGGCGAAGAACCTCTTCCCCTGGTCTGTGACCAACAGTACGTTATTGGTAGCCGTTGCGCAAGATGCCGGAGCAGTGAAGGTCGTAGTTAGTGGGCCGAGACTGTTGAAGGTCTGCCCCGAGAGGGTGGTCGCAGTTGGCAACATGTTGTCAAGTTTCAAGTTATATCTCGAATGAGCATCTTTCGGGGAGATCGTCAAGCGATAGAAAGAACGGCAGCCTAGATAATTTAAGGGTTTGCGGAGGAGGTGCTGTGCCACATCTGTAATTGCCTGCGCCAGAAAATGCCTGGAAGGATCGCACGATATTACCCCAGCTCCCGTATTCATCTATTGACCTTAACTCGCTCCAAGGCAAACCAATCAAAACTTCTCTCCTCTCCTCAGCCTGCTAAGAAGCCTAATGGCGAAATGAGCTCAGCCCTTTTTGTGTAACCTCAGGCAATCTAAGGAGTGTTGTGGAAAGTTTTGGCTGAGGAACGAGGGGCTCAGGAGCAGCGGAAGTGCAGTTGCAAAGTGACTTGATTTAGTAGAAAAGGGGAGTGCGAAGCACTCCCTAGTTATATATAAATGGAAGCTCCCTGTGTGTGGGAAGAGCACATGATCTAAGGCCCCTGCGCTCCAGCTAAACCTGGAGTGGTAAGGCGCCTGTGCGCCTGAGTGCCAAGAACTGCCGCTGCAGTTCGACAAGTGTGTTCACTTAAACCTGGGGGAGGTTGAGCCGAAGGCGAGACCGGACTGATAATGAAGAATTTTAAGGTAAGAGTCAAAATAACGAGAACCAACTTGCTGTTATGTGGAATATAATAGTGGGAGTTTCGTTACAATTAGACTCTTCAGGGTTCGTTATATAAAGAAAACGCAGTGAGTCACTGTGTAAGTTTTCACACACATACGACACACGTCACACACACGTTCCGTTTGTAAAGTAAGTCACATATATTATTACTTAATGCTAAGTCTCTAAGGGTTAGTTAATTAGCTAGCCACTAACTAATCGGAGCAACTCTGCTCCAAGCCTTCGTAACTCTAAAGAACTCCGAGCCAAGCGCCAAGCTCCAACTCCGAGGTCACGTGACCTTAGAGAAAGCCGGGAATGACTAAGCACCGCAAGCGACGTTAGGGTTAGGGTTAGGGTTAGGGTTAGGGTTAGGGTTAGGGTTAGGGTTAGGGGTAGGGGTAGGGTTAGGGTTAGGGTTAGGGTTAGGGTTAGGGTTAGGGTTAGGGTTAGGGTTAGGGTTAGGGTTAGGGTTAGGGTTAGGGTTAGGGTTAGGGTTAGGG
>Ga0247780_1001446_pt1 | contig 13654 bp, 17 predicted proteins | sample UWRJL079202R5_FD_179927 | JGI IMG/M metagenome (GOLD analysis project Ga0247780, IMG submission 179927) | Plant litter microbial communities from Arlington Agricultural Research Station in Wisconsin, United States - UWRJ-L079-202R-5 | ecosystem: Environmental > Terrestrial > Plant litter >... | reverse complement strand
GTTGTTGGTGCTGTTGCTGCCTGGGGGGGATGGATTTGAAGCGGGGGAGGAAGATGAAATGGAGGAGGAGGAGAGGATGGATTCTTTGGTGATGCTGGGGGTTGGGGACATGGTGGTTGTGATTGAAATGGATGGTATGGTTGATGGGTGAGGGGATGATGATGTTGGAGGGAGAGTGGAGGAGTTTTCGGAGCGATGTGGTGTTGCATTTATATTTTGCCCCGCTCTGCAGCCTTGTTGCGATGCCCAATTGACCGACCGAGATGGTGGATGGTGTGGGCTCCTGATTGGCTGTGGTTGCAAAAAGGTGTGTTGCCGTATTCAAGGGGCCAATGCGATTGGTAGAAATCCCGGGCGAAGCAGGAATCACGTCTTTCCGGCATTTGGCGGATTTCGGGTGACACAACGATTTGTGTTCCGAAATATAAGTGATTTGAGTTTGAAGAGACAAGTTACCGGGTAACCAAGAAAACCCTCTACTAATTTGAAATATATGACGGAGGAATCCGAATGATGGTGTCACAGAATTCCCTGGTGTCTGGGAACAGACACCCGAACTGTCCGTCTCACCGTGAAGCCGAAATTCAGGCCGAAAATGTGAAAGAATGGATACCGGCGTGTTTACGCCCCCCCACCCCTCACCCCTCACCTTGGCCTCATCCCCGTGGCCTACAGTTCGCCTTCACTACCACTATCACTACCATCACTGTCCTCAGTATCGTAACTTTACCACAGCTCCCACCACTTAGAAGAATGATCTCTCCTGGACTGTATATCTTGTTCTCCCCGGAGTGAATGCTTTGTTGCAGCACTTTCCACATCCTCCTTTTGCTGCGGTACTGCGAGCCAACATCTTTGAGACCTTCACTCACTATACGAGCCAAAGTCGTGTCAATCTTTGCCCCATGTTCGATAAACACTCTCAACGCCTGCATCCACTTATCCCAGAGCACCCAAGCGTCCATCTGCTTCACCAGACTGTAACCTGGTTGAAGTTCGCGCCCCTCTCAAGAAGAAGTCGAAAAGTCTCTACTCTGGGTGGAAAACAGAGACAAGGGTCCAGTAGCAGAGGGAATTGACTTCCTTCAAATACGAACTTTTCCTTTCGTCGGTGTATTAGACTGGTAGCACGAATCAAGCTAATTGCATAGGCGAACACGAGATGGTCGGAGATGATGCCTTGGAAGCCGATTCCGGATAGGTGACATGTGAGTTCTGAGAGTGCTCCGGGCTGAGCCCTACGCTCGAGGTATTCGATGATACCAAACCGTGTCGCCAGATTTAGAAACCCATCTCCAGAGAAGCGGTGCAGTCCTTGATATTCTTCGAGGGTGACAGATCCTGGGACTCTAGTATCTCGGTAGTATTCCTCTAGCAGTAGCTCCGGGTGGAACTTTAGTAGCCGGTGTAGGGAGTGCATGATACCCAAAAGGCGTGCTTTCTGTCTCGTCCCACTGGCTTGTGATGCCCACCGTAGGCAGTTGCAAAGCTATAGATCCCGAACGACGCGTTGATCGTAACGGTTTTTCTGAATACTAGCTTGTGTGTCCGGGTATGTTTTGGTCATAGCGAGACTTGCGGAGCACAGCTCCATCTCCGGGTCAAATTGAGCCTTCTGAAGTAAATTATCGATCTTGGATCGAACCTCTGGACGATCTAGGTATTCCTGAACAGTTCAATGAAGGAAATTGACTTGGTCGATACAATTGATCTCGAGGAGGCCCTTGCAACGACTGTTCAACCTTCGTCGCAGCGTTTGGATCCTCGAAGCTACTTTGTGGTCCCTGAGGGCTCGGGTGAGTAGCCGATTGGCAAAATCCTCGTCCTCCTCGTCTGCAAACGAAAGTAGTAGTGCGGGGGTGGGACCATTGAACACAAGCACAAGTTTGAAGTACTGACAAGCGTGTTCGAAGTAAAAAGGGTCCGAATCCTTCAAAATTTTGTCGTACAGTTGCTCGAGATCAGGTGGGAGCGAATGCAACCTACTCTCCAGGTCCCTGACGCGGTCGTCGTTGGTCAGCCCGGCCAGGAGTGGCTGCACAATAATTCGGACCCAGAGGAACACCCCTGCCGATCTCTCGACAATCTGGCGTGCCAGAGACCGAGGGTACTTAGGTTCTCGTGATTGTAGCCTTTGAAACCCACTGCTTTGGTCAAATTGAGATTCCACAAAGTGTTTGATGTCGCCGTAGGTGAGATCTTGAACGTGAAGGCTAGGTTCTACCCGAAGGCATCCTCAAACTCGACCCAGGGCCGGCTTGACACGCATGCCTTGACATTAGGAAGTTCTAGAATCTTGTGGATGGCTGAGAGTAGAGTTATTGGCTTGCCATCGAACTCGTCCAGCCCATCGATGAAAAAACACACTTTGAACTCCTTGGCTGTCAGCTCCTTTACGGTGTTGAGCAAGAATAACGAAAGTCGCTCCTCAGCCCAATTGTTGCGAAGCCGCGAGTTGAGAAGGCAGGCCGAGTTCCATTCAGCTGGGGCGATACGAGGGATGATGTCGGGGTTATCCTGAAGGAGTTCAAAGAGCAGAGAGCACAGCATTGCCCTCTGCGACCCCTGGGCCGCTGACCCGGATGCCCAGAAGTAGAAGCTTGCTGTCTTCAGTTCCGACGACCCAACCCACTCCATAAGATTCTGGCGACATAAAACGGCACCCTCGCCTCCAGATTTGAAGTCCGGGAGGTACCAGCACTTGGCCAGCGTTGATATGGACTAACCCCTGAGATAACCCCTGAGGTGTCCTCGATCTGGGACAGGAATAGGGATCTGGACGACTGACTTTGCAGAGGAATTCACAGAATCAGAGGTACTGAACAAACCCTTTTGGGTGACTTTCTGCTCGAAATCATCTTTGCCACTGGGCTGATTGTTACCGAAATCAGGATGAAGCTAAAGTACTGCTTGACTGCCACGGATATCTCATCTCTTCGTCATGATACCGCCCCTGACGAAACCCCAGGCCAGAGCTGTATGATCTCGACCGACGTGTTGTCATACTCCCATGATCTACACTGTCCCCTAACCCCCCATTGCGTGGCACCGATGATGCCCAGTTTCGACCCATCTTGAAGAGTAGCTGCCGCCTCGGTGATCCAGGTGCTGTCAAAGCGGGGATACATTGGGGCGCCATTGCCCAAGATCGAAGCTTCAAACACCCAGATGGCGTCGGTGCCAACAATTTCGGTTCCGTGAGAGAAATTAACAATTCTGGACGACGCCTTGGAAAAGTTTGTGATTTCGCTTGTAACCACCGGGTCAGCTCACTCGCCGCCGTCACGGTAACGCCAAGGGATAGCCGAGACCCACATAGTGGTTGATGAGGTCGTGTGCATCGTGATATTTATCATCAGCCAGTCTCCCAGTGCGACGGTGAAGCTGGTCTGGGTTTGCGTGCCGTGCGAATACCACTGCCACCAGATGAAGTGGTCGACTCTGCCAGCCCAGTTCTTCACCTGGCAGTAGGAGCCCGCCTGCAGCATCGCCGTTCCGTTGCTGAGGCCGACCCACGGCGCCGCGGCTTGACGGAGCTCCTTGTCGGTTTGCATACGGCAGTTGGGATGTTGCCACGCGCCCGTGATGGTCTTGACCCGGTTGGATGGTGTAGACTTGTTGATTGAGCCGCATCCTAGAACAACCCCTGTTATATATCCCTCATTAGTTGCCTGAGGTTCGTGGAAGTCGCACAATTGATGCTCTCCGCTATTAGATTCGCCACCGCCGCGACCTTGATTTTGTTGTTCCCAAAGCTCTCGGCAGCCCTCAACGGCACACCCAGCGTCCCTCGTCCCACCTTGAAAACGTCAGCTCAGACGCAGGCACCGGCTCCCCGTTCTACGTCCCGGAGACGGAAATGTCGAGGCTGAGGGCCTGCCGCGCGGCTAGAGCCAGGAAGATGAAGGCCCCAGACAAGCATGTCATCTTGTCGAGCCTTCACTCGCTGTCGGTGCCAAGCAGCGTGCACAGGGTAGTGGTACTATTTCCTGCCGCGGGTGAGCAGGCATCAGCCAATATACACGAACCGGAGTTTTTATAAACCACCTGAGGACTATTGCACCAACCATTGTCGCCTGGCTGTCGCCACCAAAAGCAACTCACTTCTGACCTTGCCAAACCCAAACACCAGGTTTCAGGTCTGAGTTCTCCCTTGTGTTGCAGCGTCGGTAGAACTGAGAGATGGAGCTCGGCCTCATGGTAGCGACGGCGCACGTCATGATTTTTTGATTCATCTTCCTCTTCTTCTTTGCCACCACCTCGAAGCGCACCGCCAAGATACCGCTCCCATGAACGCTTGTTAGCACCTATGAGTAGTACAAACAAGACATGGATATTGCCGCATCATGGTTAGCCTAGCTCAGGGTTTGACACGGATATAGAGATTGCTGAGAGTAAATTTTACCCAAGATGTGTATCTGTTTAACATGATACGCCCCGACTCCTTCCTGACACATCAGCTGCGAAATTTACAACTTTGAGAAGCATCCATATATCAAACCTCCAAAGGCAAGAACTCCCTCCTCCGTATGTTTTAGGTGCACCTTATTTACATTCTACCGATATATCAACCCCCCCTCTATCAAGTCTGCAATTAGCGAGAGACCTTGACCACCCAACTAGGTAGCAGTCCAAAACAGACCGACACCGAGCGCCTCGCCCATTATTCACTGGTGAACAGAGTGTGAATACAGAGCTGGGTTCGGACAGCTCGGGTACTGTGTTATCCGCCAGTTCTTCCATGCAGAAATAGCGTCAGCCGCATCTATCAAGCGTTTCGGCCGCCAAGTGGCATGAAAGCCATGCTGCGCTCCAGCAGCCCCACGTCCTCCGTTAGCGATGAGCGATTGGACGCGTGGTCTGACCTTGGGAAGCCAAGCTCAATCTCTTGTACCAGAGCTGCCTTGTCCTCTCTTGTGGGAAGCTCATTGATGATTGCGTCGTCGCTGCTCCGCTCACCGGCGGTGATCAGCCAGGATTTGGAGACTCTTTCCTCTAGACCAGCCTGGGGTCCAACTGCGCATCGTTCGTTAGCGATAGCCCCCTGTAAGTTGGCAAAGATAGAGGGGGGGGCACTCACAAACGAGGATGTACAAAAAGTCAACAGCAACCGGCGCCCACGTTGCCAATGCCAACACTTGGCCGACGCTCCAGCGTGTATCCTGCTGCGACAGCCCAGCCTTCTCGACGACGAGACGACGATACTCGCTAAACAGGCCAAGGTATGTCCACATGCCAACAAAGTTCAGCCCAGCAACGACCAGCCACCAACTTCCCCTCAGCTTGACCATGCACTTCCACTCGTTGAGAAACGGGATGCGCATAAAGTTCAAGATGGCAATAAACCAAAACCCCCCAGAGATGGTAAATATGGCCGCACCCACCTTGAAGGCAGGCCGCACGGAGAACTGATCCTCCGTCGGCGCGCACCACCACTCAAACGACTTTTTCGGCGACCGGTCGCCATAAAAGTTGGGTTCCGTGTCCTCCCTCAAGATGTGGAAAGTGGCCGTGGCTAGCACGCAGACGGCGATGACGAGGATGACGAGGACGATCCATATGGTGGTGCGCAATCTAGCGCGGCGAAGGCTGCCGCGCGCTATCGCGTGGAGGATGGCGACGGGAAATACGGTGAAGATGGGCAGGAGCATGGAAAGCAGCGTCGCGTACACGGTGGTTTCGACACCGTAGTTGAGCGCGTTGTACGAGTTTTCAAAGATGGAAGCGGCGAGCATCGAGATGGCGAACACGGTGGCGCTGTTGAGGAACTCGTCGAGGCAACCGTACAGCGCGGCGGACAACCGGTAGGGGATGCGGGGGTGAGGAATCCCGAGGCGGGTCAGCCAATCTCCGACCTGGGAGGCTCCGTTGAAGTGGTTGTCGAGGGAGAGGAGGAACAAGAGGATGGTGGTGAAGATGGCTTCGAGATAGTACGTGATGACCATCCCGACCCCGGCTAGATCGGCGATGCCTTGCCACTCGAGGGCTCGACAAGCGTCCTGCAGGCAGTCGCGCACGGCAACATCGTGCATCCGTATGTACAGCGTCTGGTTGTTGTGCGCAATGTTGCTTGTGAACCATTCGAAGATTTGGTAGTTTGTTGGAGGAGGTTCGAAGTCGTCTGGGAGAGACTGGCGGATGTAGTCGAGAGTGGCCATGTACTCCACTTGGTTAGAGGCAACCCACCTCCCGGCGGCGGTGCAATTTCTGCTAAAGCGGAAGGACGATAGAGGTGGTGGTTTCCATGATAACGCGGGTGGAGTCGCAGATGAAATTGACGATGTTGTGAACACGCTCATGTTTCCCGTTTGAAGTGTCGGTCTCGTGGGTGTTTTTACTCGACCTGCCAGGCCATCATCCTACATATAAGAAGATGGGGGGTCATTTCGCCCGCCAAGCGCGGACGTTTGGCGCGCCGACGAATGGGCAAGTCCAAGGTGAGGCTGTAGGATTTACACAAGTCCCTCACAGACGCCACATGGTCCCAAGGGAGACGATGGACTGGTTTTCGTCTCACCTTTGGGGCTGTGCTCAAACCCAATTGCAGTTGTGGCTTGTGCGGACACCAATCAACCCCAGGTCCCACCCTCCACAAAACAAAATAGCCCTCAGCGGACTGCCCCAGCGTGGCTCCGTTTTAGACGCGCTGCTTCTGTGCCGGCGTTTATGCATTGCCAACATCATTCACAAGCTTATATTTCTGCATACCTGAGCGGTAATGTACGCGATAAGCGAGCGGCAAACCCGAACAAGACGTCATTGGCATTGCAAGCGACAAGACAATAGGAATGATACCAAGGGCACCAATAAATTTTACTCATTAGTTATTTTGCCGCGCTAGCGCCAACACACACTGTTCAGGCCTGCTGCACGCCTGGATCCGCCGCTGCCTACGTCCCGTGTTGGGTCGAGATGCACCGACGATACTCAACCTCCATTGCACTGAGGCATTTCCGGGACATCAGTATAAACCCGATGGATGCATACTTTGGCAGAGGGTTGGTGCTTACCCAGGATAGGGGCGAGGATGCGAATGAGGTTACTGAATGCTGTTTTGCCATGAATGGGGTAAGGGTCTCAACAGTGGCTCACGCTGCGCAAATTCTCTTGAATAAATGATACCTGGCCGAATACCAACTGCCAAAAACAAAGTTGCAGATAGGTAGTACCGCTGTCAGGAACCAGTTCATCCACTTCAAAACGCAAACATGCAACCCGACAGACGTGCCTTGTCCCTGCAAAGTGCACCTTTCCATCGAGTACGAATTGTACTGTACTCGTACCGATCGCAGCAGACGTTCTTTCGATCAATGCGCGCAACGCACGCTGTCCTTGCGCATTGTTCTTTTAGAGACCGTCAGCGAATAGCAGGCTTCTCAATGGTCGGTACGGTGTGCACTGGCCAGCGGAAGCCTCCCCCCGGGGCAGCGCTCCTTCCGAACGCCATAAAAGCAGAGCGTCGGCTTAGCTTGGTCATTTTACCTCTGCGTCCCCCCCTTCATTACCGCCCCAGAGAATAAACCGCGTGCCAAGTCGCAAAACCCCCTGCTCTCCACCGATACCTGCATATACCTGCCGCCAAACTTTTCTTTTCGCCTCTTCTCCCCACAGCGCCAGCCGACGACCTCGACGAGACAAGCGCGCGACAATGATGATGTACAACATTTGGAAAGCCTGGAAGGCGACCACGATCGCCACAAACCGGGTCGTCTTATTTTGCAAGTAGTCTTGCTTGACATCGAGAGGTAGAGATGCGTCATCCTCGCCCAGAAACAGGACACGGCACCAGCACCAACAGTTGCTGAACATCCCAGCGACGGACAAGAAAACCATTGTTATGGCCGGGATGCCAATGACTAGGTCCTTTCCGTAGGTCAGCCAGAAGCAGAAGGTGCGCCACCGCACGGTGTCCACGCGGTTGGCAAGCTGCTGGAGCTTGACGAGACTAGCACAATGGGTGTGGGGGGTGCTTTTGATTGCTGCCGCTGCCGCTGCCGCTGCTGCTGCGATGGCTGCGTTGGCTGTGTTGGCTGCATCTCCGCGCTCTCGGGGCCTGATCTGCTTGTCTCGGCGGCGGCCAAGCGCAGGATGGCGTCGAGACAGGTCCGCCGCGACGGGAAGCTGCCGGGCAGGTTGCTTAGAAGCGTCACGGCCAAGATGAACGAAAGGGCCATCGCGGCGCCAATCCTGCCAGCCGGAGTGGCGTCGCCGTTGCCCGAGATCTCGCCGACGAACTCGGCAACGATGGCAAAATAGTACACGCCGACAGCAAGGATTGTGCGGACAAACTCGTTGGTCCGGTTTTCTGTCAGGGTCAGCGCTGCCCGGCGCCACTCGATGCTGACAAAGTCGTTGCGGTCGCGCCCGGGCCCCAGAGCCGTCTCGTCCAAGGCGTGCCATTCTTGGGCCGCTTCGCGATAGACTGTTTCGAAGCCAGGTTGGTGGCCCACGAGCTCCTCCATCCCGGCGAACACGGTCGCCAGGGTTCGGACCGAGTCTTTTATGCAAACGTCGTCGATCAAAAGATGCTCATCAGGGGCTTGCTTAGCCGCGCCTCCTTGCCCGCTATACGCTGCCCGCCATTTCTCCAGCACCACGGCGTTCGCTTCGTCGTAGCATGTGTTCCACGCGCTCAGCTTATCGAGCAGCGACCTGTTGGTATCGATCGGATCACCAAGGCTGTGCGCAATCGCGAACAAGCTCCGCTTGCTGGCAGAGCCCAGGGCAATGTTGAACAAGAGAAAGAGGACCGGGATGACCCACGTGTACACCCTGCTACCGGCTTCTTGGTACCAGCGAGAACCTCCCATGAACTCAACGCATCCCTGGTATGTGAGGATCGGACTGTCCCAGTCCATATCCCGGAAGAGATCGGGCCGTGTGCATGAGCCAGTTTTGTTTGCTTGTCCTATCCAGCGCCGGACCATATCTAGAGCGGGGTCGTGACCACCGAATATGGAAGGGGGGGGCTCGATGGGCGGGCAGTCCATTGGGGAGGGGAGGGAAAACTGCGCTGATTCGGCTAGTGTTTTGGCCGATATGATGGTCTTTGTTGATAGACAAGTGGTGTTTGCTGGAGTGACTTGAATCCTGGCCCAATTTTGAGTGTTGATCCGAGAGACATTCGGCCTTCGCCTCTGGGTTCGGAAACAAAGACGACTTAAATATTAGAGCCCCAGAGCTCGAGAAGAAGCAATCAGAGTATCCCTATGCGTTTAAGAGTCCGTTCAAGTCACATATCGGCGCAAGGCTACAGGCATCAAGCTTCGTAGGCCAATAAGCGTGCGGGAGTGACAAACCCACCGTAGACCAATAAACCCAAGCTGTTGGGGCACGCTCTACCTCTGAGCATTTAATTCGTGTCTTGGCAAGTCCGCCTGATTCGCCTTGGGATGCGCCTAACGCCAGATAGGCAGACAGACTTGGATTCGGGTTATACTAGCTAGCCTACCGTTATTGACACCAAGTGTTTCAACCTGCACCCCGAAGCCGGCAGGACGGCTGGGGTGGTTGACAGTGGGAGAGCAAAGGTTTAACGCGAGGGGCTGGACAGTTACGTCACCATCACAACTATACTGTTGTTCTAGCGATCCCTTTACAGTTAGGCGCGACAGCGAGCAACCGGCAAACTCGGCCTCATTTTTAGGTCATTGAGTTGAGATGCAAATGTTTGCGTCACTTAGCGCCCAACCTGGCCGCCGGGGTTTAGGCTCCCAGCTGTCCACCAGCATTGTGTGATCGAAAACTTGCGGTTCGCCATGATGGTTTGAACGATGGCGGAGAAAGGATGATGCAGATGTACGGAATCTTGAGGCAGGTCACGGGGATGAGTATTTGACGTGTCAAGCGATGCTTTTTTGCAAGATTGTTGGGACAATCCGGAGCTGGAATTTTTTGACATGGGCTCATTCATCTAACGATCCTAATTTGTGATCTGCCTTTTAGCTGACCCTTTAGACACCCTAGCAACGTGACGGATTTCGACGAGTACCGCCAGCACTTATCGGAGTAATGGTGCCTGATGGTGTCCATTATCGGTTCGGTGCCCTCTAGCGAAGGCAACTCAACAGATCCCTCTGAGCGCCGCCACTTCATCAGAGCTGATCGTTCCCGGGCGGGCAGTGTGTGCGCTATGGTGCTGTCGAAGCCCCGTGGGGCATGCTCGTCGCCGCAGCGTCTTCCTCTTGGAGCCCCTCGGTCATTGGACCCGGCAATGTGAAGATCCTACGGTATTTATCCCGCCACATCCAGCGTTTTGAACACCTTCGTGCACAGTGTAATCCCCAGTCAGGGTGCCGTTACTCACCATATTCCAAGACTTTTGCGCACGCCGAGTCACGGACGAAAGCCACAAGGTCTACGGCTTACATGGCCTGACATCGGAGAGCCAGTGGTCGCTTATTCACCCCAACTATACCGCGTGAGCTAGCGATGTGTATCAGGACGCTGCGGTGGCCCTCATAGGTCACACTGGATCCCTCAGTCTTTGGGCCGGCGACCTGGCGAGGAAGAGTACCCAGGGCTTGCAGAGCTGGGTCCCCGACTGGGGTGCCATTTATGAGGAGACCGATAAATTAACTAAAGAGGCCTTGCATTTATACCGAAAGTTGCTGAAAGTGTGGGCTCCCGTCCGCTCGTAAAAACAACCTTTTGTCCACCCACCATGATTAGTTGGCCTCTTTTCGCCAGCCGCGCAGGTTCCTTGCATCCCCGCCTTCTTCATCAGTTCTCGCTCGCCCTCATTATCGATCTCCACGGCCTTAAGAGTTGGCACTAGCCGCGTCCTTGGCCACCAAACTGGCACCGCTCTTGTCCTCCACCTTTGGCTTTTTGCTGGGGAGGTGCCCCGTGCAGCGGGGGCACTCCTCGGCCTGTTTCTTCTGCTCGGGTTTCATGGCGGTAAAGGCCTCTGAGAGGGGGCAGGTGGCAGGGCACTCCTCCGGGGCCTTGAAGTGCGCCTTGCAGTGCCGTGTCTTGCACAGGGTGAGTCCGGACGAGGATGTCCCGGGCATGGCGACCGGGTCTTCGCAGTGCCAGTCGTCTCGGCCCTCGCCGCAGCGGCCTTCGTAGATGGCGCGGAGCAGCGAGGGCGCCGCCAAGGAGTAGGGCCGCGCCCACTTGGTGGGGCTTGCTGCGTCGTCGCCGTGCGGCACCGCGGATTTGAGCTTGAGCTTGATGACCAAGCCAAGCACGGCACGAACCAGCATCAGAAAGACCAGGAGCAGGGGCAGGATGATGAGGCCGGCGAGCGAAAAGGTCTGGATACCCGGGCTCGACACGACAAATCCGGCAGCACCGGGCTCTGGGTCGGCCGTGCCGGCCGCGAAGATGTTTGGGTACTGGCCAAAACTGGGAAACATGGCGGCGTCGGTAAACGTGCTGCGAGAGGCGACGAAGGCGGCCAGCAGCAGGCGCTCCATGTCGGCGTACATGGTCGACTCCTTTGCGTCGATGACGCCGTTCGGGCTCGTGGTGCGCGACCGCAGCGCCGAGTCGCCGCTGGCGTTGCCGAGGTTGAGGACGACGGGCGTCGTGAAGGCAAGCTCGAGCACCTTGACGATTGCCGCCGCCAGCCGCAGGCCGGGCGCCTTCGCCAGGTCGCGGATGGAGTTGAGCGGCTGCCCGCGATGGGTCCACGTGTCTTGCTGCTTGCAGCTGAGGACGGGGCGGTAGCGCTTCATCCAGTGCGTGGCATTGAACCGGCTGTCGGGCGTCTTACGCGGCTCGGTGGCGTACCACGGGTCGGACCCCTGCGTGATGCTGGTGCGGCGCGCAGAGCTGACCACGACAGCGAACTCGTAGTTGGGGCCCTGACGGCCGTCCATGTCTGGATGCGGTTGAAAGCTGGCGCGCGGGGCGTACCGGATGTCCCGGTCGCCGATCGGGACCAGTACACGTGCGGATTCTCGATTCCACAGGTGGTACACGTCGGCGTCATCGGACAGGTTCCCGCTTTTGACGGCCCACCCGTACTCGGTCTGGCAGCTGCCCGAGACGGCCAACGAGAGGTCGGCCCCGTAGCGGAGGCCCAACTCGACGCCGCTCAGCGAGTACGTGTATCTGAGCCCGTAGATGGACTCGCCGCTGCCCGGGTCCGTGCCGAGCGTTGTCATGTCTTGGATAATATTGACGCGGGACCGGAGCGTGACCTCGGCGGCCTCGACGCTGCCCAGAGCGCGCATCGCGGCGGGGGCCAGGAGCCCAAACCGCGCGAGACTCATGGCCGGCGCGTTCGGGACGACGTCGGGATACCGGGCTTGGCTGGGTCGTACTGGTGCTGTGGTGCCAATGTCGACGAGCGATGGGCCCACGACTCCCAGGGCCGTGCTCCCGCCAAAGACGACAAACGCCACGAGGCAGAAGATGACGCCGTATGCGGTATCCCACGAGCCCGCCGCTTTCTCTCCGTCCGGTGCGGCTTCCCCTTCCTTTAACGAAGACGAAGGCGGATCCGACCTGTGCTTGAAGATGATGCAGCGAACGTAGTTCGCCATCTGCGAGCAGGCGAAAAGCGGGTCGTTGGCGTTGCTCATTGTCACCATGGCAGCCTCCCTACGCCGCGACGGGTTGTCGCGGACAGAGAGAAGCGCTGTGACGGCGATAATGTCCCAGATGGTCAGGAAGATGAAGGTGATGATGAGCGTCAGCGCGGCCGTGACGAACGAGCCGCTTCCGGTGGAGAAGGCGACGGCCCACACATCTCCGCCGTCGGCAGGTGAGTAAAAGGGCTCGGTGAGGAGGTACGAGGTGTCGGGAGGCGGCGTGTAGATGTCGGCCATGGCTGCGCTGGGCTGCGGGGAAGGAGAAGAGAGGACGGTGCTGGCGTTGACTCTGTCTGAGCTTTGACTGATGTGGGATCAATTTTCTCGCCGACAGCCTCTCGCCCCTTGGGTTCCAACTTGATTTCCCCTGAACAGCTGCTTCGGGGGGGTACTAATAGTTGTGCACGCGCGAGTATGAGTGCGAGTGTCAAATGGAGTGCGGGTGGAGCGAGCCATGATGCCTTATGGCAGGCCGGTCTCAGCAAGGTCAGGTACCTAGCAGGTACCTGGCCAAGTACATTCATTTGTACTCCATGTCTGCACACAGGGCTACCGTTGACCTGGCTGGTTGGGCACGGCGACAGGCAGGAAAATTGGAGTTCGCCATTGTCCAGGCATTGGCTACCGGGAGCTGTCTTTTGTCAGCAGTCATGAACACGAATCCACCAATTACGATAGACAAGTACTACCCTGACTCTCACCCAAGCCGGTCGACAAGAATTGGCTCGAGCCTCGAGCCTCGAGTCTCGAGGGAGTGGTCGGCAACCAAGGTTCCCTCTACCCCCTCCTCGTCGGGCTTCTTGGAAAGGCATGATGGCTGCCCATGCCACACAGCTTCCAGTCACACTGAGCTGGCCGGCTACAATTGGCTCGGAGATCCCCGTGAGGTCTGTAGTCCCCGCTCGGCGCTCAGCCTTGTCACCTTCGACGGGAGGTTGGAGGGCTCGCTCAGTGGGTGCCCGGGAAATCAAAGGACCAGAAATCATGGCCAATCATGGCCCTGCCTTTTGTGCAATATCCTGGGTATCTTTATAGGATATTTGGGGCAGTTTTGTGAGGCTCTGTTGCGGTGGAATCCGTATGAATGAGACACCCCATAACTTGTCCGGGGG
>Ga0247780_1001443_pt1 | contig 13674 bp, 18 predicted proteins | sample UWRJL079202R5_FD_179927 | JGI IMG/M metagenome (GOLD analysis project Ga0247780, IMG submission 179927) | Plant litter microbial communities from Arlington Agricultural Research Station in Wisconsin, United States - UWRJ-L079-202R-5 | ecosystem: Environmental > Terrestrial > Plant litter >... | reverse complement strand
CGCGCGTGGTCGGCGGCCCCTACGAGTTCGGCGTGCCAGGGGCCAAGCACGCGATCATGCCGGGCGAAGGAGTCGAGGAGGCTCCGGCCAAAGAGTCGACCGTGGTGACCTCGACGTGAGCGCCGCGGACGGCGTGGGCGACGCGCGGCCGCTGCTGGTCTTCCTCAACGAGGTGGCCGGCGGTCGCAAGCTCCTGCAGGCGGTGCGCGAACGCCAGGAGCAGGTCTCCGGCGTCGTCGTGACGGCGCCGCAGAACCAGCCGGCGGTCGGACAGCTGATCGACTCCGACGACATCCGCGACGCCGCCCGTGCCAGGGTCGAGGTGACGATGTCCATCCTGGCCGAGTTCGGCATCGACTCGGTCGGCGAGGTGATGGACCCCGAGCCCTCGCTGGCGCTCGACGATGCCGTCCGCGCTCACGATCCGGGCGAGGTCCTCCTCTCCTGCCTCTCCGACACCCGCTTCGGCCTCACCCGCAAGGATCTGGTCGAGTGGGCGAGGGCGCGGATCGAGCCGGAGACGCGGCTGACCCACATCCCGGTGCGGATCGAAGACGACGCGATCCGCTGGGACGTTATCCACACCCTGGTGGTCGCCACGAAGACGGTGGCGACGCCCGACCTCGTCGACCGTCTGCGCGAGCGCGCCGCCGCCAGCCCCCACCGCTACACGCTGATCTGCCCGCGCGCCGAGGACGTCGGCGAGGCGGCGATCGTGCGCGACCTCGCCTCGACCCTGGCCCAGCTCTACAGGGCCGACGTCGACGCGACGGGGCAGCCGATGAGCCCCGACCCCTTCCAGGCCGTCCGCAACGCGATCGAGCACTACCGAATCGACGAGGTGCTGATCTCGACCTTCGCCGGCGAGAGCTCGCGCTGGCTCGAGGAGGATCTGATCGGCCGCGTCCGCGAGATCACCGACAAGCCGGTCGAGCACATCGAGGTGGGCCGGCCGGCGGCCGCCGTCGCGGCCGCCGTGGCCGAGGGAGGGGGAGCCTGATGGAGAGCGCGACCGTCGCCGTAGGACACGCCGAGGAGCATCACGGCCCTCCGGAGGCCCACGAGAGCTCCCGCATCGACAAACAGACGCTCGGGATCCTGCTCTTCATCGTCTCCGAGGTGATGCTCTTCGGGGCCTTCTTCGCCTCCTACTTCTTCCTCCGGGTCGTCGTCTCGCCGGAGGGCTGGCCGCCGGACCCCTACGAGCTGCCCGTCGCCGTCGCCGGCGTCAACACGGCGATCCTGGTCTCCTCCAGCTTCACGATCCACCTCGCCCTCGAGTCGATCCGCCGCGGCAACCACGCCGGGCTCAAAGCGGGGCTCGTCCTGACCTGGCTGCTCGGGGCAGCCTTCCTCTTCATCCAGGTCAACGAGTACGTCCACATCGGCTTCAGCGCCCGCGACCTCGGCTTCGGCTCGATCTTCTACAGCCTCACCGGGCTGCACGGTGCCCACGTCTTCGTCGGCCTGATGCTGCTCAGCTTCGCCACGATCCGGGCCTTCCGCGGCCACTTCGGGCCGGCGGCGAAGGACCATCTCGGCGTCGAGGTGCCCGGCATCTACTGGCACTTCGTCGACGTCATGTGGATCGTCGTCTACGTGACCGTCTACATCCTCTGAGGCGGCTGCAGATCGGCGCCTGGGGGTGTCCTCGGTCGTTCGCCTTCGGGTCACGCACTGATGTGCGCTCCCCTCGTTTCGCTCCCTGCGTCCTACCCAGGCTTGATCTTCGCCGCCTCAGGGAGCTGAGAGAGGAGTCCGGGGAAGGGTGGGCGGAGCCTCCCCGCCGTTGCTCCACCGGCCCTTCCCCGGACTCCTCGGGCGCTTCGAGATGAAGCTCTCCGAGCAGGCCGTCTTCCGCTGGGTCGTCATCATCGGCGTCGCGGCCGCCTCGGTCATCGTCCTGACCCTGCTGACGAGCTCGCTGGTGGGGGCGCTTTGGGGGCTGGTGCTGGTCTGCGCCGCCGCCTGGCACGGCTACCGCTGGCTGGTGCGTCAGCGGCGCGAATCCTGAAGCGAAGTCTTTACGTTTCGCAGACAATACGTATCAGGGCGCGGCCTAGTATGTCACCATGCATGTCACCGTGAGAGAGAGTTGGACCGACGAGAGGCTGGACGACCTGAAAGAACGGGTCGACGACGGATTCGACCGGATGGAAGGTCAGTTCGATCGGATCGACGCCAGGTTCGACCGGATCGATACCAGGGTCGATCGAATCGATTCGAGGATCGACTCGATGAGCAAGTCCTTCATCGTCGGGGTGATCGCGATGTCGTCGACGATGATCGCCGGCTTCGGCGCGCTCACCGCCGTGATCGCGACCAAGCTCTAACCGGCAGTCGCCTGGACAGCAGGTCCAGCGCTGCGAGCGTCAAGGCGATCGGGACGGTCGCCGGCAGCTGGTCGACGGCGAAGAAGAGCAGATCGAAGCTGAGGCAGACGAGCGCGGCAAGCGCGGCTCCGGTCAGCTGCAGGCGACGGTCCACCGCTAGCACGGCGCCGAGGACGGCCGCGATGAAGACGTCGCCGAAGCCCATCACGGCCGAGCCGAAGGAGACGAACTGGAGCTGGGGCAGCCCCCCGGGCGCGGCCGCGTTGAGGATCGCGTTGGGCCCCTGCAGGAGGTCGGTGGCGATCAGCCAGGCGTCGATCGCGGCCATCGCGTAGATCCCGAGCTTCAGCCAGCGAGCGGGCACGACGCAGGCCAGCAGCCAGCCGAGGCTGACGCAGGCGAGGGCGGAGAGCGCGAGAGCAGCCGTCTCGCCGCTCAACGAGCCCCTGGCGGCCCAGGCGATCGCGAAGAGGGGGAGGACCAGCAGGGCGAGGGAAGGGCGACCGCCGTGGGTCAGCCAGCCGAGCGCCAGGGCGGCGAGGGGCGGCACGGCAATCAGAGCCAGGTAGGTGAGGAAGTCCGCGAAGGCGGAGTCGAGGGCGATCGCCGCGACCACGACGGCGATCGAGAGCGGCAGGATCAGCGCCCAGTTGCGGCTGCGCAGGCCGGCGAGGAAGGCGCTGGAGGCCGGGCGGGGCGCCGCCACCAGCGCCGCCTGCAGGAGGCTGAGGACGCCGATCGAGACGGCGAAGGGGAGCAAGCTACGCGCGGGCGGGGGCGGTCGCGGCCCGACTGGGCTCGGCGCCGGCGGGAGACGCCTGCCGGCGCGGCTCCAGCCGGCCCGCCGCGGCCACGGTCCAGAGCATCGCCAGCCAGTTGAGGGTGGCGATGGCGACGTGCAGCCAGACGACCTCGCTCGGCAGCTCCATGGCCCATTGGAGGCCTCCCACCGCTCCCTGGAGCCCCAGCAGGGCGATCACGGCGGTGAGGGGCCCCACTGCCCTCCGGTCGCCCCCGGGGCGCCTCAGAAGCAGCCACACCGCGATTGCCGCCAGCCCGTAGATCGCCGCGATCGCCGCGTGGCGTTGGACGACCCACTCGAGGGTTTCGCCGCCCTGGAAGGTGAAGCGATGGACCAGCTCGCCTTCATGGGCGCCGGCGTGGGGCCCGGAGGCGGTCGCGATCGTCCCGGCGAGGATCGTCAGCTGTCCGAACGGGATCAGCGCCCGCACCGACCAGATGCCGAGGCGGTCGTTTGAGCGCCGCCGCTCCCAGGGCTCGTAGCGCGAGCACCAGGCGAGGGCGAAGGCCGCGTCGAGCAGCATCATCGAGAGGATGAAGTGGGACATCACGAGGCCCGGGGCCAGGTGGTACTTGACGACCAGGGCGCCCAGGACCGCCTGGCCAAGCACGCCGAGCGGCAGCAGCGCTCCGAACAGGGCGAGGTGCCAGCGGTAGGGCACGCGGAAGAAGGCGAGGCCGCAGGCCGCGATCACGGCCAGGCCCACGAACCCGGTCAGCAGCCTGTTCCCGTACTCGATCACCGCGTGCGTCTCCAGCGGGGGCGTGGTCCCGCCGTAGCATTTGGGCCAGTCGGGGCAGCCGAGGCCGGAGCCGGTCAGCCGCACCGCGGCGCCGGTGAGGACGATCAGCGCCAGGGCGGCGAGGGCCACCGCGGTGACCTGGGCATAGCGCCGGGGGGAGATCTCGAGGCGGTCTCGGAGGCGTTGCCGCATCGGCCCAATGATCGCAGCGGCGCGGCCGCTGCCGGACTCAGCCTTTGGAGCTCGAGCCGGAGGCTTTGCCGCCGGAGGTGCTTTCGATCAGGTACTGGACGAGGTCGTCTAGTTCTTTCGGCGACATCGTCTTCTCGTAGTCGGGCGGCATCACGTTCGGCGGATAGCCCTTGGCGATCTGTTTGTTCGGGTCGGCGATCGATTCGTGCACCATCGCCGCGCTCATGCCAGGTAGGGCTTCGTCGAGATTGGGACCGGTGACCCCGCCGGATTTCGCCTCGGCGAGCGTGTGGCAGCCGCCGCAGCCGTTGTTGGCGAAGACCTGGGCGCCAGGGCCGCCCGGCACCTTCGGTGGAGCCGCGCCGGGCACGCCTGCGTACTTGCCGACGTAGGCGGCGACGTCGATCAGGTCCTGTCCTTCGACGATGTCGGGGGGCATCGAGACGGCGGGGTTGCCGACCATCGGGCGCGGCGACTCGATCTGGGCGGCGGTCACGCCTTCGACGGTGGCGTCGTTTTGCCCGATTGCGCGGGCCGAAGCGAAGGCGTCGTCGAGGTTGGGGCCGACCTGGGCGGTGGTTCCGGCCTGGGCCAGGGCGTGGCAGGTGCCGCATTTCTGCACGAAGAGGATGCGTCCGCGCTCGACGTTCGGGTCCGTCGTCCCGCACCCGGAGGCGGCCAGTGCGAGGCCGGCCAGGAGGGCGAGGGCGAGCAGCGGGGGGATGAGTTTCGAGGTGCGTGACATACGGCTGGCGGCGGGCCGGAGTCTATATGTCGCGGCCACCCGAAAGCGTCCTGTCGACCCCGGGGTTTGGAGTAATCTTGCGGCGATTCGCACGATCTTCGACGGTGCCGAGAGGAGCGCAGATGCAGGTCAGGGATGGGATGTCCGAGGTGTCGGTGACGGTCGGGCCCTCGCATACGCTGCGCGAGGCCGCCGCGAAGATGGTCGAGAAGAACACCGGCTCGGCCCTGGTCAACGACGCTGACCTGCCCGCCCCGGGGATCGTCACCGAGCGCGATCTCCTGGTCTCGATCGGAGCCGGCGAGGATCCCGACACCGAGCGGGTTTGCGACCACATGAGCGAGAGCGTCATCGCCGCCGCCCCGGACTGGAGCCTCGAGCGCGCCGCCGCCGAGATGTCCCGCCGCGGGGTTCGCCATCTGGTCGTGTTCGACGGCCCCGACGCGATCGGCGTCCTCTCGATGCGCGACATCGTCCGCTGCTGGACCAGCGACGGGGCGACCTCGGGGATGACGCCGGGCTGAGGCCCCGGCCGGCTCAGTCCCTCAGCCTGATCGGCTCTACCGGCAGGGCGGCGCCGCGGGGACGCTGCCGGCGCGGCAGGCGGTAGTAGTCGCGGACGGCGCCGCGAACGATGCTGCGGAAGGCCGCGAGGAGGATGACGGCGCCGATCAGCCCGTAGACGTAGGGGGCGAAGACGAAGCCGGTGGCGAAGGTGCCGCAGACCAGCCCGATCGCGCCGAGGGCGAAGAACGCCGGCGCCCAGGAGGGGCTTGGCGCGTGGACCGTCTCGCCGGGCTCCGGGACGTGTCGGTGATCGCTCATCGCGCTACTGGGCGATGTAGAGGAGGGCGGCTACGAAGCAGAGGGCGAAGACCGACGCGGCGAGGGCGCCGGCGAAGAGGCCGGAGCTGATGTTCCTGCGGGCGGTCTCGCGATCCATGCGGGGGGATTTCTATCAGGCCGGAGGGAGGTCGACGCGCCAGGCGGCTAGACGTTGGCCGAGATCGCGATGGCAAGGAAGAGCAGGGCCAGGTAGGCGAGGGAGAAGAGGTAGGTCCGGAGGGCCCAGCGGCGCTCCTTGGTGCGCAGCAGCTTCGTGGCGAACCCGACGAAGACGGCGCCGAGGAGCATCGAGGGGACGAGGTAGGAGATGCCGAGGCCGCCGGCGCAGAAGGGCAGCTGGGTGACCGCGTAGAGGAGGACCGTGTAGAGGAGGATCTGGCGGCGGGTCTCGTCCTCGCCGCGGACCACCGGCAGCATCGGGACTCCGGCCTTCGCGTACTCGTCCTTCATCAGCAGCGAGAGCGCCCAGAAGTGCGGCGGCGTCCAGAAGAAGACGATCGCGAAGAGGTAGAAGGCCATGCCGCTGAGCCCGCCGGTGACGGCCGCCCAGGCGACCAGCGGCGGCACGGCGCCGGCGGCGCCGCCGATGACGATGTTCTGCGGCGTCGTGCGCTTGAGCCACAGCGTGTAGACGAAGACGTAGCCGAAGAGGCCGGAGAGCGATAGCGCCGCCGCCAGCGGGTTCACCGTGAGCGCCAGCAGCGCGAAGGAGGCGCAGCCGAGCAGGGCGCCGAAGGCGATCGCGGTCCCGGCCGAGACGCGTCCGGAGGCGACCGGCCGCGTCGCGGTGCGCGCCATCGTGCGGTCGATGTCGCGGTCGACGGCGTGGTTGATGGCGCCGGCGCCGCCGGCCGAGAGGGCGCCGCCGAGGCAGGTGAGGAAGATCAGGCCGGGCGAGGGGTCGCCGGCGACGTACATCGTCGTCACCGTCGTGAACAGCAGCAGCGACTGCACCTTCGGCTTGGTCAGCGTCAGGTAGTCGCGCACCGCCGTCATCGCGGCGGAACGGGGGGCAGGCGTGGCTGCGGTCGGGGAGGGCGCGGTATGCGCGCCGGCGCCGGCTTGCATCGAAGTCAGGCTACCGGCTGGCGCTCGCCTGCCGGCGCCTCGCGGCGCTGCGTGTGGTTGGCGATCGCAGCACGGATGTCCCGCATCGGATGGGCGCTGCGCACGTCCGGCAGCACGTCGAAGTTGTGCGGGTCCGGCGGCGAGAGCGTCAGCCACTCGAGCGTCTCCCCGTGCCACGGATCATGGCCGGCCACGGGACCGTTGCCGCGGCTCTGGATCGCGTTCACGAGGGTCATCGCGATGCCGGCGGCGAGGATCACGCTGCCGATGGAGGCGACGAGGTTGTAGGCGCTGACGCCGGCGTCGCCGTAGAACTTGTAGGCGTCGATGACCTGCCCCTCGAAGCCCCCCGCGAGGAAGAGCGGCCCGAAGGCGAGCAGCAGCCCGAGCGCGATGGTCCAGAAGGAGATCCGCGCCAGGTTCTCGCCCATGGTGCGACCGGTCATCTTCGGGAACCAGTAGTAGAGGGCGGCGAAGCCGCCGAAGACGGCGCCTCCGACCAGGGCGAAGTGGGTGGCGGCGGTCGCGTCGGTGGTGTTCTTGAGCTGCCAGCCGACGGCGACCATCGAGTGCGACAGCTCGGCCGCGAGGCCGATCGAGATCGCCGAGACGGCGCCGGCGGCGAACAGCAGCGGCGCCCGCATCCGCAGCAGGCCGCCGGCCATCGTCGCGATCAGGTTGAAGAGGATCAGCCCGAAGGGCACGATCAGCGCCAGCGACATCAGCATCGCGAAGTACGTCCACCCGAGCCCGATCGGGGCGGTGAGCATGTTCTGCATCCAGGCGAGCGTGCCGAGGACGGCGATCGCGACCATCGAGCCCATCACGGTTCCGCGGTTGAGCAGCGGACGGCCCGACAGCGAGGCGACGATTTCGGCGACCGCTCCGAGGGCGAAGATCAGGATCAGCATGTAGGCGCCGGAGAAGAAGATCCAGCTGAGGTGCTGCCAGAGCAGCGGCGCGCCGCTCTCGGCGAAGAAGACGCCGTCGTAGTTACGGTCGATCATCAGCATCGTCAGGGCGGCCAGGAGCACGGGGCCGATCACCAGGATCAGCCAGGAGCTGACGGTGGCGGCCCAGGCGAAGACGGGAACCCGGCGCCAGGCCATGCCCGGCGCGCGCAGGTTGCGCAGCGTCGTCAGCAGATCGATCGCGAGGAAGACGAAGCCGAGAGTGCAGAGCCCGGTGGCGGCCGCCCACGCGTCGACGCCGTTGCTGGAGAGGAAGGTCAGCTCGCTGAGCGGCGCCAGGGGGTTGATCCCGGCCTCCGAGGGCGTGTAGAGGAGTCCCGCGTAGAGGATGGTCGCGCCGGCGGCCCAGAGCGCGACGCCGATCTGGCCGAGGCGGGGGAGGGCGGTGCCGCGGGCGCCGATCTGCAGCGGCGCCACGTAATAGAAGAGGCCGAGCGCGAGTGGGAGCGCGAAGAGGAAGATCGCGGTGCCGCCGTAGAGGGAGAGCATGCGGTTGAACGCGACGGGCGAGAGGAAGGTGTTCTCGGGGATCGCCAGCTGCAGCCGCATCAGCAGCAGCTCGACCAGGGCGATGAAGAGGAAGCCGAGGGCGCCGCAGACCAGGATCCGGGCGAGGTCCTTGTGATCGGCGCTGGTCGCCAGCTCGATCCAGCGCGGGCGGCGCTTGCCGGGGAGGCCGTCGACGACGAGCTCGGGGCGGGGCGTCGCGCTCACGGCGTCTCTCCTTTTTCGAGCAGACCGACCACGCGGTCCTGGGCGGACTCGATATCGGCCTTCTGCTGCTCGACGAAGTCTTCGTAGGCCTGCGGCGAGACCACCTCCACGGCGGTCTGCATCGAGGCGTAGGACTGCCCGGAGAGGGTTGCCGACTGACCCTCGTAGGTGCCCTCCTCGTCGGCGCGGAAGACGATCCGGTTGACCTTGCCGGGCACGGCGTCGCGCTTGCCGGAGAGCTCGCGGACGTCCCAGGTGTGGACGACGTCGGTGGAGAGCAGTTCCAGCTCGACCGTGGTGTCGACCGGGACCACCAGCTTGTAATACGAGAAGGCGTCATTGGGGTAGTCGTAGCGCCACAGCCACTGCTGGCCGGTCGCCTGGATCGTCAGCGGCTCGCCCTCGGCCGAGGCGAGGCCGGCCGCGCCGGAGGCGGGGGTCTCGCTGGCCTTCTCGGTGAAGATGACGCTGACCACGAAGATCGCGGCGGCGAAGAGGGTCAGGGCGCCGGCGACGCGGAACTGGATCCGCCGGCCTCCGTCGAGCGGGCGCGGCTCGCCGCCGCGGGCGGCGCGCGACTTGCGCAGGGCGTAGACCAGCGCGCCGTTGATGGCGAGGACGACTATCGCCGAGGCGACAAAGCCGATCCAAAGCAGCGTGTCGATCTGGTCCGTGCCAGGAGAGTGCGGCGTCAAGGCGCGGCCATTCTAATCAGGTGGCAGACGTCCACGGCGGCGCCCCATCGCTCCCCCCGTCGGGGGCGGACCTATACTCGCCGACCCTATGAAGAGGCGCTCCAAGCCATCGCCCGCGCTGCGGCTTGCGGTGCGGGCGGGGGCGGCAGGGGTGGTCGGCGCCGCCTTCGCCGTGCCGCTGCTGCGGCGACGCCTGCGAATCCCGCCGCCGGTCACGGTGGCCGCCTGCGCCGCCGGTCCGCTGGCGCTGGCGGTCCTGTACCCGCGCTCCAAGAAGCGCGACGTGGCTCTGTACGCGCTGCAGATGTGGGCCTTCACGATGGCCCACGAGATCCCCTACGACGACCCCGAGGCCCTCCGCGACCGCCTCCGCAGCCGCTACCCGATCGCCGTCGACCGCGTTCTCGGCGGCGGCCGGCTGCCGAACGTGCGCCTGCAGAGCGCGCTCTCGCGGCTGCCGCGCGGCGGCGCCGTCGACCGCGTCCTCGCCTGGACCCACTGGCTCTGGTTCGCGGAGCCCTACCTGGCGCTGGCCCTGATCCTCGCGCGCGACGACGAGCGCTTCCCGCGTGCCGCCAGGCAGATGGCGGCCGTCTTCGACCTCGGCTGCGCGGTCTACTTCGCGGTGCCGACGGCGCCGCCCTGGTGGTCCTCGCAGGAGGGCGTGACCGAGGAAGAGGTGCGGCGGATCATGGTCGAGGTCGGCGAAGAGACCTGGGGCTCGGCCTGGCCGGCCATGTACGGCGCCCTGGGCGGCAATCCCTGGGCGGCCATGCCCTCGCTGCACTTCGCCACCTCGCTTGCGGCGGCGCTCTCGCTGGCCGAGGCGGGACGGGTGGAGGGGGCGATCGGATGGGGCTACGCCGGCGCCCTGGGGTTCGCGCTCGTCTATCTCGGCGAGCACTACGTGACCGACCTCCTGGCCGGGGCCGCGCTGGTCGCGGTGGTGAGGCGCGGGGAGCCGCTTGCCGAGCCGCTCGTGGAGGGCGTCAACGGCGCTCTCCGTCGCTTGGAGCGCCTCGCGAACGGGTAGCGTCCACGGGGTGTCTGGAGAGCATTCGCCGAACGGCGCTCCGACCGTCGAGATGCCGCTGTTCACGACGCGGCGGCTGGTGCAGACGATCGTGGTCGTCGGGCTGCTGCTCGGCTGCATCTACTTCCTCTTCCCGAAGCTGGTCGGCCTCGACGAAGCGCTTGGCAAGCTCGACGAGGCGGACCCGCTTTGGATCGCCGTCGCGATCGGGTTCAACGTCCTCGCCTTCGGCACCTACATCGCCCTGTTCAAGGCGGTGGTCGGGGGCGACGCCCTCCGCCTTCACTGGAACGAGACCTACCAGATCAACATGGCGGGGCTGGCGGCGACGAGGCTGTTCTCGGCCGGCGGGGCCGGTGGGATCGCGCTCACCTACTGGGCGTTGCGCAAAGCGGGGATGGGCCGCCGTGACGTCGGCCGCCGCATGGTCGCCTTCCTCGGGCTCAGCTACGCTTTCTACCCGCTGGCGCTGATCGTCTTCGGCGTCCTCCTGCGGACCGGCGTCCTCAACGGCAAGGACTCGGTCGAGCTGACGATCGTCCCCGCCGCCGTAGCCGGCCTGCTGATCCTGATCGGCGTCCTGGTCGCGCTGATCCCGGCCGACCTCGAACGCCGCCTCGCTCCCTACGCGCACCACCACGAGCGGGCCGGGGACTGGATCAAAACCGCCGCCAAGGTGCCGGCCACGGTGGGGGAGGGGTTCCGCTTCGTGGTCGGGCTCTTCACCCACCCTTCCCACGGCGGCCTGGCGCTGCTCGGGGCCGCCGGCTACTGGGCCTCCAGCATCGGCGTGCTTTGGGCGTCGTTCCACGCCTTCGGGGTCCACGTGCCGCTGGCCGTCGTCGTCCAGGGCTTCTTCCTCGGCATGGTCGCCAACCTCTTCCCGCTGGCTCCGGCCGGGGTCGGCGCCGTCGACGCCGGGATGATCGGGGCATTCGTCCTCTTCGGGATTCCCGAGGAGACGGTCTTCCCGGCGGTTCTCGTCTTCCGCCTCGTCGCCTTCTGGATGCCGATCCCACCGGGCGTCATCGCCTTCTTCCAGCTCCGCCACACCGTCCACGGCTGGGAAGTCGAGGGCCGGCCGATCGAGCGCGGCGGCAGCGCCGAATCGGACCTCGAGCCGCCGACCGGCGAGCTTGCGGCCCGCCCGGCCGAGGGTTACTATAAAAAGTAAAGTATTAGACTCCAGGCGGCGAGAAATGGCTGATCAGAAGAAGATCGAGAACGTGATCATCATCGGGGGCGGCCCGGCCGGGTACACGGCGGCGCTCTACACGGCGCGCGCGAACCTCGAGCCGCTGGTCTTCGAGGGCTTCCAGTGGGGCGGGCAGCTGCAGAACACGACCGAGGTCGAGAACTACCCCGGCTACCCCGACGGGATCATGGGGCCGGAGATGATGAGCCAGTTCCGCGCCCAGGCGGAGCGCTTCGGTACCCGCTTCGTCACCGACGACGTCGACCGGGTCGAGCTCTCCGACGGCGGCGTGCAGAAGGTCTTCCTCGGCGACGAGGAGCATCGCGCGAAGACCGTGATCCTGGCCATGGGGGCGGAGCCGAAACGGCTCGGCGTGCCCGGCGAGTTGGAGCTGGGCGGCCGCGGCGTCTCCACCTGCGGCGTCTGCGACGGCGCCTTCTTCAAAGATCAGAAGGTGGTCGTGATCGGCGGCGGCGACTCGGCGATGGAGGACTCGATCTTCATCTCCAAGTACGCCAGCGACCTCACCATCGTCAACCGCCGCGACGAGTTCCGCGCCTCGAAGATCATGTTCGAGCGCGCCGCCGAAAAGGACAACATCGGCCTCAAGACTCCCTACGTCCCGGAGGAGTTCGTCGCCGGCGAGGACGGCAAGCTGGCCAAGGTCCGGGTGCGCCACGCCGAGACCGGCGAGGAGGAGGAGATCGAGACCGACGGCGCCTTCGTCGCGATCGGCCACATCCCGAAATCGGAGATCGTCGCCGGCCAGGTCGAGACCGACGAGGACGGCTACATCGTCACCGAGCCCGGCTCGACCCGGACCAACCTCGGGGGCGTGCTCGCGGTCGGCGACGTCGTCGACCACACCTACCGCCAGGCGGTCACCGCCGCCGGCACCGGCTGCATGGGCGCGCTCGACGCCGAGCGCTACCTGCGCGACAGCCCGCCGCCGGTCGAGGCGCACTGGATGCCCGGCGGCGAGCCCGCCGAGATCGCCCCGACTTCCTAGCCAGGAACAGCAGCAGGCTTAGCTGCGAGTCCGGCGTCCTTCTCGGTTTCGGTCGGGCTCTTGAGGTCAAACGCCGCTTTGGTGACCACGGTCGCGCCGAATGCCGCGGTGACCAGGGAGAGAAGGGAGGACACCGATCCATCCCAGGTGGGGTTGTCAGCGACCAGTTTCGAGTAGGCCGTGAGGGCGCCGACGACGCCACCGCCGACCGCGAACAGGATGCGGAAGTTGAGGAGGTAGGAGCGGACGGTGGTGGGCCGCGTCTCCTTTGGCGCCTGCTGGCGAATCGCGAATGCCTGTAGTACGACGCCGGCCACGATGCCGATGAGCAGCGCGGCAACGATTGCAATCAGGTTGTTGTCGCGAAAGGTGAACTCGACCGCGAGCGGGACTGATTTCGCTCCAGGGGCAGTGACCAGCAGCGCTCCCACGTAGCGGCCGGCCGTCGGCTCGCGGTAGCCGCCGGGGTCGTAACAGACGCGAACGTTGACCAGATCGCCGGCTGGCGTCGTGCCTGCCCGATAGGTGAGCTGTTGATGGCCGATCGGCAGCGGGTCGTTGTGGTCGACGATGTCGTTGACGGTGTAGACCCGGACGCTGGTGGGGTCAAGACCAGGCGAGAGCCGGTACGTCTGAGTGCGGACGTCGCGGGCCCGGTCTGGGCCGAAATCCATCGCTAGGCTCGCCTCGTCGACGTCATTCCCCTCCCCGTTGACCGCGTTGAGGTGGCCCGTCACGGGGTTTGACGCTGGCAGGGTGACGGGGGTCTGGGGCTTGATCAGAGCAGGACAGGCTGATTCGCGGGCCGAGGCCGCGATGGGAAACACGACTGCGAGTGCCGCCAAAACCGTTGCCGCGATTCCAAATGCTTGTTTCCAATAGACGTTGATTATTCGCGGACTGTACTTGGAATATCGAACCCTACTGTCCGCGCTGCGAAGATATTCGTCGCTGGTTGTATCGTCGTGGCGCGGTGTCGCAATGTGCACATCTCGAGTCGATCGAGCTCCTCGACCTCCCGGACGAGGTCGAGGGATGCGAGGAGTGCTTGGCGCAGGGGATGCAGTGGGTCCACCTGCGGATGTGTCAGAGCTGCGGTCACATCGGTTGCTGCGACAACTCAGTCGGCAAGCACGCCACCGCGCACTACGAGGAGACGGGGCATCCCGTGATGCGATCGGCGGAGCCGGGCGAAGACTGGAGCTGGTGTTATCCGGAGGAACTGATGTTCCGCCTCAAGCGCGGCGCCGGGGCGTAGGCGGCGCCCCGCTCGCGCTCCAGCGCCTCGAGGAGTTCCACCGCGCGGGGCGCGCCGATCAGCTCGGTCAG
>Ga0247780_1001442_pt1 | contig 13699 bp, 7 predicted proteins | sample UWRJL079202R5_FD_179927 | JGI IMG/M metagenome (GOLD analysis project Ga0247780, IMG submission 179927) | Plant litter microbial communities from Arlington Agricultural Research Station in Wisconsin, United States - UWRJ-L079-202R-5 | ecosystem: Environmental > Terrestrial > Plant litter >... | reverse complement strand
CGCGCAGGTGCAGCGGGACGCCCGCGAGGATGTGGGGGATCGGATCCGAACCGGCCGAGTCGATGCTGGCCTGGGCGCTGCGACGATCGATCCTGATCGCCGAACGGACGACGACCACGCCGAGGTCAAACGGCCCGATCAGCGCCGAGTCGATCGCAACCACCGAGAGCGGCGAGCCGTGGTAGGGGCCCGCGAGATAGAGGTTGCCCGGAGCCCAGGCGAGAACGCCGCCGACCCCGTAACCGGCCGCGGTGTGGCCGATCAGGCTCGAGGCCGGGCAGCTGGGACGCTCGAGCTCTTCCTGGCCCCCGTGGATCCCGGTGCGGGCCTTGGCGGCGGCGATCGCTGCGTCGGAGCACTCCCCCACCCCCGCGATCTTCGCCAGCAGCCCCGGCGGGAAGGTCGCCGAGTAGGAGGTGATCTCCTGCTCGGCGTCCCGGCGCGTCATCCGCAGGTAAAAGGGCGTGTAGGCGCCGGCCTGCGAATTGATCGACCCGGCGAGCAAGCCCGGAGCGAAGGGGGCTACGCCGCCGTTAGGGCAGGGCCCGCCGTCTTCCCCACGGTTGATCGCGAAGACCGAGTTTTCGTGTTTGAAGGCGGTGGGTTCGGCCCAGGAGGCGATGTCGAGCCCGGCGGTGTAGATGCCGCAGGTCGGCGGCGAGACGAGCGTCGATCGCTGGCCTTCGCGCAGCGTCAGGGTGAAGTGCGTATAGAGGAGGCGGGGCAGCTCGTCGAACGTAGCCAGGAGCTTGCCCGTTCGCGGGTCCGGCACGATCGTCCCGTGAGACTTGACGATCAGTCCCCGACGGGCCGACCGGGCGAGCATGTAGACGCCGATCAGGCTGTCGAATGGGCTGGCGTACGGGCGCGCGAGGTAGAGCGAGCCCTGCAACGGTTCCTCGAGGCCGAGCGCACCCTCGACGGTGACCGTGCCGATCTTCGAAGCGTTGGGACAGCCGGCGCCTGGTTCCGAGCCAGCCGTCTCACGGGCGAACTCGGCCTCCGCGCAGGCGCTGAGACCCGCGGCGAGCGAGGGGTTGATCGTCAGCCCCTCGGGCAGAGAGGCGATCGCGGTCTTTATCGCCGGCCGGGCAGTGCCTCCCGGACTCAAGATGCCGCCCCCGTCGTTGACGCGGAGGTTGAAGGCGAGGCCCGTGCGCGCGGCGGCCGCGTCGGTCATCAGCTGCACTTTGGGAATGGTCAGCGCTTTGTTGCATTTCACGAGCGCTCCGATCGTCGCCGTCGCCTCGGCCACCGCACCCTGCCAGGAAGCGGCCCTTGCCTGAAACCCCGGCGGCGTGCCGCAGGGAGTGGTGGGCAGGGTCAGGTAGCTGTTGATCAACGAATCGGGCGCCGGGACGGCGCCGAAGACGAGGCACGAGCCATGCGAGCCGCCGGTCTGCTCGTTGAGGCAGTTGCCACGCTCGGCGTCATGCTCTTGCCGCCAGGGGGCTCCCCATATCGTCAAGTCGAAGTCCTGCAGGTCGAAGGATTGGGGGACATCGTCGAGGACGAGATCGAGGCCGTTGTCGGATTCCCGCATCCGCGCGTTGAAAACGAGCGGTGTTCCGAAGGGCGAGGCGCCGATCGCAACCGGAGTGCCGAACGGCGGCACCAAGTTGAAAAGGCCGAAGTGCCGTGTCGTCCCTCCGACGGTCACCTCCAGAACGCCGACTTGGCTGGCGTTCGGGCAGCTCTCGCCGGAAGCACTCGCTTCGTTCGGCGAGACCCTCGGCGTTTGGAAGGATGCCGCGGAGCATTCGGAGATCACCGTGGGATTGATCAGGAAGCCCGGCGGCAGGGCGATGGCGAGGTCACGAAGGTCCCCATCGGCCGGACCGCTTTGGAGGCCCACCGTCGCCGTGAAGACATCCGGGTGGGTGCCGGCGGCGGTGCCGGGCGCGGTTGCCACCCAGAAGCCTTCGGCGCCGGGAAGGAAGCTAAAGGCGGCACTTGCGCCGGCGGGAACCACCAGCGCGGCGACCGCCGCGGACACTGCCGCGACGACCGCTAAGCGGCGCCTCACCGACGCCCTCCCCGCGACTTGCCACGGCGCTTGCCATTCTTCTTGTTGTCGTGGTTATTCCCGCCACCGCGGGATTGGGGGAAGCGCACCGGGGGGTTTCGGGGCCCTTCGGCGACGGCGCTGCCGGGCACCAGATCTTCCGGCGCAGCGGGCGGCGGCTGGCATTCGTCCCCTTCACATTCGGCAGCGGCCGCGAGCACTGGGCCAAGCGGAGCGTCGAAGCCTGACAGGGCGGGGGGAGTTAGGAGCAGGGCCAGAGCGCAGACAGCAACGAGGCGGCCGGGGCGCGACATGCACACCACAAGTAAGCGCATCACCTCCTTCTTTGGCCTCATCCGAGCAACCACCCCGCTCAGCCGTAACGACGCTTCTTCGGCTTGCCCTTGCAGGCGGCCCTGAGGACAGGGCGGAGCTCGCGCACCTTGCCATTCTGGGCTTCGAAGAGAGCGGTCGCGCGCTGCTCGCGGCGGCAGATGTTGACGGAGTTTTCAAGCAGGCTCTTCTCGCCGCCCGGCATTTCCAGCACGAATTTGGAGACCGGGGCGTCGGGAACACCCTTGAAGGTCGAGCGGATTCCGCCGTCGACGGAGTCGATGCGCCCGACCACGTCGATCTCGATCTGGCCGCCGAGAGAGGCCACCAGGTCCGGCAGAGGGTGGCTGGAGGAGCGCAGGTAGACCGGTCCCCGCAGGTAGTAATCGAGGATCGGGCTGTAGGCTCTCGCATAGCCGTAGATCGAGCCTTTGGGGCACCGGTCCGCGGCGTACTGCACCCTGGTACAGATCGTGCGGATGTGGTTCTGAGCGAGGAACTCGGTGTGCGGCAGGGCGACTGAAGCGCTGGCGACGTTGGCGCCGCCGGGCGGCATCGTCAGGATTGCTCGCAGGGCCGGGTGGCCGCTGCGCTTGGTGGCGCCGCTGAGACGCAGGCGCAGCTTCGGCTTGAACGCGAGCCGATCGCAGCCGGCGACCTGGAAGCGCTGGCTGCGCAGGGCGTGCGTGCCTGCGGAGCTGGTGATGTCGGCCTCGAAGGACATCGGATCGCAGCTGGTTGGGTTGAGCGTGTAGTTGGGTCGGTCTAGGTCGAGGCGGACATCCCGCAGGTCGAGGGGGATGCCGTGCAGGACGGTCGGGAACGGATCGGCTACCGCGGTGATCCGCGCGGTCTCGCGGTTGACCTCGAAGCCGTTGCGCACGACGACGCTGCCGAGGTCGAACGGGCCGGCCACAGCCGGCACGACCGCCGCGAGTGAAACCGGCGCGCCCTTGTAGGGGCCGGCCCAGTAGGCCTTGCCGGTGTCGGTGTAGAAGGGGTTGGGGCCCGCTCCCGCTCCGGCGGTGACGGTACCGACCTGCGACGCCGCCGGGCAGGCGGGGTTGGCAATTTGAGCGGCGCCGGTGCCGAGGGCGCCGGAGATCGCCGCCAAGGTAGCGTCGGAGCAGTAGGGGATGCCTTTGAGGTTGGCCAACAGGCCCGGGGGCACGGCCAGCCTGAGACCGGCCAGCTCCTGGTTGCCGTCAGCGCGACTGAGGCGGAACGTAAAGGGGCTGTAGGAGCCGGCGAGGGGGTTCCGGGTGCCGGCGCTGAACTTCGGGTCGAAGCCACCCCCGCAGCCCTGAGAGATCTCGAAGGAGCTGGTCACGTCGACCGGCGCGTTCCCAGACCATGGGGTGAGCTTCGCCTGGGCGGTGTAGGTACCGCAGGTCGACGGGGTCCGCAAGGCCGCTCTCGGCCCTCCGAAGAGGGAGAGGTGGACCCTGGAGAACGGCTGCTGTGGCTGGTTTGAGAACGTGGTCACGAGCTGACCATCGGCCTGAGCGGTGATCTTGCCCGGCAGGGTGAGGACAATGCCGTTTGCCTTCGCCACGAGGTACATCGCGAGGAAGGACCCGAACGGATTTTGGCCCTGTTGCGCGAGGTAGACCGAGCCCTTGACGTGTTCCTCGAGCAGCGGGGTCTCGACGTCGACGGTGCCGATCTTGGAGCCGCTGGGACAGTTCGGCTCGGAGTTGAATTCGGCCGTCTCGTCCCCGACCGGGGTGATGAGCCCGATCTGGGCGGGCGAGCAGGCTGCCAGGCCGGATGCGGAGGAGGGGTTGACCGTGAGCCCCTTCGGCATGGTCACCACCGCGTCCTTGAGGTCCGAGGTCGAGATCGCCTCGGGATCCTCGATGTTCTCCTGCGGCAGCTCGATGTCGACTTCCAGGCCGGTCGGGCTGTCGGCGGCCCGGATCGTCGGGCGAACCGAGATCGACGGTTCGAAGGGCACGTCCTCACAGCCGGTCGGTCCCTGCGGAGCCCCCCACTGGGTCGGGCCGGTGTAGGTGGCGGGGAAGAGCGAAGGCTCCGCAGGCAGGGGGTAACCCGGCGCCTCGTGGGTGCGAAGGATGCGCGAAACGAAGGCCTCCGGATGCTGCCAGGAGCGCGTCCGCAGCGTGAACGGCAGGCCTGAGACTTCCTCGGCGCACGAGGTCGGCAGTCGCATGAAGGCGAGTTCGGGCAGGTCGGAGTCGCACTCGGGCCCGGCGTTCTGCATGGGCGGGGGTGAATTGGGGCAGGCGCGATTCGTGTCGAACGCCGTCCCCGCCGGCGTGCCCCAGATTTCGAGCTGCACCCCGGCCAGCGCGAGCCCCGTCGAGATGTTGCGTGAGAGAACGTCGACGCCGTAGTCGCCGCCGTTGCGCACGGCCGCGTCGAGGACCACGACGACGCCCGTGATCGAGAACCCGAGCCGCGCGGGCACACCCGGCGGAGGCGCGAGGTTGAATACGGGAATATCGGAGCTCTGGGCGCCCCTATTTGAGATGTTGGTCATGAGGTTCAACGTCCCGACCTGGGTCTCGGATTCGCAGAGCGGGAGCGATTCCGCTGGGTTCGCGTTGTACAGAGCGGAAAGGGGGCACTTGGGGGTTATGGAGGGATTGGCGACGAAGCCCGGTGGCAGCGCAGTAAAGACGTCCCTGGGCGCCTCAACCGGTATCCCGGTCCCCTGTAGGAAACGGGACCCGGCCTTGGTGCTGAACCTGAGCGTGGTGACCGAGTTGAAGGGGTGGCCTCCCGCCGTCGCCAACGCATCCCCGGCCGGGTTGGCGGCGTTCTGGATGTCGAGGGCCTCGACGCGGAACGGCGCCGGTTCCGGACTCACTTCCAAGCGGTGGGTCGCTATAGCCGAGGGTTCGGACGAATCACCGCCCCTGACTTCGATGACGGACGTGAGCGCACCGCTGGCGTCCGGTTCGACTTTGGCTTCGAACCGTAGGAATAGAATTCCCTCGGTGTTGTGGCGCTGGATCTGCAGCGCTTCGCCGTCGCACGAGAATTCGTGAGCCGACACGGTGCAGGGGAGGTCGGGCAACGTAAACCCGCCGGCGAAGACTTCGCCGACCACTTCCAGGCCCACGGGCAGCTTGCCGGTGACCACGATCGGGTGCCCCGGGGTAGATCCGACCAGCGTCGCCTCGCCGATGTTTTCGGTCGATCCGACGAACCGAATCGTATCTCCCGGCTGGGCGCGAGAGGGACCGAGGACATTCAGTGCCCACTTCCCACCTGCCGCCGAGGCACCCGGCGCGGCCGTGAACAGCGCCACGAACGCGAGGAGGGCGACGAGCGACCCGCTTTGGATGGTCCTACGCCTGCGGGTCTTCATCGTCCTGCCCTCCGGTTCGCGCTTGCATTTCGCTTCTGGTGCTTGCCGGTCTTGCGGTGCTTCTTGACGCAGACCGTCTTGCCGCCCCGCTGCACCTTCCGCTTGCCGCGCGGACAGCGCTTCGGCTTCGGATCGCCCGGGCCCCTGAGGGTGGCCGACCCCGCCGCGGCGGAGGGCGGGGTCGTGGCGGCGGCGCCCTTGCAACTCTCCCCTTCGCACTCAGCCAACTGCCTCGGGGGTTGGGGGACGCCGCCGTTGAGGCGGACGTCGTAGAGGTCGTAGTTTTCGTCGATATCCCAGCCGCTCAGGGCCTCCTGCGTGTGGATGAACACGTCGGAGCCGTCGCTGCTGGCATCGACGAAGTAAGAATCCTGGGGGCTGGTCCCGCTCGAGAGCAGATGGACCGACTCGGTTTTGGTGTCGTACTCGTAGGCGTCGAGATGACCGTTGGTGTCTTCTTCGAGTATTGCCCTCCGCGAGGTGAAGAAGACGTAGCGCCCGTCAGCTGAGAGGGCCCGGGTTTCCCCGAGGTGCTGCGTGGTCATGGCCACACCAAGCAGGCGCCCGTCCCGAACCAAGTCTATGAAATTACCGACTTCCTCCATAGGCAGCCCCGGCTCCGTAAGGCTGCAGGTAAGGCAGGTGAGGTTTGGATCGTCGGCCGTGGATCCCTCGACGCTGTAAAGAAAGGCGTTGGCGCAGTTATGGGAAATAAAGCCACCGAGGGGGGAGCCGAAGCACGTCCCCGGTTCGAAGCCGACCAAGGGAGAAGTCGAGCCAAAATACAGGTGCTTGCCGTCAGGCGTGACTCGCGCAAGCGCGCCCCAATTACCGCTCGTGGACGAGAGATTCTGCACAGCGTCAGAGCCCTCCGCAAAGGGCGCTACCGATGAATATCCGTCCCCCGGTCCATCGGCATCGGACCACAGCACGATGCCCGTCTTACCGCCACCGTTGCCGATGAAGTAGACCCGGTGTCCGTCGTCACTGGCGCCGAGCAGTCCCATATCGCCGTCGACCGAGCCGAGCAGCGTCAGGTTCTTGACCGGCTCGACCGTCGACACGGAGGCCGTGGACGCGCCGCCGGCGAGGCCGGAACTCGCGGCAGTCAGCTCCATGACGTTGACGCCTTCGAGCGCGCCGGTGAAGGTGACGTCATAGGGGTTGGACCCCCCGGGCCCGCCACTCACCTCGACGTTGCCTTTGCCGATCAGCGGCAGGTCCGGGAATTTCGCGCTGAAGCGGAGCTCCTCGAGCGCGGTCTGAACCTCCGTGGCGGTCGCGTTGAAGGGCAGGGCGGGCGTGGTCGCCTGCATCGCGCCCTTCAGGGCCACTTCGCTTGCGGTCGCTTCGGCGGGTTGGGAGAGGGTCAGGGTCGAGTTCGAGGGGCCGCTGAATGCCCCCATTGCCTGGACGGTCGTCCCCGGGGCGATACCGGAGCCGGAAATCGTTTGCCCAACCGCGAAGGAGCCTTTCACTTCTTCCAGCGTTTCCGAGCCGGCACTGAGGTTGCCGGTACCCACGGTCGGCTGGCTGTAGGCGGTGAGGGTGAAGGTACCCCCGGTCGCGTCGACGCCGAGGCGCTGGGTCTCGTCGGTGTCCTGGCGGTCCCAGAGATAGAGACCGGCTTGGTTCTCGCCCAGGGGCGTGTCGGTGAGCTCCTCGGCGGAGGCGAAGAAGACCCGGTCGCCGTCCGTGCTGGCGGTCCCGTAGACGGCAACCTGAGTGGGGTCAGGGCTGCCCTTCTCGGAGACATTGACCTGGATCACGGCATCGTCGCTCGGATCGAGGGTGGCGCCATCGTCAAGTTGGAAGAGCTTGAAGAGCTTGAAGGTGGATCCGGGGTCAAAACTTTTGTCGAGTCTGGTGAATTCTCGCGACGGGCTGGAGAAGTTCAGCCGGGAGCCGTCGGCCGAGAGGGCGTGGGTAACGTTGTGGGACGGATCGTGGGAGGAGCCGCGTCCCGGGAGCGAGCAGGGCTGCGAAGCTTCGAAGCCACCGGGACAGGGGAAGCTGCCCGCAGTCACCAGCCGAGCCTCTCCGTCGATCGATTTGAAGAGCTTGGGGTTTCTCTTGCTGTTGCCAGCGTCCGCGGTGAGCGGATAGCGCGACTGGAAGGCGACCACGTCGAAGTCGCTAGAAGCACCGGCAAAGAGGGGCCTTTCGGCATTCGCGGAAGGAGCGGGGGGCGGGGGCGGTGAGATTGGGTTCACCGAGTCGGTGAGCAGGGTGTAGGCGCCGGCGCCGGCAGTGCGGAGGTCGTCGCGGCTGTAGAGGTTCAGGACTTTGGCGACGTTGGGGTGAGGATCGTCGGCGGTGGGGAGCGGCGAGTAAGCACGGTAGACGCCGTGGGTGAGGTCGGGGGACATCGCTTCGAAGAGGGGTTCCGTCCCCTTTCCGATGGCATCGAAAGTGGTCGCTTCCTGCGTCGGAGTGACCGCATGGGTCGACCAGCCGCTGGACCCCGGCTCGAGCGTGCGTTCGGCGATGTACTCAAACGTGGTGCCGCCGCCGCCGACAACGTCGGCGAAGCCGCCGTGGGAGTTGAAGCTGGCCGCCATCGGCAGGCCGGGGCGCTCTTCCGCGGCGGCGCGGATGCGCCCGGCGTCGGGCATGATGTTGGCGCCGAGCTTCTCCGGCGGGCTGACCAGCTCCCAGGCGCGGCAGTTGGGGAGGGAGGTCGCGTGGACGGCTTCGCGGGCGCCTTCGTTCGGGCATTGCTGCGCCGGTTCCGGGGCAGTCGTGAACGTCTCGACAGATCCGGCGCTGGATCCGGCGCTGTTTTCGGCGACGATTCGATAGTAGTAGGTGGTGTCTGGCAGCAGGCCGCCGACCACCTGGGTGACGGGCGACGCGCTGTCACCGTTGCCAGCCCCACGTTTTTCGTTGGCCGGGATGACCGTGCAGGGCGCGGCGGAGCAGTCTTCGATCCCGTACTCGAACCAGTAGGACGTAGCTTCTTCGTTAGGGTCGACCTCCCCCTTCATGTAGGCGCGATCGGGGCCCACATGGACGACGCCGCCGGTCACCGCGTCCGGGCCGGCGCTGGAGAGCGTTTCGAAAGTGGCGATCGTGGAGGTCTCTTCCTGGCCAGCGTACGTCGCGACGAGCCGGAAGCGGTATTCGGTGTTGGCGTGCAGGTCGGCGGCGTCTGCCTCGACCGGGATCGGGTCACTCGATTCGGCTTGGGCGCCTTCGATCGTTCCGCTGCCCGCGGGTTTCCAGGCTTCCGGATCCGCGACGGGGGCGTACTGCAGTTCCCACTGGATCGGCACGGGGCCGACGAGCGGGTCTGCATTGCCGCCGTTGGGATCGACGCTGCCGGAGAGATGAGCTTTGACCCGGGTAATCGCGCTGGCCGGGTCGATATCGACGAGCGGCGGATTGGAGATCGGATCGGTGGTGACGGTCGGATTCGGTAAGGGCGAGTCGGCTTCGACATTGAGGCTACCGGTGAGGAAGTTGGTTGCGTAGGCGTGCAGGCGGATCTGGTATTCGGTTTCGGCGCTGAGACCGGTGAGGTCTGCCTCGACCGGGATCGGGGTGGTGGCTTCGGCTTCCGCGCCTGAGATTTCACCGCTCGCGCCAGTTTTCCAACTCGAGCCGTCGGTGGAGTACTGCATTTCCCAGTAGACCGGAAACACCTCGGGGCCGATCGGATTGACGTTGCCCCCTTCCGGATCGACCGTGCCTTTGACGTGAGCGCTGACGATGCCGGATTCGGTGACCGGCTCGATCGTGACAACCGGGGTGGTCGGGGCATCCATGGTGAAGTACACATAGGGAGTCACTTTGTAGGAATTCCCTTGATTATTATTGACGAACAAGCCCAAGCGAGCTTCGTATTCGACGCCCGCCGGGCGTTGGACCGCGATCCCTTCGACCGTGATCGGGTTGGTTTCTTCGAGGGCGGCCGGTTCGATGACGCCCTCGGCGGCCCGCTCCCAGTCCCAGTCGCCGTCGGGGTGATGGTCGACGCCGACGCGGCTGTACTCCAAGCGCCAAAAGACATCTTCTTTGGCTGGGGAACCGTCGGGGGTGATCACGCCCGAGATCCTGAAGCTGGTGACGCCGATTTCGGAGACGGTCAGGTCGGAAAGGTCGGGGGACGCGGCGGAGGCGGAGGCCGGCGGCACGAGGAGCGCCAGCGCCACGAGAAGGGCGAGGAACAAGCCACGAGGCGCACCACTCCCCCGGGAATCGCTTGCGGACGCACGGGTGGCAAGGGCTCCACGGACGAAGGCGCCGAGGCGGTTGCCTCCGCGCGTGCTCGATCTCGCGGACGATGCCTTCGCGTGGCGTCTCACTCGATACCTCTCCTTAGTCCCGTGGGCCCCTGGTGCCCATTGTCGATTCGGAGCGTCCCCTGCCGGGACAGCCTCCTATGTCCCACCCGAGGGACACCGGTACCGTAGATGTAAGTCGGTGGTGATGTCAAGACAATTTCGCGGTTTTATAAAAAGTCGCGACTCGACTTCGCAATCGAGATGGAAAGGTTCTCGTACTCCGCGGACTTCGTCGTGTCGAGAAAAAGGAGGTTCTGGCGCTGAGAGCGGCCCGAACCGGAAAAGGGTCCGTCGCGCTCGCCCTGCCGGCGGCGTGCGGCACCCGTACCGGCGCGGCCCAAAATCGATCCGGGATTTTTCGCCCCAGGCGCCTCAGCCGGAGGCGATTCGCCGGGCCTCGCCGGCGCCGAGGTAGGGCGTGAGGACGAACTGGGTGAGGTCGGGGAGCAGCCCGTCGAGGTCCTCGCCGGCGAGGACGTGGCGGCCGATCATCGAGTTGACCGCTCCCAGGATGCCCCTCTCGGCGGTCTCGGGCAGGGCGTCGGAGCCCTCCCGCAGGGCCCGCCCCGCTCGCAGCTGCGGGACCATCTCCTCGAGCACGGCTTTGTGGCGGGTGGCGATGCGGGGCCCGGCCACGAACGGCTCGGCGGTGAGCAGGCGGGCACGGTCCGGGTAGTCGGAAAAGTCGGCGAGGATGGCCGCAAGGACCGCGCGGATTCCGAGCGGCCAGTCGCGCTCAGAGCCGAAGGCCTCGACGGCGACGGGCCGCAGCTCCTCGATGCCACGGTCGAAGGCGGCGATGCAGCAGTCTTCGACCGTCTCGAAGTATTTGTAGAAGGTGCCGCTGGAGACGCCGGCGCCCTCGGTGGTGGCGGTGATGGTGGCGCCGCTGTAACCCACCTCGCCGACGAGGTGGGTGAAGGAGACGATCAGCCGTTCACGCTGGTTGCGTTCGACGAACTCCGCGGGCAGGCCGTGGCGCCCGTGCGGCAGCTGGGCGAGGTCGTCCGGGTACTCGGGGCTATCTCCTGGCGGCCTGGGCAAGAAGCCGCAATCTTAGGCCCGAGCGCGGCTAGGGCATTCGATCCAGCTCCGCCAGGCCCGCCTCGGTACCGAAGTAGGACGAGATCGCGAGGAACATCAGCTCCGGCAGCTGGGAGATCAGATCCGGGCCGCCCGGCGAGGCGAAGCGGCGGTAGATGCGGTCGAAGAAGATGCTGACGATCCAGCGCGAGGTCATCGCCGAGACGCCGTCCGGCTCGGGGATCTGCTCGCGGGCGGTGTCGATGAGAGCGGCGATGCGGCTGCCAAGCGCGCGCTGGCGGGCGCGTCCCAGCTCCCCGGCGGAGAGCGCCGCGACGGCGAGGAAGCGGGCCGGGCGGGGATGGGCCTCAGCCAGCCGCGCGGTCTCCAGGGCGCCTGCTCGGAACTTGTCCCGCCAGTCCTCCTCCAGCTCGTAGACCGCCTCGACCTGGCGCAGATAGGCGCCCTCGAGCTCGTCCCAGGCGGCGGAGAAGCACTCCTCGAGGCTGGCGAAGTGACGCTCGAAGGCGCCCGGGGCGGTGCCGGCCTCGCGGCAAACCGCGGCCACGTCCAGCTCGGGGTAGCCGCGGTCGAGAACCAGGTCGACGAGGGCGGCGCAGAGGGAGTGGCGCTCCCCCTCCCCGGCCCGGCTGTTCAAAGCGACCTCAGCCGGTGGCGGGGGCGCCGCGCGAGGCCTCTATGCCGACGAAGGGGATCAGCGAGAACTCGACCAGCTGCGGCAGCAGCTTGCCGATCTTCTTCGGCCGGCCGTCGAGGAGGGCGTAGTAGAGCAACCAGTAGAGCCCCCCGGCCACGGTCTCCTCGACGGTGTCGGGAAGCTCCGCGACGGGCGCCCCGGCGCGTCCCCGTCGCAGCAGCGCGGCGAAGTCGCCGATCAGTCGCTCGAAGCGCTCGTTGATTGCGGCGCCCACCGTCGGCCCCTCGAGGATCCAGGCGCGGGCAAGGGAGGGATCGGATTCGAGATATTCGAGCAGCGCGCGCAGACCGACCTCGACCCGCTCCGGGAACGCCTCCTGAGATGCCCGGCACGCCTCCTCCACAGCCGCCAGGGCCGCTTCGGTCGCACTGTCGTAGAGCGCGAAGAAGCAGTCCTGCTTCGAAGCGAAGTTTTCGTAGAAGCGGGCGCGGGCCACCGCCGCGCTCTTGACGATGTCGGCGACGGAGGTCTCGCGGTAGCCCCGCTCGGAGACCGCGCGCGCGGCGCCGTCGAGGATGCGCTGGCGCTGATGATGGACGAGCACCTCGGCTCGCAGCGGGTGCCCGCCGGGGCGGGCGCGCCTTCCCCCTCCTGCAGCATTCGCCATGCAGGCAGGATACCCGGCGCTCGCGCGTCGTCAGCACGCCGCGCCGCGCCCCCGGCTATCGCGAGTCCTCGCTTGTCCCATCTGCCTTTCCGACCGCCTGGCTTCGCGCCTGACCGAGCCCGGAACCATAATCCTTTACAGACAGGTACGTCTTCTCTTACAGATCGCACCTTCCGATCGGCTAGGGAGTACCATCCACCGCTTGAGCGTCACGGCGACAGAGGCGGGGATCCTCTCTCCCGGCGAGAGAGACCTGCTGCTGGAAGCGATGGCCTCTTGCTGTGCTGAGAGCGGGTACGCGGGGGCGACGATCGAAAGCGTCGTCGAGCGGGCCGGCCTCGATCGACCCAGCTTCGCGCGCCACTTCGAAAGCATGGAGGACTGCGCGCTGGCGGCGCTCAACCAGATCGCCGCCGAGACCCTGGCGGCGGTGGCGACCGCGACCTCGAGCGACGAGGAGACAGAGCGGAGGCTATTTCAGATCAGGGCGATCCTGGAGCTGATGGAGGCCCGCCCGGGCTTTGCCTGGCTCGCCTATGTCGAGGCCAGACACGGCGGCACCCGGCGCATGCGCGCGGCGTATGAGTCGGGCGCGCGGGTGCTGGCGCTGATGACGGAGCGGGTGAGCGGGGGCGACGACGGCGTGGGCCGACCCCCGCGGGCCGCCCGCGCGGCCCTAGGGGGCGCCGAGGCGGTGGTGCGGCGGGCGCTCTGCAGGGAAGAAAGTGGTGAGCTGTCGCGGTACCTGCCAGACTTCGTCTACGCGGCACTGGTCCCGTTCGTCGGCCAGAAGGAGGCGCTCCGAGAATCGAGAGCAGCGGCAAAGCTGCTCGCGAAGGAGGAGTGATGGATACAGCGCAACGGGAAAGTCTGTTCTGGGCGTTGATGGCCGAGCTCGCCGAGAAGGGCTACGCGGAGACCATGGTCGAGGGGCCGCTGCGCAAGGCCGGAATCTCGGCGGCGGAGTTCGAAGCCGAGTTCGGTGACAAGGACGGCGGCCTGTTCGCGGCCTATGGCTTCTTGACAGAGCTGACGCTGCAGACCGCGACCGAAGGCTGCGACCCGGGGCTGGAATGGCCGGAGCGGATCAGGGTCGGGCTCCGTGATCTGCTGGAGGCAATCGCCGCGGAGCCGAAGCTGGCGAGGGCGATGACCCGGTCCTTCCCCGGGATTCGCCCCACCGCCTACCGGCGCTATGTCGAGCTGCTCGAGCGCTTCGTCCCCTTCGTGAGGGAAGGGCGTGAGTACTCGGGAGTCGAGGACGAGCTGCCGGGGGAGGTCGAGCTGCTGGCGGTCGGCGCCGCCGAGGCGATCATCTTCGGCGAGGTCGATGCGGGGAGGGCCTCCAGGCTGCCGAAGATGATGCCGGAAATCCTCTTCTCGGTCCTGG
>Ga0247780_1001439_pt1 | contig 13733 bp, 15 predicted proteins | sample UWRJL079202R5_FD_179927 | JGI IMG/M metagenome (GOLD analysis project Ga0247780, IMG submission 179927) | Plant litter microbial communities from Arlington Agricultural Research Station in Wisconsin, United States - UWRJ-L079-202R-5 | ecosystem: Environmental > Terrestrial > Plant litter >... | reverse complement strand
TCTCGCTGGGAGATCTGGCCGACGCCGGCATCGAGCTTCCCGTCGACAGCGACGCGTACAACTCGGTCGGCGGCTACGTCTTCGGCGAGCTCGGTCGCCTGCCGAAGCGCGGCGACTCGATCGAGGCGAACGGCTACACGATCCGGGTCGAGGCGGTCCGCGAGAACCGGATCGAGGCGGTCCGCATCAGCGGTTCCGTCCGTCCCGCCGCCTAGTTTCTTCGGGCAACCCGCACCCCCCGAAGACCGCTGGAGGTACCGCATGTGGGTTGTACGGCTGACCGACAAGCAGCTCGAGGTCCTGAGGGCCCTGCTGCGTTCGGAGGAACACCTCGGCCCGGCGCTGAAGGGCTCGATCGAGGCGCTCGACCTGGCGCGCTGGGACGAGCTCCCGGAGGCCGAGCTGCCCTGGGAAGAGATCGAAGCGCTCGCCCGCCGTCAGGGCGTGTCCGAGGCCGACGTCGTCTGGGACGTGTCCGGAAAGAGAAAAGCCGCCAAGGCCGAGTAGCTCAGTCGTAGGTGTAGAACCCTGCGCCGGACTTGCGGCCCAGCTTGCCGGCCTCGACCATCTCGACCATCAGGCTCGGCGGCTTGCTGGCGTCCTCGCCGTTCTCGGCGTAGAGCGCGTCGCCGATCGCCTGGGAGACGTCGAGCCCGACGAAGTCGAGCAGCGCCAAGGGCCCCATCGGGTGCCCGGCGCCGAGCTTCATGCAGGTGTCGATCTCGCCCGCCTCCATGCCGGTGCGCTCGATCATCCGCACCGCTTCGAAGAGGTAGGGGAAGAGCAGGCGGTTGACCACGAAGCCGGCCTGGTCGGGGACCTCGACGGCGGTCTTGCCGAGCGCCGCGCACCATGCCAGGGCGCGCTCGCGGGAACCGGCGGCGCCGTCGGGGAAGCAGACCTCGACCAGCTTCATCCGCGGAACCGGGTTGAAGACGTGCAGCGCGAAGAGCTTGTCGGTGCCGGCGGCCGCGGCGATCGCGGCGATGCTGAGCGAGGAGGTGGTCGTCGCGAGGTCGGCGTTCGGGCAGGCCGCGGCGATCCGCGCCAGCAGCTCTCCCTTCGGCTCGACCTCCTCGACGATCGCCTCGACGATGACGTCGCACTCGGCGAGGTCCTTGGGGTCGGTGGTGACCCGCAGCCGCGAGGGCTCGGCCCCCTCGATCTTGGCGCAGGCGGCGACCACTTTCTCCTCGGCGCGCCAGGCGGATGCCTCGCTGCGGGCGAGCAGGATCGTGTCCGCGGTCGTGGTCGAGACAGCGGCGAGGCCGGTGGCAATGGCCCCGCTCCCCGCGATCCCCGGACTCTCGTACCCCTGGTTCGTAGTCATGAGGGCCGGTTCCTATCAAGTGGGGTGGGGCGGGCGCTGTGTGACCCAGGTCCTGGCTGACTGACCAGTCAGTCGGTTATCTTGGGCCCAGGCACGAATACGAGCGAACGGAGACGACGATGGCGGAGAACGGCGGCGGGAAATTCGGTGGGCGCGAGGTTGTCATCGTCGAGGCGGCACGGACGCCGATCGGGCGCGGGCACCCCGAGAAGGGCTATTACAGGGACCTGCACGCCTCGAACCTCCTGGCCAAGGTCTACGGCGAGCTGTTCGAGCGCTCTGGCGTCGATCCGGCCGAGACCGGCGACGTGGTGGCGGGCTGCGCGCAGCAGTTCGGCGAGCAGGGGGTGAACATCGGTCGCAACGCCTGGCTCGAGGCCGGCCTGCCGATCGAGACCCCGGCGACGACGATCGACCGTCAGTGCGGCTCCGCCCAGCAGGCGGTCAATTTCGCCGCCGCCCTCATCGCCACCGGCGTCCACGACGTCGCGGTCGGCTCCGGCGTCGAGCACATGGGTCACATCTCCTTCGCCGACGGCTTCGAGGTGATGAAAGAGCACGGCTCGCCGTTCTCCCAGCAGCTGCTCGAGCGCTACGACCTGATTCCCCAGGGGCTCTCCGCGGAGATGATCGCCGACGAGTGGGAGATCACCCGGGCCGAGCTCGACGAGTTCGGACTGCGATCCCAGCAGCTCGCCGCCAAGGCCACCGAAGAGGGTCGTTTCGAGCCCGAGACGGTTCCGTTCGCGGTCAACGGCGACACCTACGTGACCGACCAGGGCCTGCGCGAGACGACGCTGGAGGCGCTCGCGGGCCTGAAGCCGGCCTTCAAGGAGGACGGCAAGATCACCGCCGGCAATTCGTCCCAGGTCTCCGACGGCGCCGCCGGGGTCCTGCTGATGGCTCGGGAGAAGGCCGATGCGCTGGGCCTGAAGCCGCGGGCCCGGATCTTCGACCAGACCACCGTCGGCGTCGACCCGGTGATCATGCTCACCGGCCCGATTCCGGCGACGCGGAAGCTGCTCGAGCGCAACGGGATGACGATGGACGACATCGACCTGGTCGAGATAAACGAGGCCTTCGCCTCCGTCGTCGTCGCCTGGCAGCGTGAGCTCCAGCCCGACATGGACCGCGTCAACGTCAACGGCGGCGCGATCGCCCTCGGCCACCCGCTCGGTTCCACCGGCGCCCGCCTGATCACCAGCCTCCTGCACGAGATGGAGCGCACCGACAAGGAGATGGGCCTGGTGACGATGTGCTGTGGCGGCGGCCTCGGCACCGGCACCCTGATCCAGAGGGTCTGAGCCGCCCGTGGCGAACCCCTAGGTCCACCCCCAGTCAAACCACTTGGAGGAGACCTCTTGAGCAAGCGACTCATTGTGCTGCTCGCCGGCGTCACGGCCATCGCCGCGATCGCCGCCGGTTGCGGCAGCAGCGACGACGACAGCGACGCCACGGCCCTGACGAAGCAGCAGTTCATCGCCCAGGCCGACGCGATCTGCAAGAAGGGCAACACCGAAATCAACGAAGGCTTCGAATCCTTCGCCGAGGAAAACGACCTGCCCAAGAATCAGGAACCGAACAAGGAGCAGGGGACGGAGCTGGTCGAAACGGTGATCGTTCCCAGCGTCCAGGCCCAGTCCGAGGGCATCCGTTCGCTGGAGCCTCCGGAGGGAGACGAGGAGGAGATCTCGGCGATGCTCGAATCGCTCGACGAAGGCATCGAAGAAGCCGAAGACGATCCGGAAGCTCTCTTCGACTCGAAGTCGGATCCATTCGGTCCGGCGAACGAAAAAGCCAAGCAGTACGGCCTCAAGGTCTGCGGCGAGGAATAAGCGTGTAGCAGCGGGTGGAGGCGCTTGGCTGCCCGGCCAGGCGCCACCTATATGCTCCTCCTTCGATGGATCTGACGCTGTCGCCATCGGAGGAGGAGTTCCGCGACGAGGTTCGCACCTGGTTGGAGGAGAACCATCCGGGGCCCGAGCCCGAGGCCGGACTCGACGAGGTGATGGCCTTCCGCCGGGAGTGGCAGCTGAAGCTGCACGCGGCCGGTTGGGCCGGGATCTCGTGGCCGAAGGAGTACGGCGGCCGCGGCGCGACGCTGATCGAGCAGGCGATCTTCGTCGGCGAGGCCGCCCGCCAGGAAACGCCGAGCCCGGCGAACGTGCTTGGCTTGGCGATGGGCGGGCCGGTGGTGATCGCCCACGGCACCGACGAGCAGAAGCAGCGCTACCTGGAGCCGATCCTCACCGGTGAGGAGATCTGGTGCCAGGGGTTCTCCGAGCCCGAGTCGGGTTCGGATCTCGCCTCGCTGAAGACGCGGGCGGTCAAGGACGGAGACGAATGGGTGGTGACGGGCCAGAAGGTCTGGACCACCTTCGCCCAGTACGCGAAGTGGTGCATGCTCGTCGCCCGCACCGACCCCGACGCGCCCAAGCACCAGGGCCTCACCTACTTCCTGATGGACATGGAGCAGGAGGGCGTCGAAGCGAAACCCCTGGTCCAGATAACCGGGGAGGGCGAGTTCAACGAGGTCTTCATGGAGGAAGCCCGGATTCCCGAGGCCAACGTCGTCGGCGAGGTCGGCAACGGCTGGAGCGTCGCGATAACGACGCTGATGAACGAGCGCGCCGGCCTCGCCTTCGGGGCGATCGCGCAGATCCAGAACAGCCTCGGGCGCCTCGCCAAGCTGGCGACCGAGGTGCGGACCAACGGCGGCTCCGCAGCCGACGACACGTACTACCGGCAGCGGATCGCACAGCTCCACATCGAGGCGGAGACGATGCGGCTCAACGCTTACCGCGGGCTGACCAAGACGATGCAGTCGGGGATCCCCGGCCCGGAGGGCTCGCTCGGCAAGTGGCAGTGGGCCGACATCAACCAGGGCCTGACCGAGCTGGCGCTCGAGATCGAGGGGGCCTACGCGCCGCTTGCCCGCGGTTCCGCCCACGCGATAGACAACGGGGCGTGGCAGTACGGCTTCCTCCGCTCGCGCGCCAACTCGATCGAGGGCGGCACCACCGACATCCTCAAGAACATCATCGCCGAGCGGGTGCTCGGCCTGCCGAGGCTGCGCTAGCGGTTCCATGTACTTCGACCTCACCGACGAGCAGCAGGCGATCAAGTCGACCGCGCGCGACTTCCTCGCCTCCAGGTTCAAATCGGAGCGGATGCGTGAGATCGCCGCCGGCGACGACGGCTTCGACCCCGATGGCTGGAAGCAGATGGCCGAGCTCGGCTGGCCGGGCCTGGCGCTGCCGGAGGAGTGGGGCGGGCAGGGCCTCGGGATCGTCGACCTCGCCGTCCTCTTCGAGGAGATGGGCTACGCGCTTGCGCCCTCGCCGCTCTTCTCGAACACGATCGTCGGCCTGGCGCTGAGCCTCTGCGGGTCCGACGACCAGCGCGAGCGCTACCTGCGGCCGCTCGCCGAGGGGGAGCGGCGCGGGACGCCGGCGCTTTGGGACGCGGGATCCTCGGTGGCCCCCGGAACCTTCACGCTGGAGGCCAAGGCCGACGGCGACGGCGTCGTTCTCGACGGCGAGAAGACGCTGGTGATGGACGCCGCCAGCGCCGATTTCTTTCTCGTCGCGACGAGCGACGGGCGCCGGCACCTGGTCGACGGCGGCGCCGAGGGCGTCACGGTGACGCCGGAGGAGGGGATCGACCCGACCCGGCGCTTCTCCTCGGTGCGGTTCGACGGCGTGCGCGTCGCCGCGGCGGACACCCTCCCGGCGGAGGCACACGAGTACTTCCCTGTCCTGCACCGCGTTTGCGTCGCCCTCTCCGCGGAGTCCACCGGCATCGCCCAGCGGACGATGGAGATGGCGGTGGAGTACGCCAAAGACCGGCAGCAGTTCGGGCGCCCGATCGGCGCCTACCAGGCGGTCTCCCACCGCTGCGCCCAGATGCTCCTGGAGACCGAGAACGCCCGCTCCGCCGTCTACGGCGCCGCCTGGGCGGCCGACGCCGAGCCGGAGTCGCTGCCGCTCGCCGCTTCGATGGCAAAGGCCTACGCCTCCGATGCCGGCTGGCGCGTGCCCGACGCCTCGATTCAGGTGCACGGCGGGATCGGCTTCACCTGGGAGCACGACCTCCATTTCTTCCTCAAGCGGGGGCGCTCGAACGCGGCGCTCTTCGGCGACGCCAAGTGGCACCGCGAACGGGTCGCCGACGTGGTGCTGGCGCGCGCCGCCGAGCCGGCAGCGGCCTGACCGGCCGGCGATGAGCGCGCTCGACCGCATCTCAGTGGCTGCGATCGGCACCTCGGTCGCCGACCTCGAGGCGGAGACGCTGCGGGCGGAGGCGGCCGGAGTCGAGTGCGTGTGGGCGCCGGAGCTCTTCCGCAGCGCCGCCACCCAGGCCGCCTACCTGGCGGCGAAGACCACGCGCATAGACGTCGCCACCGGCATCGTCTGGGCGTTCACCCGCAGTCCCTTCATCCATGCGGTCACGGCGCTCGACATCGATGAGATGTCGGGAGGGCGATTCCGTCTCGGGATGGGCGCCGGGGTCAAGCGCCTGAACGAGACCTGGCACAACGCGGACTACGGGAAGCCGGCGCCGCACCTGCGCGAGGCGATCGAGGCGACCCGTCTGATCATGCGCCAGGCGAGCAGCGGCGAGCCGATCCGCTACGAGGGCGATTACTACGACATCGACATCAAGGGCTGGGTCCGGCCGCATCCGGCGCCGCGCGACTCGGTGCCGATCTACACCGCCGCCGTGCAGGCGGGGATGGCGCGGATGGCGGGCGACGTCGCCGACGGGCTGATCGGCCACCCGATCCAGAGCCTGCGCTGGATCGAGGAGGTGGTCGTCGATGCCTTCGAGACCGGCCTGCGCCGCTCCGGTCGCGAGCGGAGGGACTTCGACTACCTGCCGACCGTGTGCTGCGCGATCGACGACGACGAGGGGCGAGCCATCGAGATGGCGCGCCGCACGATCTCCTTCTACGCGACCGTCAAGACCTACATGCCGCTATGGGAGCTGCATGGCTTCGCCGGCAACGCCGTCGCAGCGGGCGAGGCCTTCCGCCGTGGCGACCTCGCCGCGGTGCCGGCGGCGATCAGCGACGAGATGGTCGAGACGTACTGCGCCGCCGGCCCGCTCGACAAGGTCCGCGCCCGCGTGGAGGCGACCGCCGAGCGCGCCGACGGCCTCTTCCTCACCCCGCCGACCTACTTCATCTCGCCGGAGGAGCTGAGCGAGTTCCAGAACCGCATCATCGACGCCTTCGGTCCCGCGGCCTGAGCGGCCGCGGGACCGAAGTCGACTACGGGCAGACGACGAGCAGGTGGAAGTCGGCGTCCTCGTTGGCGCCGGCTTTGTCGCGGGTGTGGACTTCGATCGCATTCGGGTTCGCCGGTGACGAGTTCGTCTGGGCGTAGCCGGGATTGGGCACCGTGGTCCCGGCGTTGTTGCGCGAGGAGACGTTGGCGCAGCCGGTCACGTTGACCGGGAAGACGACGCTGACCGCGCCGCCGCCCTCCGCCGCGCTGATGCCGGCGTCGCTGGCCCTGGCGAGGGTTGCGTTGCCGGGGCTGGCGGGGTTGTTGACGACCGCCCAGTAGGTGTGGGTGGCGCGCGTGGCGGCCGGTACGACGCCCAGCTTGTTGGTGTTGATCTGGAAGCCGGTAAGGGTCTTCTTCTTCAGCTTGCCGCCGCCGATCGTCTGCTTCTTGATCGCGCCGCCGTTGATCGTCTGCGCCGCGTAGGCGGTGCCGGCGAGCGCCGTGATCAGGGCCACCACCGCGACGACCATCGCCGGCGAGGGCCGCCTCTGCTTGAGCGTGCTCATGCGGACTCCCTTCCAGGTAGTTGAAACTAAGTAACCCGATTCGGGGGCGGAAGCTGCGCTCCTGCGCTAGGGCAGAGCCGCGACGAAGCGCTCGAAGGCGGCGACGTCAATCACCGCGGGGCCGTGGCCGGGCAGGATCAGCGCCGGGTTCAGGTCGGCCAGCTTGCGGATCGAGCGGCGGTTCTCGGCCGGGTCGTAGGTGAAGATCTCCGGCGGCTCCTTGATCCCGGGCAGGCCGGTGGCATAGCTCATGTTGCGGATCACGTCGCCGCAAATCGCCACCCGGTCGGCGTCGCGGAAGAGGATCACCTCGCCGCGAGCGTGGCCGGGGGCATGGACGACCCGGAAGCCCGCGACCTCGTCGCCCTCGTGCAGGACGCGGTCGACCTTATACGGCGGGCCCTGCCAAACCGCTCGGATCGCCCGATTGATCGGATTGCGCCGGGCCGCCTCCTGCATCGGCCGCTTCCCTTCCATCGCGTCGACGTCGTCCGCATGGCAGGCGAGCGGCACCCCCCGCGCTTCGCAGACGTCCTTGGCGACGCCCTGGTGGTCGGGATGGGCGTGGGTCAGCGCCAGCATCGAGATCTCGCGTCCCTCCAGCTCGGCGAAGATCCGCCGCCGGTCCCAGGTCCGCCCGGCGTCGACCAGCACGTCCTCGACGAGGTAGACGTTGACGCTCGGCGCCGGGAACTCCTTCAGCCGCCAGACTCCCGGGGCGAGGTGCTTCAATGCCCGATCCCCAGGGTCCCGCGCGGCTCGCCGCTGTGCTCGGCCAGCTCTTCGAGCCTGGCGATCTTGCGCTCTCCTGCGAGGCGGGCCGGGTGTCCGGCCGGCAGCGGCTCGATCAATCGGCGGATGCGGTTGCGGACCTGCAGCGCGAAGTGGGGGGTGGAGGCGCCGGCGAGGGCGCGGATGTCCTCCGGCGTGACCTCCTGGGCCCTGCCCAGCAGCTCGGGGTTCTCCGACTCGCTCATCCTTCGCCGCCGATCTTGGCCAGCTCGGCCAGCGCGTTGACCTCCGCCTGCTGATTCACGTCGATCGCCTCCTGGTCGCCGATCACCCACACGTGGTTGTAGAAGGCGCGGGTCGGGTTGGTGGTGTAGCCGGGCTTCACGTCGAGGAAGTATTCACGCAGCGGCGCCGGCAGGGTCGTGGCGCTGTCGGTGAGCAGCAGCGGTCCCCAGGTTCCGGAGCCCGAGAGCGGCGCCGCGGCGGCGGCGTCGAGCGGCGAATCCGTGCGGGCGATGACGAAGCCATGGCCCGGGTCGTTGACGTTCCAGCCGAAACCGCCGTCGCCGTAGCGGGCGAAGGCGACCGCGTTGACGACCGGGTCCTCGCCGGAGACGCGGTGGGCCTCGTGGCCGAGCTTGCCGATCTGGCGCACGGCTTTCGAGGAGATCGCCGAGGAGGGACCGAGCACGTAGACCGGCGCCTTGGGGTGGCGCTCCAGCGCGGCGACCGTCGGCCGCGGCAGGCTGTCGCCGGCGGCGAAGAGGACTGGATCGCCGGAGCGGGCCGCCCAGGCAGCGGCCGGCATCGCCAGCTCGGGGAGGTCGGAGGGGGCGAGGAGGAAGTGAGCGGGGGGCGCCTGGAAGAGGCGGTCGCGGAGCGCGGCGATCGCCGCCGCCGTCGCTGCCGGGCTGCCGGCTTTGACGCGGGTCGTCTCCTCGCCTTCAGGTCCGGCCACATCCCCGATCGCGAATATCGCGCTGCCGCCGGTCGATTCGTCGCCTTGCGGGTCCAGCGCCTCGAGGGCCGCGGCGGTCGGCTCCGGCATCTCGTCCGCCCCCGAGACCAGGACCGGCGCCCGTACCGGCGCCGCCATCAGGACGGCGGCCGCGATTCCCGCGGCCCAGTCGTCGTCTCCGACCAGGGTCACCGCGGCAGGCTGCTGAGCGGGGGTGGTGGAGGGGAAGACGGCCAGCGCCACCGCGGCCGCGTTCGCAGCCGGATCGGACCCTCCGACCCGGGTGGTGTTCCCCGTCGCGACGGTCGGGAAGCCGAGCCCTTCGGCGCTCTGACCGGAAGCGGTCTCGGCGGCGGTGCTTTCCCCTGCCGGGGCGGGCGTCGGGGCCGGGCCGGCCCGCCCGCTCTCCTGCTCGCCCCCGCTGCTGCCGCCGACGATCGCCGCGACGATGAAGACCACCGCGACGAGCACGAGAGCCGCGATCGCCTTCAGGGCGCCGGGGATCGGTTGCCGGCGACGGGATCTGCGCCTGGGAGCAGGCTTGGAGGCCGGTGCGGCTGCCTTGCCCGCGGGCGCTCTGGTCGCCGTCGCCGGCGGCTCCGGGACGGGGACGTCGGCGTTGATCGGGCGGTTCGGGCTCACGCCCCGGAACGCTACATGGGAGTAGAAGGCCCCTCGTCCTGGCTGGCTGGTCAGTTAAAGTCCCCGGGGACTGGTTGACTGACCAGTCAATCGGTCGACGTCGAGAGAGGAACTCCCATGGATTTCGCACTCAACGAGGAGCAGCTCGAGTACAAGGAGAAATGCCGGACCTTCGCGCGCGAGGTGATCCGCCCGGCGGCTCGCAAGCACGACGAAGAGGAGAGCATCCCCTGGGATGTGATTAGAGAGGCTCGGGTGCAAGGCTTCGGCGGCCTCGAGGGCATCCAGCGCACGGCCGCGGACGCCGAGGGCCAGATGCAGGTGATCTCCGCCGAAGAGTTCCACTGGGGCTGCGCCGGGATCGCGCTCGCCATCTCCGGTTCGGGACTCGCCGCCGCCGGCATCGCCTCCTCCGGCACGCCCGAGCAGATCGCCCGCTGGGTTCCGGAGTGCTTCGGCAACGCGGACGAAGTCAAGCTCGGCGCCTACGCGGTCACCGAGCCGCAGGCCGGCTCCGACGTCAAGAGCCTGAAGACGACCGCCAAGCGCGACGGCGACGAGTGGGTCCTGAACGGGACCAAGGTCTTCATCACCAACGGCGGCATCGCCGACGTCCACGTCGTCGTAGCCACGGTCGACCCGGCGCTCGGCACCCGCGGCCAGGCCTCCTTCGTCATCGCCAAGGACACCCCCGGCCTGAGCCAGGGAAAGAAGGAGACCAAGCTCGGGATCCGCGCCTCCCATACGGCCGAGATCGTCCTCGACGACTGCCGCATCCCGGTCGAGAACCTGCTCGGCGGCGAGGAGAAGCTGGAGCGCAAGCTGCAACGCGGCCGCGAAGGCAAGAAGTCCCGCGGCGCCGACGCGCTGGCGACCTTCGAGGTGACGCGACCGCTGGTCGGGGCCTCTGCCCTCGGCATCGCCCAGGCCGCCTACGAGTGGACCCTGGAGTACCTCGACGGCCAGTCGGAGGGCGGGACCCCGCTGCTGCAGACGCAGCGGATCCAGCAGACCCTGGCCGACGTCGCGACTGAGATCGAGGGAGCGAGGCTGCTGGTTCAGCGCGCCGCCTGGATGGGCCGCAACGGCGTGCCGATGACCGGCGGCCAGGGCTCGATGTCGAAGCTCAAGGCCGGCGACGTGACGATGTGGGCGACGACGACGTTGATGGACCTCGTCGGCCCCTACGCCTGGAGCAGGGAGTGCCCGCTGGAGAAGTTCTTCCGCGACGCCAAGATCTACCAGCTGTTCGAGGGCACGGCGGAGATCCAGCGGATGGTCATCTCCCGCATGCAGGCGCGCGAGTACGCCGAGCGCCTCGGCTACGGCGCCGAAGTCGCCGCCCAGGCGATGGAGTCGAGCGAGAAGAAGGAGGCGGTCCCGGCGTAAGCTCGGGGCCGTGCACGGATCGCACGGCCACTCGCACGCTCTCGACGCCCGCCGCGCGGACAGCCGGCGGCGGATGTGGATCGCGCTGGCGATCAACGCGGGCCTGCTCCTCGCCGAGGCCGTCGGCGGCGTCATCACCGGCTCGCTGGCGCTGCTCGCCGACGCAGGGCACCTGCTCTCCGACGTCGGCTCGATCGTCCTGGCGCTGCTCGCCGCCCGCCTGGCGCTGCTGCCGGCGGCGGGGCGGCGCACCTTCGGCTACCAGCGCTCGGAGGTCCTGGCGGCGCTGGTCAACGGGCTGCTCCTGGTGGCGGTCAGCGTCGCGATCGCGATCGCCGCGATCGGCCGCCTCTCCGACCCGCCTTCGATCGACGGCGCCGGCGTGCTGGCGCTCGGAGCATTCGGGCTCCTCGGCAACCTCGCCGCCACCCTGGTCCTCGCCGGCGGCGAGCGCCAGGACCTCAATCTCGAGGGGGTGCTGCGGCACAGCTTCGCCGACGCGCTCGGCTCGCTCGGCGTCGTGCTCGCCGGTGCCTTCGTCCTGCTCGGCGGCTCCGACGTCGTCGACCCGATCGTCAGCCTGCTGATCGCCGGCCTTGTCCTCGCCTCGTCCTGGCGCCTGATCAAGGAGCCCTTCGACGTCCTCATGGAGGCGGCGCCGGCCGGGCTGGACGTCGAGGGCATGGGCGCGGCGATCTGTTCCGAGGAGGGGGTGCAGTCGGTGCACGATCTCCACGTCTGGACCGTGACCTCCGGCTTCGGCGCCGTCGCCGCCCATGTGGTCGTCTCCCGCGAGTGCGACCGCGACCTCGTCCGCCGCCGGCTCGAGCTGACCCTGCGCGAGCGATTCGGTATCGAGCACACCACGCTGCAGATGGAGGAGGAGGCCGATCGGGCCCTGCTGCGGGTCGAGAACGCGCCCACCCAAACCTGATCGCAAGCCCAATTGCAGGGAGATTTGGGAGTACGAGCCGCCGATCGCGCTTGGCTAGCCTCGGGGCGATGCTTAAGAACCGCTCCGCCGCGGTGGCGCTTTCGGTCGCCCTCGCGGCGCTCTGCACGCTGCTGATCGCCGCCTCGGCTCCCGCCGCGGATCTGCAGTCCGAACTCGAAGCCAAGCAGCAGAAGCTGGAGGAGGTCGGCGAGCGCAAAGGCGTGCTCACCTCGACCATCTCCCGCTACGGCGAGGAGATCGAGCAGCTGACCGGCGAGGTGGCGGCGATTCGCAGCCGCGAGGCCGAAGTCCGGGCGCGGCTCGAAGCCAAGCAGGCAGAGCTCGACCAGGCCGTCGCCGAACTCGACTCGGCCCAGGAGAGGTTGGCGGAACTGCGCTCGCGCCTGAAGCGGGCGCTCGTCGCCCTGCGCGAGCGGCTCGTGGCGATGTACGAAACCGGCAGCCCCGACCTGCTGAGCGTCATCGTCGGCTCGGGCGACTTCGACGATCTCGCTGCCCGCACCGAATACCTCGATCGCCTGCACGGCATGGACGAGGCCGTGGTCGGACGCGTGCGCGACCTCCGCGACCAGGTTCAGGACCTCGTCGCCCGGCTGCGCAGCGCCAAGGAGCGGATCGAAGCCGCCCGCGACGCGATCGCCTCCGAAGAGCAGGCGCTGGTCGCCGCCCGCAGCGCCCTGCAGAGCCGCCAGCAGCAGCTGGTTGCCGCCCGCGGCAAGCGCGAAGCGGCGCTGGAGCAGATCAGCGCGCACGAAGAAGAGCTCGACGGCCACATCGCCGAGCTGCAGGGCGAGCTCGCCGCGCAGCTGGCGGCGACCGGCGCGACCCCGCTGCCGGCCGGGCCGATCGTCGGCGGCAGCGGCGGCCTGATCTGGCCGGTCGACGGCGCCGTGGTCTCAGGTTTCGGGCCCCGCTGGGGCTCCATGCACGAGGGCGTCGACATCGCCGTGCCGGAAATGACGCCGATCCGCGCCGCCGCCTCGGGGACGGTCATCGCCACCCAGTCCGAAGCGGAAAGCGGCGGCTACGGCAACTTCACCTGCATCGACCACGGCGGCGGTCTCTCCACCTGCTACGCCCATCAGAGCTCGTTCGCGGTCGCCCCGGGCCAGTCCGTCTCCCAGGGCGACGTCATCGGCTACACCGGCTGCACGGGCCATTGCCTCGGGCCTCACCTGCATTTCGAGGTTCGTATAAACGGCTCTCCGACGGACCCGATGGGCTACCTTTAGCGATCGGGCCCCCCGATGATTCGCCAAGCCCACACCTACCTCGTAGGTGCGGTGGGAGGGGCGACGTTGATCGCCCTCGCCATCGCGGTCTTCGTCCTGCTCGTTTCGGCTCAGGTCTTCCGCGATTGGCCGATCGCCGCGCTTGGCGGCGGTGGCAGCGAGGGCGCCGAGGTCTCCGGGGCGCAGCCGCTGGGCGCGGTTGGCGGGGACGCCGGCGCCGAGGCGAGCCCCGAGCGGTCCGACCGCGGCGCGGCTGACGGCGGCGACGACGGACAGGCGCGGCGCGCGGGCTCCGATCGGCCGGCGACTGATGGCCTCGCCCCCGTCGCGAGCGGTCCGGCCGGTACTCCCGGCGGCAGCGGCGGTGAGAACGACGCCGGTGGCTCTCCGCAGGCCGCGACCACGCCCTCCACGGGTGCTGGAGGCGGCGCCGGCGGCGGATCGTCGAGCGGAGGCGGCGCCGGCGGCGGCGGCGCCCCGGTCCGCTCGCCCTCCAGCCAGGTCGCCGGAACCGTCAACGACACGGTGAATCAGGTGGACGAAGCGGCGGTGGGCGGAGCACTCGGCGACAGCGGTGTCACCGAAGCGACCGAAGGCGTCGTCAACGGCGCAGCCGGGCCCGAATCGGCGGTCGGCCAGGCGGTCGACGGAGCTGCGGGCGCCGTCGGCGGCGTCGTTGGCGGCACTCCCTGAGCCGG